>Ga0315280_10010975_pt1 | contig 11228 bp, 9 predicted proteins | sample YL17G06_40_MG_FD_203697 | JGI IMG/M metagenome (GOLD analysis project Ga0315280, IMG submission 203697) | Sediment microbial communities from Yellowstone Lake, YNP, Wyoming, USA - YL17G06_40 | ecosystem: Environmental > Aquatic > Freshwater > Lake > Sediment | place: USA: Wyoming | collected... | reverse complement strand
CGGAATGCCCGGGGATTCGCAGTAACTCAGGGGGGCGGAGATCAACCCCAGGGGAAGGTTAGGCGCTTCCTCTCCGTGCTCGGCAAGAAGTGCCTGACCCACCTCCTGGTCCAGTCGATGAACCTGGTCCAGCAGGCTGAACTCATCCCCCCGAGCGTCCAGAGCGCGGCCACCGCCGGCTTCGACGGCCAGATCCACGACGCCCCTTCGCGCTTGCGCTGCCACCAGGTCCAGGCCAGTTGCTATCAACCCACTCCGACCAGGCAAACTTCGAGCCCGCAAGGCGAGGGACGCTACGGCTATCGCAGTCTACCGGCCCAACTAGTCGCCCCGACCTGGCGGGTCAATTGGACTCTCGACGAGGCCGAGCTCGCCCCGGCCAACACCCACGAGGAGAGCCTGGCCGGTGATCTGCTTCGACGAGTCGTCGGGGAGTATTTCTGGCTGCGCGTCACCACCGCCGTCGGCGACGCCGGCTTGGGGTACGGGCCCTTCCTGGGCGTTTACCTACCTACCACTCCCCCCCACTCACTGCGAATCCCCAACCGCTAATGCGTCTCTGATGGCGCATGACGGCGGGCATCACGCGGCAGAGACGATTTGACTCTGCAACCCCAGCGGTGTAGAGTAATGGCAGGCTGGTGAGCGCCAATTTGCCGTATCGGCGGAGTCGAGGCGGGACACGTTGGCGAGCTTACTCGCACTCGCGCGGCCTGGCCAGCCGGGCTGCTGCAGAAGACCGGGATCCGGAGGCCACGTGGCAGCAAATCCTGGACTGCGAACCGGCCCGATGTCGCGCGCTGCGACAGTCAAGGCCCGTGGGGCATTCTACACAGATGCGCACGTCGCGGACTTCCTAGTCTGGTGGGCGATGCGCTCGGCCGCCGATACGGTGGTCGATCCATGCTTCGGCGGCGGGGTGTTCATTCGGTCGGCCTGCAACAGGCTGACCAGGTTGGGAGGCCTGCCGGCGCGCCAGGTGTTCGGCGTTGAAATTGACCCAACCGTGCACGCCCGGATCAGCGACCAATTGACTTGTGAGTATGGCCTGCCGCCGGAAAACCTGATGCTCGGCGATTTCTTCGACGTTGATCCTGCGACGACGCACCACGCCGACGCGATTGTGGGCAATCCCCCGTTCATACGCTACCATCGATTCGTCGGGGACGACCGAAGGCGTGCATTGGCCCGTGCTGCTGCCCAAGGGGTACGTCTCAGCGAGCTCTCAAGCTCGTGGGCACCCTTTCTTGTCCATAGCATCGCTATGCTGAAGCCGGGGGGACGGCTGGCGATGGTGATACCTATGGAGATAGGTTACGCCGCCTACGCCCTGCCTATCCTCCAGCACCTCCGCCATTCGTTCGGCGCGGTCACGTTCCTGACCTTCCGGCACAGGCTGTTCCCTGAGCTCAGCGAGGATACCCTCCTGCTGCTGGCTGAGGATAAGGGCTCCTCGACATCAGCCTTCTCCCAACTCGACATCGACGACGCAGGTAGCCTCGTGGACATCGTGAGCCGGGACAGGTTGCCGCTCGCCGACGTCGCTCCGGTGGATGCGCAGGCCATCGCTTGCGGACACCAGAGGCTGGTCGAGCACTTGATCCCCAAGCACGCGCGGGAGCTCTACCGCGAACTGAAGAGCTTGTCCCCGATTCGACGGCTCGGCGAACTCGCCGACGTGGGTATCGGCTACGTCACTGGCGCCAACGACTTCTTCCACCTCGATCCCCGGAAAGCTCGCTTCTGGGGAATCCCGGACGCTTACCTGCAGCCGGCCGTCTGCCGAAGCCGAGCTCTGTCCGGTCTCCGGTTCGGTGAGCAGGACTGGCGCGCTGGACTGGCCTCGGGGGACTGCGCCTACCTGCTGCGCGTCGAGGCCGGGGCGGACCTGCCAGAAGGCGTGCTCGCCTACCTGCGCCACGGAGAACTGAGAGGCGTCCCGCAAGCCTACAAGTGCCGCACACGGTCGCCGTGGTTCCGCGTGCCGCACGTCTACCGGTCCGACGCCTTCCTGTCCTACATGAGTGGCCACCGACCCCGCCTCGTGGCCGACGATGCCGGGGCGGTGGCGCCGAACACCCTGCACGTGGTTCGCCTCCGGCCCGGCAACTCGCTGACTGGCGACGCTCTCGCCGCTCTCTGGCAGACCTCGCTTACCAGCTTGAGCGTCGAGCTTGAGGGACACCCCCTCGGCGGTGGGATGCTCAAGCTGGAGCCGACGGAAGCCGAGGGAGTCGCGGTCGCCGTGCCGGAGTCCGCCGACAGCGCCCTAGTCGAGCTTAGTGCTGAGTTGGATGCCCGACTGAGAAACGGCCGTTTCTCGGAAGCGGAGGCCATTGCCGATCGCCTGATCCTCAGGAGCTCTCTTGGCCTGAGCGAGAGAGATTGCAGCCTGCTGCGTCTGGCTGCCGACTCACTTAGGACACGCCGGTATTCGAGGAGTTGACGTGAGCCTGCTGGACGCGGTAATCGAGAACGGCCCGCTGCCGCCGGACAGTGTGAGCCAGGCGGCGAAGAAGCGCCAGTCCGAGCTGCTCTCGGACAGGCTGGCGACCGCAGTCGCAAGCGGCCTGCGCGCAGCAGGGTTCCCGAAGGTTCGGCCGCTCCCAGGCGGGCCGGGCGAGCGCGAGTTCCAGGGCGGCCTGGGTCCGAAGAAGGTCGACGTGAGCTATGCTGACGAGCAGAACGGCCTGATGCTCGCCGTGTCGATCAAGAGCATCAACTTCGCCCCGTTCGGTAAGAACCTCAAGAACCGGTTCTCGGACCTCTGCACCGAGGCCATCTCGCTCCACATGCGCTTCCCCTACGCGGTGGTGTGTGCGCTGTTTGCATTCCCGAGTTCGGCAGACCGAGACCTTACGCCGGGCCGGCCCGTGTCCACGTTCCAGAGAGCCACCAGGCTGTTCGGTACGGTCAGCGGGCGCCGGGAGTACACCGATCCGGGGGAGAAGTTCGAGAACGTGACGCTAATGCTGTACGAACCCCCTTCAGAGAGCGGTTCGGCTCCTTTCGTACGCCTCGTAAACACTGATACCCAGGCTGAGATGACCGAGCAGGAGTACTACCTGATGCTCCGAGACCTCTACAACACCCGCAACCCTCAGGCGACAATCGGAGAAGAAGAATAGGCCATCCGCCACCGGGTGTATAATCCGGACAGGCGCCATATCTGGTGTTACGTCATCAGGAGTGCGACATGCAGACCGACGCCGAACGCACCCGGCGCGTGAGAGAGGCTCTGGCCTCACTCCGGCTCGACGCCCTCATCTGCCGCTTGTCCGAGAACGTCGTCCTGCTGAGCGGCTACTACCCCATCATCGGCCAGTCCTTCGTCGTCTTCCCCCTGGAGGGCGACCCGACGATCATCGTCCCCGCGCAGGAGAGCTACCTGGCCGAGGCCGGGGGCATCGGAGACATCCGCACCTTCGAGTGCTTCCGCCTCGGAACCCCGCCGGTGGTCGAGAGCCAGGCTCGCCTGCTGAAGCGGGTCTGCGCCGAGAAGCGTCTGGTCGGCAAGGCCGTCGGCTACGAGGACTGCTTCGAGACCATCGCGCCCGAGCAGAATTCCGCCGAGCCCGCGGTCATCGCCCCGCCGACCATCACGATGCTCCAGGAGGCCGTCGGCAGCGCGCTGCGGCCCGCCACCGAGCTCCTCTTCCAGCTCCGGGCGATCAAGACGCCGGCCGAAGTCTCCCGGCTCCGACGGGCAAACGAGGTCGCCTGCCTTGGCCTGGAGGCCTTCAGGGTGGCGGTCCAGCCCGGCCGGACCGAGGCGGAGGTTGCGGCCGCCGTCGAGCAGACCATCCTGGCGCGGGGCGTCGGCTACCAGGGGGCGCGCTCGGCGCGGGGCTGGGCCCAGGTGATGTCCGGCCCGAACACCGAGACCGCCTGGTACTATCCGGTCTCGACGGACCGACGGCTCCAGCCGGGCGACCTGGTGCTGATCGAGCTGGGCACCGAAGTCGACGGCTACTGGTCGGACCTGACGCGGACGGCGACGGTCGGCCCGGCCAGCGACCGGCAGCGCGAGGTCTACCAGGCGGTGCTCGACGCGCAGCAGGCCGACCTGCTGGCCGAGCGGCCCGGGATGCGGGGCGACGAGGTCGACGCCATCGGCAGGAAGCTGATCGCCGATCGCGGCTTCGGCCAGTACTTCGTCCACCACACCGGCCACGGCATCGGCTTCCGCTACCACGAGCCCTTCCCGTGGCTGCACCCCGACTCGCGCCAGACGCTCCACGCCGGCCACGTCCACTCGGTCGAGCCGGGCATCTACATACCGGGCTTCGCCGGCGTCCGACTCGAGGACGACGTCGTCCTCCTCGAATCCGGCGTCGAGATCCTCTCGAAGACGGGCTTCGGGCTCGACTAGTCGGGAATCAGCACCCTCCCCACCGCGAAGCTGGCTATCTCCGGGAAGAGCGACGGCGGATAGACGAACGAGCCCACCAGGGTCAACTGCCTCCAGATGAAGTGGTCGGGGTTGATGGTGCCTTCCCGGCGCCGCACCTCGGCGCCGAAGCCGACGAAGCCGACCCTGCCCCCGGGGCGCGCGACCTCGATCGCCTCGCGCTGCGCCGCCGGGCTCCCCGGCGTCTCGACGACGGCCTCGGCCCCAGCGCCGTCGGTCAGCTCTCGAACCGCGGCCGGCAAGCTCTCCCGGACGACGTCGACGGCCGCGTCGGCCCCGAGCGTCCTGCCGCGCTTCAGCCGCTCCGGCACCAGCTCGGCCACGATGGTCCGAGCGCCGAGGGCCCGAGCGACCAGGAGGGTCGCCAGCCCGACCGGGCCCGCTCCCAGGATGACGACGGTCTGCCCGCCGGTGACGTCCAGGCGTCTCGCCACCTGGTAGGCCGTCCCGCCGGCGCAGGCGAGGACGGCGCCGTCCTCGAAGCTCAGCGGCTCGGGCAGGGACGCGCACTGCCACTCCTGCGCCAGAAGAAGCTCCGCGTCGGCGCCGTGGAGGGGCCGCTTCCGGGGCTCGCCGCCCACCTCGCGGCAGAACCATTGCTCGCCGGACATGCAGTGCATGCAGCGCTCGCAAGCGCCGCTGCAGTGGCACCAGACGACCACTCTCTGGCCGACCGCCACCCCGCGGACGCCTGGCCCGACGGCCTCGACCACGCCGCTCGGCTCGTGGCCGGGGATGGCGGCGTCCTGCCCGCTCCGGGCGAGCTCCTCGCGACTCTTCCAGTACCAGTTGCGCAGGTCGCTGCCGCAGATAGCGGCCGCCTTGACCCGAACGACCACCTGCCCGGGTCCCGGCGCCGGGTCCGGGAACTCCCGAACAATCACCTGCTCGTCGCCGAGGATCAGGACGCCGCGCATGCTCCCTCCTCCGGGGCTGCCCGGGCTTGCGCTTCGGATATCGCCGCTCTCCAGGAACCTAATGTACCCGATTCGCCGACCCCAGGCAACGCTTGCGGTGGGGCAGCGCTTGACGCGATCCCGGCCGTGTAATAGCATCTAGATCAGGATGATGCAATCGACCGGGGGTGAAGCGTGGGGCAGCCGACTCGCGTCAGCATCGGGCAGGTGAAGCGGGACATCTCCGAGCTGGTCAACCGAGTGGCCTACGGCGGTGAGCGGATCGTGCTCACCTCCCGTGGCAGACCCAAGGCGGTGCTGGTCAGCGTCGAGGACTACGAGCGCCTTCAGAGAGGCCAGGCGAGCGACCGGATGGCGTGGTGGCGGGAGTGGGTCGCGAGGTCGGACGCGCTCCGCGCCAGGATCCTGGCCCGACGCGGCGGGGTGCCAATCGACGTGGACGAGCTGATGAGGCAAGACCGCGAGGATCTGGAGAGCCGAAGTGATTGGATCGTCGGCGATCATTGACGCCAGCGTCGCGATCAAGATGGTACTGACCGACCCACTCCAAGAGCGGTGTCGCGAGCTCATGGCGCGTCTCGTAGCCGACGGGCACGAGGTTGTCGCGCCTGCGCTATGGGCCTACGAGATCACCTCCACCCTGAGCAAGGCGGTGCATTTCGGGCAACTGACACCCGGTGAAGGCCGCGAGGCCCTTGCTCGGATCGCCGAGCTCGGCGTCCGTCTGATCCCTCCCGACGAGGCGCAGAATCGGCAGGCCTTCGACTGGACGCTCCGACTGAAGCGCGCGCCGGCCTACGACAGCTACTACCTGGCGCTGGCGGAAACGCTGGAGTGCGAGCTCTGGACGGCCGACCGTCGGCTGCTCGACGCCGCCGACCTGCCCTGGGTGCGGTGGGTTGGCGGCTAGTGCGCCGCCAGGCCGGGGGCTCGGGGGTGTCCCCCGACCTCTCACCCTCTGGATGTGGCTCGGGGAGGGGCAGCACCAGTCTCAGCGCCGGCGACGGAAGAGGTCGAAGAAGCGGTCCTGGTACTCCTCGAAGAGGTCCCAGCGATCCAGCTCGGCCTTGAGCTCCGAGGGCGGCACCTCGCCGGCCCGGACCGCCGCGAAGAGCTCGTGGATGCGCTCGTGGGCCGCCTGGGGCACGCCGCGGTCCATGCTGAACAGGCCTCGAGCGGCCATCTCCCGGACGTTCTGGCCGAGTGAGCCCATCGTCAGATCGTAGACGAACTTCATCAGAGAGACGTCCCAGAGGTGGTCGACGCCCTTGACGATGGCCGCCAGCGCCCGGCCCTCGCGCTCGAGCATCTCTTCCAGCCGACCGGCGACGACGGCCAGCGGGTCGGAGACGATGCTGGTGTCCTTGGGCTCGTTGCGGTAGCTGTAGAGCAGGCCAGGCGACTGGGCGCCGTAGGTCTCCACCAGGTACTCGGCGAACTCCCGGCCGTGCTCGAAGCCCTGGAAGAGGTTGAGCAGGTAGAACGGCGTGACTATCTGCGGCCGCTCGACGTGGACGTCGCCCTCGCGGACGACCGTCTCCCGGACCTCCCCGACCAGGTCGGCGTAGCTCGGCTCGGTGACGAGGTAGTAATGGATGTTGGTGATGCCGAAGGTCGCCAGATGCTGCTTCGGCGCTCGCAGCACCTCGGTCTGCCGCGCTACCTCCAGGATCGTCTCGCGGTCGGGCACTGCTCTACCTCACGGCGGGAGTTCGAGGCCAGGGACCGGGCGCCGGAACCGACCTGACCCCCGGCGCGCTTGGCCCCTGCCGGGCACCTTCGGCTCACGGAACGGGAGCCGTTCCCCTCGCCCCGGCTGCCCGGGATTATACCACGGACTGCAGCGATCCGTGGGCACGTCCCCCGTGGTCCGCTACCGGTTGACAGCCGGTCCCCGGCGCTTCATACTGGAGCCACGCCGCGGGGGCGGACGAGCCCGCTCGCGCCCTTCGGAGTTCATCCGTGCCTATCTGGGTTCACCCGTGTCCATCTGCGGCCCCAATAACCCTTTCGGGAGGATGCAGGCGATGTCGAGTGTAGAGGTGGGCGAGAGCCACGTGCTCGAGCCGGCGCGGCGCGTGCCGGTGAAGGCCGAGTACGACGTGGTCGTCGCCGGCGGCGGGACGGCCGGGGTCGTCGCGGCCATCGCCGCCGCCCGGACCGGCGCCCGGACGGCGTTGGTCGAGCGCTACGGCTTCCTCGGCGGCTGCCTCATCGGCGGCGCCACCGGCGTCCACAGCTTCTTCAACATCTACAAGCGCGAGCCGAGCCGCACCCACGAGAAGAAGCAGATCGTCAGGGGGCTGCCCCAGGAGATGATCGACCGGCTGACGGCGGCCGGCGGCGGCCTTGGCCACGTCGAGATGATCCTGGGCTACGACTTCGTCTCGATGCTCACTCCCTGCGAGCCCGAGACCTTCAAGCTCGTCGCCTTCGAGATGTGCCGGGAGGCCGGCGTCGACCTGCTGATGCACACCTTCCTGGCCGACGCCTTCGCCGTCGAGGGCCGGGCCCGCGGCCTCGTCGTCGAGAGCAAGTCCGGGCGCGAGGCCATCCTGGCGAAGCGCGTCGTGGACTGCAGCGGGGACGCCGACGCCGCGGCGAAGATGGGCGCGCCCTTCACCCACTTCAGGGGCGAGAACAACTATGGCGTCTCGATGACGTTCCGGATGGCCAACGTCGACCTGGACCGGGCGGCCGAGTTCCTGCGCGGGAAGGGCGCGCTGACCCAGTGGGCGACGGCGGTGAAGCACGGCGGCACGACCGAGAGCACCGTCCGGATCGGCGCGAGCTTCCGCGCCTGGGACTCCGGCTACGAGCGCTACGGCGCCCGGGGCGGCCTGCTTTCCACCGGGATTCGGCACGACGACCTGACCTACCTGAACTGCACCGGCGTCGCGCCCCTCGACTCCCTCAGCCGGGACGACCTGACCGACGCCGAGCAGAAGCTGCGCCGGCAGGTGTCGGACACGGCCAGGTTCCTCCGGGAGCGCGTCGCCGGCTTCGAGGACGCGCACCTCGCGGCCACCTCGGTCCAGGCTGGCGTCCGGCGCACCCGGATCGTCCACTGCCGGTACGACCTGGCCCGGGACGACGTGCTCAAAGGCCGGGGCTTCCCCGACGAGGTCGCCCGGTTCGGCTTCATCGACAACCGCGACTACTTCGTCGAGGACAACGGGAGCTACGGCATCCCCTACCGCTGCCTCGTGCCGCTGGAGGTGGACAATCTCCTCATCGCCGGCCGGATGATGTCCACGGACACCATCGTCCACAACTCGACGCGCAACACTGCCTGCTGCATGGCCTGCGGCCAGGCGGCTGGCACTGCCGCCGCGCTGTCGCTCCGGCTCGGCGTCACGACGGCCGCGCTCGATCCGAACGCGCTCCGGGAGCAACTGCGCGCCGACGGCGCCTACTTCGAGGGGTAAACGTTCACCGCGGAGACGCAGAGAGCGCGGAGGGACGCCGGGGGGCTCGATGGTTCCTCGCCTCTGCGCGCTCGGCGTGCTCCGCGTCTCTGCGGTGAGCCTCGTCTGGTGATGTGAGAATGCGCTACGCCATCTGCAACGAGCTTTTCCAGAGCTGGCCGCTGACCGACGTCCTCCGGTTCGTCGCCGAGGCCGGCTACGGCGCCGTCGAGCTGGCGCCCTTCACCCTGGCCGCGAGCATCTTCGACCTGCCCGCCGAGCGTCGCCGGGAGATTGCCCGGACCGCCGCGGCCCACGGGCTCGAGATAGCCGGCCTCCACTGGCTCCTCGTCAGCCCGCCGGGCCTCCACGTCTCGCATCCGGACCCGGCGGTCCGCGCCCGGACTGTGGCCTATCTGGAGGAGCTGATCCGGGCCTGCGCCGACTTCGGCGGGAAGGTGCTGGTCTTCGGCTCGCCAAAGCAGCGGGACGTCCTGCCGGGCCTCTCGCGCGAGGAGGCGACGAAGCTCGCGCTGGACACCTTCGCGGCGTGCGGACGGGCGGCCGAGGCCAACGGCGTGGTCTTCTGCCTGGAGGCGCTGCCGGCCCAGGACACCAGCTTCATGAACACGACCGCCGAGGTGATCGGCCTGGTCCGGCGGCTCGACAGCCCCGGCGTCCGGATGGTCCTCGACGTGAAGAGCATGTGCTCGGAGCCGACGCCGATTCCGAATCTCATCCGAGCGGCGGCACCCCACCTGGCCCACTTCCACGCCAACGACGCCAACCGCCGGGGCCCGGGGTTCGGGTCGGTCGACTTCGTGCCCATCTTCGCGGCGCTGCGCGAGGTCGGGTACGCGGGCTACGTCTCGGTCGAGCCGTTCGACTACTCCCCGAGCCCCGAGGTGGTCGCGAGGGAGAGCCTACGGTACATGCGGGAGGCGGCGGCACGTGCTGGACGGCCCTAGAGGCCAATCGCCTACCCCTTGACCACCGCCAGCGGGCGCAGCCTGGCCACCGCCCTCGAGATGCCGGCCCCATCCACCACCCGAACCACGTCGGCGACGTCCTTGTAGGCCTGCGGCGCCTCCTCGGCCAGCGCCCCTTTGCTGTGCGCCCGGACGACGATGCCCCGCGAGCCCAACTGCGCCAGCAGGTCAGTCCCTTTCAGGCTACGCTTCGCCGCGCCCCGGCTCTGCAGCCGACCCGCGCCGTGGCAGGTCGAGCCGAACGCCTCGCGCATCGCCCGCTCGGTCCCGACCGCCACGTAGGAGTAGCGGCCCATGTCACCCGGGATGAGAACTGGCTGACCGACCTCGCGGTAGGCACCCGGCAGGGCCGGATCGCCAGCCGGGAAGGCCCGGGTGGCACCCTTGCGGTGGACGCAGAGGCGCATCCGGCGGCCCTCGACCTCGTACTCCTCGATCTTGGCGATGTTGTGGGCGACGTCGTAGACGAGCTCCAGCCCGAGGTGATGGGCCGACCTGCCGAAGGCCCTGCCGAACGCCTCCCGGACCCAGTGCGTGATGAGCTGCCGATTGGCGAAGGCGAAGTTGGCCGCGCCGGCCATCGCGCCCAGGTAGCGCTGCGCCTCGGGCGAGCCCAGGGGCATGCAGGCGAGCTGTCTGTCGGGCAGCGGGATGCCGTGCTCGCGCACGCTCGCCTCGGCCACCCGGAGGTAGTCGGTACAGACCTGGTGCCCGAGCCCCCGGGAGCCGGTGTGGACGAAGACGACCACCTGCCCGGGGCCGGTCAGCCCGAAGGCGGCGGCAACGGGCGGGTCGAGGATCTCGTCCACGGCCTGGACTTCGAGGAAGTGGTTGCCCGAGCCCAGCGTTCCGAGCTGCGAGGCGCCCCGCTCCTTCGCCCGCCCGCTCGCCGCGTCGGGGTCCGCGGCCCGCAGCGCGCCGCGCTCCTCGACGTGCTCCAGGTCACGGGCGCTGCCGTATCCCTTCTCGACGGCCCAGCCGGCGCCTTTCTCCAGGACCCGGTCCAGCTCCTTGCCGCCGAGCTGCAAAGGGCCGCCGTGCCCGAGGCCGGAGGGCACCGCCCGGAACAGCTCGTCGGCCAGCCTCTCCAGCTTCGGTCGGACGTCCTGCTCGGTCAAATCGGTTCGGAGCAGCCTGACCCCACAGTTGGAGACGACGAACCCGTTGGCGACGAAGTTGTGGTCCGGGTGGGCGACGGTGAAGTCGTAGACGAGGCCGGCGTGCTCGACTGGCTCGATCCGGACGACGCGCTCCCAGAGCGTCCCGCGGTGGGCCAGCCCGCGCGTGGCTGCCTCGACGTATTCCGTGAAGGTCGGGTAGCCTTCGGGCACACGCGGCCGTGCCCTTCTGCCTCCCCGGATGGAGCGCTCGACGAAGCGCTGGTTGACCGTCGCTCCCACCAGCTCTACTACGGCGGCGAGGGGCTGGCCTTCCTCGTCAAGCCGGACGGCCATCTCCGCAGCCGCCTCTCGCTCCTCGATAGCCCTCATCTTGCGCTTGAGGT
>Ga0315280_10010974_pt1 | contig 11228 bp, 10 predicted proteins | sample YL17G06_40_MG_FD_203697 | JGI IMG/M metagenome (GOLD analysis project Ga0315280, IMG submission 203697) | Sediment microbial communities from Yellowstone Lake, YNP, Wyoming, USA - YL17G06_40 | ecosystem: Environmental > Aquatic > Freshwater > Lake > Sediment | place: USA: Wyoming | collected... | reverse complement strand
CGGAGGGAGAGGCGGGGTGAGGGTGGACGCCCAAGGAATGCACCCTCACCTTTGTCCTCTCCCTACAAGGGAGAGGAGTGAGTGGGCGTGCCCGAACGCATCGCGGCGACCTAACGGAGTAATACTATTGACGCTCGCGTAATAGGTTATACGTCAAACCGCTATTTGCGAGCGTCAAGTCCCATCGCTAGCCTCGAACGTAATATGCGAGCTTCAGTAGGGGGCTGTCCCTATGACCCAACGTCAACGCTTCGCCGCCGCTCTGGCGTTTGAGCAGACGGATCGGCCGCCGCATTTCGAGCACATGTTCGAGCTCACGGCGGAGGCGTTCGGCCGCGAGTTCCCCAGCGAGCAAGCGATCGCCGAGGCGTCGGAAGGCGAGCGCGAGCGCGAGCGCTTGCTCTATGAATGCGTGGACCTCTACCGCCTTATCGTAGAGCGCTTCGAGTGGGATGCCCTGTGCATCTGGCGGCCATGGGGCGGGCCGCAGCAACTGGAATGCCTGCGCATCGCCAAGCGCGAGCTGGGCGAGCGCGTCATGATCGGGGGCTTCATCAGCAGCTCGGTGCACGCCATCGAGACCGTGAGCGATTACACGCAGTTCGCCGCCGACCTATACGAGCGCCCCGAGATGATCCACGCGCAGGCGCTGGCGATGTCCGACGCCGCGATCGCCTGCGGCTGCGCGATGCGCGAGGCCGGGGCCGATTTCGTCTCCGTGGTCTCGGACGTGGCCTTCAACCAGGGAACGTTCATCTCGCCGGAGATGTTTCGCCAGTTCGTCAGCCCTTACATGCAGCGGCACATCGCGGCGCTCAAGGCGCAGGGCCTCTATGTCATCCAGCATTCGGACGGCAACCTGATGGCGGTTCTCGATGACATCATGGCCGCGGCGCCGCACGTGCTGCATTCCATCGACCCCATGGCGAGGATGGACATCGCCGTCGTCAAGCGCATGACCTACCCCCGCATGGCGCTGATGGGAAACGTCCAGTGCAGCTACTTGCAGGACGGCCCGGAGGCGCGAATCCGCGAATCCGCGCGCTACGCCCTGCGTCACGGCGCCCCCGGTGGAGGCTACGTCTTCAGCACGAGCAACACTATCTTCCCGGGTATGCCGCTGCGCCATTACGAGGTCATGCTGGAGGAGTTGAGCGCATTTCGCTATCCGCGCGCTGACACGGACCGGGCGCGAATGTAGCCCTATTCAAGCTCGCATATCTGGTTTACGCCGGACGAGGGGACTTGACGCTCGCTATTAGGGGTTTGAAACGTCAATCTATTACGCGAGCGTCAATAAGCCTTTCGTCCGTGTCATCGTGAGCCCTTCGACGTTGCTTAAAGCCTGCCCTGAGCGGAGCCGAAGGGCTCGGAACCATCATAGAAGTGGCTTGTCCTCGCTTTGTCGAATCGAGTTGCGTCGGCAAACCCTTGAAAGGAGGACAAGCCAGCTATGTTTTACCTCGGATTGGACGTTCATGGCAAGTGGTCGACGGTAGAGGGTTTCAACCCGGAAACCGGGGCGGTGATTGAGATCGATCGCCTGCCCAACACCCGGCAGGCGATGTATGACGCTTTGGGCGCGCTGGAAGGTCCGCTGCACGGGGCGATGGAGGCCGGCACCAACGCTTTCTCGATGAAATGGATGCTGGATCCGCTGTTCGAGCGACTGCTGGTTGCGGATCCGTCCCCGCTGTGGGACCGGCGCCGGGATCGCGGCGCTAAGAGCGATCGCCAGGCGCAAAGATCGCGGCCTAAAGCCACCGCCGCCGTCAGCCCAGCTTGGGGCGGGCGCCGCCGGACAGGGGTTTGGACCGCGTGATGGCGGGGGCACTCCGCATGTCATTCCTGGGCGCACTGACGCCGCGATCGCAACTGGGAGGCCCCCATCCGCCATCGATAATCTGTGCCCTCGAGCACCCATAGGGAATTCGCGAGCGATAACCATCTGTCCCAGGGCGCGCCGCTGCGGGCGGCGCAGCTGATGGGCTTCGCGCGGCGGCGCGCTGTGCGGCGACGCTGCCCGGCCGGGGCGCGATCACCAGCGCCAAAGCTGCAGCTATCACGGAGCGCCATGCAGGAAAAACAACGGCGTCCCGCGAGGACTTGACGCCACTTCTATAGGGAATGACATGATCCGGCGGGGCCCGCGTTAGCCCCACAACCGCCTCTTTCAGTCACGGGCTATGAAATCTCAGCTCTTTGCGTGCAAGCCGATCAGCCTCATCCTGGAGGAGATGAACGGCGAGCAGCGGCTGCGGCGCTGCCTGGGGCCGGTAGCGCTGACGAGCCTGGGCATCGGCTGCGTCATCGGCACGGGCATTTTCGTGCTCACCGGCGTCGCCGCGCACGACAAGACGGGGCCAGCGCTGATCCTTTCATTCGTCGTGGCCGGCGTCGCCTGCATCTTCGCCGCGCTGTGCTACGCCGAGTTCGCCTCGACCACGCCGGTGGCGGGATCGGCCTACACCTATGCCTACGCCACCCTCGGCGAGCTGCTGGCGTGGATCATCGGCTGGGACCTGACGCTGGAATACACCGTCGCCTCGGCGACGGTCGCCCACGGGTGGTCGCATTATTTCCAGGATTTCATCAGCATCTTCGGCGTCAAAGTGCCGCACGCGCTTGCCTTCGCGCCATTTGACTTCGACGCCGCGGTGGGGCGCCTGGTCGGGACCGGGGCGGTGCTGGACGTGCCGGCGGTGGTCATCGCCGCCATGGTCACCGTCATCCTGGTGATCGGCATCCGCGAGAGCGCGGGCGTCAACACGGCGATGGTGGCGATCAAGGTCGGCGTGGTGCTGATGGTGATCGCGGTAGGCGCGTTCTACGTTGACCCGCGCCACTGGCATCCTTTTGCGCCCTATGGCTATAGCGGCATCAGCATCTTCGGCCACACCCTGTTCGGGCAGACGGGCAAGGGAGGCGAGCCGCTGGGCATGCTGGCCGGGGCGGGGGTGGTGTTTTTCGCCTACATAGGCTTCGACTCGGTGTCCACGCATGCGGAGGAGGCGCGCAATCCGCGGCGCGACGTGCCGATCGGGATCATCGCCTCGCTGCTCATCTGCACCGTGCTCTACATCGCGGTGGCGGCGGTGCTGACGGGGATGGTGCCGTCGGGACGGATTCAGATCGACGCGCCGGTATCGAACGCGTTCAAGCAGGCGGGGCTGACGTGGGCGCAGTTTGTGATCTCGCTGGGCGCGATTGCGGGAATCACGTCGGTGCTGCTGGTGCTGATGCTCAGTCAGCCGCGGATATGGCTGGCGATGGCGCGGGACGGGCTGGTGCCACCGCGCTTCTTCGGCGCGGTGCACCCGCGGTTCCGCACGCCGTGGAAGGCGACGATCATGACCGGCATCTTCGTGGCGCTGATGGCGGGGTTCATTCCGCTGCGGGTGCTGGCGGAGCTGGTCAACATCGGCACGCTGCTGGCATTCGTCATCGTCTGCGCCAGCGTGTTGGTGATCCGCCGCACCAATCCGGACGCGCCGTCGGCGTTTCGCACGCCGCTGGTGCCGCTGACGCCGCTGCTGGGGATTGGCCTCTGCCTGATGCTGATGTTCTCGCTGCCGGCGGAGAACTGGCTGCGGCTGTTTGTCTGGCTGGCGATCGGACTGGTCGTCTATTTCGGCTACGGGCGCCACCACAGCGTCATGGCGCGGCTGGCGCGGACGCAGGCGCAGCCGGCGACGCCGACGGCCAAGCGATAAAGGCGGCAGCGGCTCGCGGGCGGGTCGCTGCTAACGGCAAGCCCTCACGTCCCCTTCCACGCTGACATCTCGGCCATGGTGGCGTCAACCACCCGCTCGGCCTCGGTGCGCGACTTGCCCATCGTGTCCATGTAGAACTGGATCATCCCCTCGCGCACGTCCGCCTTGGGCTTGAGATGGCCGCGGGCGTCGGTGCAATAGACGCAGTACGGATTCTCCAGCACCCCGCCCCCGTGCATCTCCGCCGTCTCCATGGGCATGCCACAGCTCTCGCATGCGGCGAGCTCGGACATGAGGTCCTCCTTGCGGCTGAGCGCTGGGGACAGTCCCCTATGAGGGTATCCGTCAGAGGGCACGTTGCGCTCAATGGGGACTGTCCCCGGTAGCCTCAGCCTGCATACGGCGCGCCGCTGCTGATTCCTGTCGCAGCGACGGCGCATATTGCACGAGCTCGCCGCCGGAGGTTGGATGCCGGCGGCGGCGAATCAAGCTCTGAGCGATTTTCATCCCGCCGCGCGAGCGCCATACGTGCCGCGGCGACGCATTCACCATCGGATGCCCAGGGCTCTTACGATCATCGGGCTGGTTGTGCTCGGCGCGCTGATGTATCTCGGCGCGACGATGCGCCCGCGCCCGCCGGTGCCGCCGGGGCGCATTCGCGTCGCCTACTGGGAGAAATGGACCGGCTTCGAGGCCGACGCCATGCGCCGGGTGGTGGATGCTTTCAACCGGCGCCAGGAACGCATCTGGGTCGATATGCTCACCGTGAGCCAGATCGACCAGAAGATGTCGCTTGCGACCGCGGGCGGGACGCCGCCCGATGTCTGCGGGCTGTGGTCGGCGAACATCAACGTCTATGCCGAGCGCGGCGCGCTGATGCCGCTCGACGACTACCTGCGGCGCGCCGGCATCACCCGCGCCGATTACATACCCGCCTACTGGGATCTGTGCTCGTATGACGGGCGCATGTGGGGGCTGCCCTCGACGCCGGCGAGCGTGGCGCTGCACTGGAACAAGCAGCTCTTCCGCCGGGCCGGCCTCGACCCCGACCGCCCGCCGCGCACGATCGAGGAATTGGATCGTTATGCTGAGCGCCTGACCGAGCGCACGGCCGATGGCCGCGTCCTGCGCGCCGGCTTCATGCCCGCCGAGCCCGGGTGGTGGAACTGGTCATGGGGCTATTACTTCGGTGGGCGATTATGGGACGGGAAGGCGCGAATCACCGCCGACGAGGCGGAGAACGTCCGCGCGTTTCGCTGGGTACGCTCGTATTCACAGAAGTATGGCACGCAACCGCTTGAGATCTTCCGCAGCGGCTTCGGCAACTTCTCCTCGCCGCAGAACGCGTTTCTGTCTGACAAAGTGGCCATGGTGCTGCAAGGGGTATGGATGGCGAACTTCATCCACAAGTACGCGCCGCAGATGGGGTGGGGGGCGGCGCCGTTTCCGGTCCCGGCCGACCGGCCGGACCTGGCAAACCTGGCTTACGTTGAATGCGACACGCTGTGCATTCCCGCCGGGGCGCGGCATCCGCGCGAGGGCTTCGAGTTCATCAACTACGTCAACTCCATCGCGGGCAGCGAGATGCTGTGCGGCGCACAGGGCAAGCACACGCCGCTGGCGAGGACCACAGCGCAATTCATCCGCGATCACCCCAACCCGTACATCAAGGTCTTCATTGAAGTGGCCAAGCGGCGGCGACCGTTCAGCACGCCGCAGCTCGGCATGTGGGCGGAGTACAGCGCGGAGATGACGGCGGCGTTCGACCGCGTGTGGCTGGGGCAGGGAGGCGCCCCGCAGGTGCTGCGCAGAGTGACGGCGCGGATGCAGAAGAAGCTCGACCGGGAGCTGGAGCGGAGGCGGGTGGCGAAGGGATAGCGCTGCGTCAATAATACACCGACTGATTCCGCGGGCGGAATGCTCGCTCTCTGGGAAACCGCCGACGAACGCCGACGAAGGCCGATGGGAGCAAACGCGATATGGAGTGCGGGAGCGCAGCTCCCGCTTTGAAAGCCGCGGCTGCGCCGCCGCACTCCACATTGTCCATCCCAATCGGCGTCAACCTCTCCCTCGAAGCTTGTGCGAAGGAGGAGCGGCGTGTATCGGCGGCTTCATGCCATTCATCAGATCAGAGTTGACAGAGCGATGGCTGGCGGCACGAGTACTCGCGTGAAGGTCGGCTTGCGATGACCGATGACCGACGAAGCATAGGCGCTTTGGGACGTCTACACTTGCGCCCGAGCATGGCCAAACGCAAGACCGCGCTCACGGTCCTGGCGTTCATATCGCCATGGCTGTTGGGGCTAGGCGTCTTTACCCTCTACCCCGTCGTCGCGTCGTTCTACTACAGCCTGTGCGACTACTCGGTGCTCCAGCCGGCGCGTTTCATCGGCGCGGCGAATTACGCCGACCTGATGAGCGACGAGGTGTTCTGGCAGGGCTTGCGCAACACCGCGTACTACGCCGCCTTCGCGCTTCCGTTGGGCCTGATCGTGTCGCTCGGCCTGGCACTGCTGCTCAACACCGGCGTGCGGGGGATGGCGCTCTATCGGACGTTCTTCTTTCTGCCGGCGCTGGTGCCGCTGGTGGCGCTGGCGGTGCTGTGGCTGTGGATCTTCAACGGCGAGCAGGGCGTGCTCAACTACCTGCTGTCGCTGCTGGGGGTGCGCGGCCCGGGCTGGCTCGCCGACCCGCGCTGGACCAAGCCGGCGCTGGTCATCGCCGGCACCTGGGGCGTCGGCCAGGCGATCGTGATCTATCTCGCGAGATTGCAGGACGTGCCGGTGCATCTCTACGAGGCGGCGGACCTCGACGGCGCCGGCTGGTGGGCCAAGATCCGCCACGTGACCTTGCCCATGATCTCGCCGGTCATACTGTTCAACCTCATCATGGGCATCATCGGCACGCTGCAATACTTCACCGTGCCTTACGTCATGACGCCGCAAGGGCAGCCCGCGCGCGCGGCCTATTTCTACATCATGTATCTCTACGACAACGCGTTCGTCTATCTCAAGATGGGCTATGCCAGCGCCATGGCGTGGATCCTGTTCGTCATCATCGTCGCCCTCACCGCGCTGGCGCTGCGCCTGACCGCGCGCCATGTCCATTACGAGGGCCAATGATGAAGGCCCGCAACACGGTTGCTCATACCGCGATCCACGCGGTCCTGGGCCTCGGCTCGCTGGTGTTCCTGTTCCCGCTGCTGTGGATGATCAGCACCTCGCTCAAGCCGATTGAGGAGACGATGCGGGTGCCGCCGCAGTGGCTGCCCTCGCATTTCCTGTGGCGCAACTACTACGACGCGGTGATGTACGGGCACAAGATTCTGGGCTACATTCCCTTCCTGGAGTACGCGAAGAACACGCTGCTGCTGGCGGCGCTGGGCGTGACCGGGACGGTGCTGGCGAATGCGCTGGTGGCCTACGGGTTCGCGCGCTTCAGGTTTCGCGGGCGGGAGGCGCTGTTCGGCGTGACGCTGGCGACGATGATGATTCCGTTCCCGGTGCTGATGGTGCCGCTGTTCGGGCTGTTTCGCGGGCTGGGATGGATCGGCACCTTCAAGCCGCTGTGGATCCCGGCGTGGTTCGGCAGCGCGTTCAACATCTTCCTGCTGCGGCAGTTCTTCCTCACCATCCCGCGCGACCTGACCGACGCCGCGATCGTTGACGGATGCAGCGAGCTGGCGGCGTTTCGCCACATCATCGTGCCGCTGTCGAAGCCGGCGCTGGCGGTGGTGGCGCTGTTCCATTTCCTGTATGCGTGGAACGATTTTCTGGGGCCGCTGATCTATCTCACCGACCAGAAGATGTTCACGCTATCCCTCGGGCTGCAATTCTATCAGAGCCAGCACGGCGGCACGGAGTGGAACCTGCTCATGGCGGCGGCGACGATGGTGGTGCTGCCGATCATCGTGCTGTTCTTCTTCACCCAGCGGACGTTCATCCAGGGCATCGCCATCACGGGGCTGAAGGGGTAGGAAAACCCACCATTCTCTCTCCTCGGGCCGATCATTACGCACGTCTCTCGTGGTGATGCGGCCCGGGGCGAGATGGCGGTCCGGAAGCGGTGGCGGTGACAGCGGAGCGCGCCTTATGGAGTGCGGGAGCTTGCTCCCGCTTTGAAAGCGGCGGCGAGCCGCCGCACTCCAAATGGGCGCCCGCGGCGCAATGGATAACGGCGCGACAAGGGAAAGCGCCGCTCGCAGCGAACCCCTTGCTGGCGGACCGGCGCGAAAGGGAGGACACCATGCCCACTTATATCAGCCTCGCCACGCTCACCGATCAAGGGGCGAAAGACCCCAAGAGCATCCCCAGCCGCATCGAGGATACGCGCAAGCTGTTCGAATCCATGGGCGCCAAGCTCAAAGAGGTGTACCTGGTCACCGGGCAGTACGATTACGTGGTCATCGCCGAGGCGCCGAACGACGAGACCGCGGCCGCCGCGGTGCTGAGCCTGGTGTCGAAGGGAAACGTGCGCACGCAGACGTTTCGCGCTTTTCCCGCGGCCGAGATCAAGCGCATCGCCACGGGCATACGTGGCGCCGCAGCCCCTCGCCGTCGCCGCTGAGATCAGCGCGCCGGTCCGCCGGCATCGCGAGGGCATCCACAGATCGCGCCGAATTTGCGGGCCAATCCGCCACCCGCGCAGACTACACAGATTGAGCCGCCGCACACGCGCGGCGGCGGTCGGGCAAGGCGGCTAGGCCAAGGCCGCCGTGGCGGCAGGCCGGGCCTGCCTAGCCACATGCCTTGCCCCTACGATTGAGCCGTCGGGCGGCGCTGCTGAATCGCGCCCCCCGACGGCACTGACGGAGGGATCATGGCGTCACCAAAGCTCAAGCTAGGCGTCATCGTCGGGTTCCACGAGGAGCCCGAACCGGAGCTGCGCAAGGTCGCCGACCTCGGCTTGCCTACTTGCCAGCTCGCGTCGTGGGACCCGGCGATGTACACCGATGCGCTCGCCGAGCGCGTGCGGGGCGGCGCGGCTGACATCGGGGTCGAGATAACTACCCTGTGGGCGGGCTATCCCGGCCCGGCGACCTGGGATTTCGTTGACGGCCCGGCAACCATCGGCTTCGTGCCGCCGGAGTACCGCGACATGCGGGTGCAGGCGCTGCTGCGCGCGGCGGAGTTCGCGAAAGCCATCGGGGTCGCGTCCATCACTACCCACGCCGGCTTCATCCCCGAGAACGCCCGCGATCCGCTGTATGACGGCGCCATTGACGCCCTGCGCCGCATCGCCCAGCGGTGCAAGGAATTGGGCCTGCTCTTCTGCTTCGAGACCGGCCAGGAGACGCCAATCACGCTGCTGCGCGCGATGACCGACATCGGCACCGGCAACCTCGGCGTCAACCTCGACCCGGCGAACCTGCTGATGTACGGCAAGGCCAATCCGGTGGATGCGCTCGATGTCCTGGGGCCGTACGTGCGCGGCGTGCACGCCAAGGATGGCGAGTACCCGACCGACCCGCACCGGCTGGGCGTCGAGAAGCCGCTGGGCGAGGGGCGGGTGGGGTTCGAGAGGCTCGTGCCCAAGCTGAAGTCATTCGGCTACAGCGGCGCGCTGACCATCGAGCGCGAGATTTCCGGCGACCAGCAGGTGCGGGACATCAAACGCGCGATCGAGATCCTGACGCCGCTGTGCGAGTGAGGCCGGATCCGAACCGCAGAGCGCGCTGAGATCGCAGAGGATGCAAGGAGGAAGATTAGGCGCTGATTTCCACGGATAACCGCGCGAATTGCCGCGTGTAAACCCGTACAGTCTTGTGACGGGTTTCCGGCTCGTGAACCGCACGTGTACCCACGGTGTACCAACGGGTGTACCGAGAGCTTCAGAATCACCGCGTTGCGAGTGCGGAAAGCACAGCAAAGGTGTACCGAGCAAGGGCCGGACGCGCTCTTCTCTCGCCTGGCCACGAAGGTCCGAATCTGGGGCGCTTTTTGGCGCGGCAGGGTGGCTTCCCTGCGGCCGAAAACAACACCGTCCGTACTGACGCGTTTCATCGGTTCGAAGAGAGTGCTCGAGTACGATGCGGTCACCCACCCTCGCTGCGCTGCGAAGCCCCGTTCGGCAACATGGAAATGGCCGTTCGCTTTCCAGTGAAACGACCGTTCGAATTGAGGGAAACAGGCAATGAATCGCGGGTTCGAATCCCCGGCGGGATTTTGGCTCTCTTGCAGAGCCTCGACCTGCCTTCGGTTGAGGTTGAGCTCAGAGGGCGTCCCGGAACCGCTGTAGCCGTAGTGACAGGATAACCACCCCGGGGCGGCGTTGCGCTCACTGCGGCCCCGTGGATGAGCGGAGTGACCGGCAGAGGGTTTCAGCGTCCGCCTAAGGATGCCGCGAGCCGCCGGAGCGGCCCTGCCATCGAGCGCGAAGGCTCGCCCGGGCAGCCCGCTAACCGCCACCCGATACCAACCCGCGAGTGCGCCACGAGGCATGCGCTGCGAATCTCTGAACGCGTTGGTCACGCAGTAAGAGCAGGCGATGCCCCCACATCGTCTGAGGCCAACCTGGCAGGCGGCGGACAATGAGGAAGAAGCCGTCTGAAGCCCAGGGGGACAAGGGGAGCTTAGAGTCTATCCCATTGATCCTAAGCGTCCTCCGGCCTAAGATCGGTATGGCCACGTGCAGGAATCCCCGGTGACATGCCCTTATGTGCAGCCGACCGCTAAACAATGGGAATGGTCGGAGACGGAGTGTAGCGCGAGTAAGTACTCGTAGCGCCAAAAGCCCAGATGTGTGGGTGAACCCCTCTGGCTTCAGGGGAATGAGCCAGGGGACTTCATCGGCGGTTGTGAGTCAACCGTACGGGTATGAGGGGAAGCCTAACCCGGTCGTAGAGGCGCAGCGCATGAACGTGGGAACCGTCGTCCTCGGTCCGCGAGGACTGGGCCACCTGCGGCTGAGGTGAGGGCGGCGGGGCGGAGTCGTCGTAGTATCCGCAATCGCGGAGAAGGACCACAGTTCGGGGCAGAGACTCATCATGTATCGGCGAAATGCCAGGAGACTTGTACGGTGAACATCGCGAGGATACAGATGAGCTTCGCCCGGAAGGCTGTCTTGCTGACAGCCAACCTGGTCAACCCTGAATGGAGAGCCGTATGACGGGAAACTGTCACGTACGGTTCGGGAGGGGGCGTGCGGAAACACGTCGCACACAGCGAAGGTGCGCCGCACGCCTACCTCACCCAGGTGATGCGGCCTATAGGCGAGGCCGGTCCCGCAGCCTCACTCCCGATCTTGCCAGCACCCTCTACCGCGGCTGCAGCGGGAAGTTGACATAGGTCGTCACGCCTGTGGCGGCCTCGCTCCTCCCAAGTCTGGCTTCCTTCCGACTCATCCGCGTTTACTGCGGCTGCAAGAAGAAGTTGAGATAACCCACCTCGCCCGAGCTCAGGGTCTTCCATCGCGACTGATCGCGGTATCCGGGGCAGGACGCGGTAACGACGTATGCTCCGGCCGGCAGGCCGCCGAACTGATACACGGCCCATGGTCCGCCCACGGGGTTTGCCT
>Ga0315280_10010973_pt1 | contig 11229 bp, 7 predicted proteins | sample YL17G06_40_MG_FD_203697 | JGI IMG/M metagenome (GOLD analysis project Ga0315280, IMG submission 203697) | Sediment microbial communities from Yellowstone Lake, YNP, Wyoming, USA - YL17G06_40 | ecosystem: Environmental > Aquatic > Freshwater > Lake > Sediment | place: USA: Wyoming | collected... | reverse complement strand
CGGTATTGCGTACGGCTCCGTGCCTGCTGGGGCTGTTCAGCGTGGTCTGCCTGATTTTTGCTGAGCATACGCGGTGTCATTGTATCCGGCTAAGACGTGCAGAATGGTATGCCAAGGCAGAGCCTACCTTCTCGGACGCCATCGCCACCGTACGGCGGTTGTTTTGGCAAGAAACCATTTTTGCAAAGGCTTCTTATCGTAATGGTTTGCAAAAACTGCCGCCGAAATTAAGGAACTTGCTGCTGGACTACTTGAGCCAAGCAGCCTGATTTCATAAAATGGCAAAAGTCGAGCTCAGTCCCGCCGTTTTGCTTGCAGGAAGGCATCCAATATCGCGGCGGCGGCAACAGCATCCAGCCGTTTTCGTTTTTGGCCTCGAGTAAGATTACCAGGGGCAAGCTCTCGCTCAGCGCTGAAACTGCTCAGCCGTTCGTCTTGAAGGTGGACCGGAATGTCAAGGTGCCGTTTAAGCTGCTCGGCAAAGTCCAAAACACGCCTGGTTTGAGAGCTCTGCGAACCGTCCATGCTCAAAGGCAAGCCCAGCACGATAGCGTCGACTTTCTCACTCTTGACTATATCTGCAATTCTTCCTAATAGTCCCTTTTGCTCCCGGGTCACCGCCAGCGGTGTGGCAAGTGTTTCGGCTGAATCGCAGATTGCCAGGCCGGTGCGTTTGTCGCCATAGTCTATTGCCAGATACCTCATCGCTGTTTTGCTTTGCGCTGTTACTGTAAATATGCCGCTTGATTACAGGAATTTTCCGCCACGGTGCTCTCTTATCAGCTCCACCAGGTCTTTCAGCCGGTGGGTCTGGTCGATATGGCATACCAATGTGGCATCGGGGCTGTGTGCTATGACGATATTCTCCAGCCCTACAGCAGCAATCAGATGGTTTTTGTCCTCAGTCACGATGATATTGTTTTTGCAGTCAATTAGCTCACTGGCGCCGGCGGCCACGACATTATTGTTTTCATCCGAGCTGATAATATCTGCAAGGGCAATGAAAGAGCCCATATCGAGCCAGCGGCAGTCCAATCTGATGGCGTAGACGTTGGGAGCCTTTTCCATAACGGCAAAATCGATGCTGATTTTTGGCAGCTTGACATAGTAATCCTGCAGCGTCTTTTGCTGATTCGAACTATCCCAGTCGGCTCGCATCTTACTCAGGACTTCGGTGGCCTCGGGCAAAAAATTTGCCAGGTTGGCTAAAATCGTTTTAGCCTTCCAGACAAACATGCCTGAGTTCCACAAGTATTTGCCGCCGGCAAGATACTCTTTCGCTGCTATTTCGTCGGGCTTTTCCTTGAAGGCTTCGACCAGATGCACTTTATTTGCGCAGTCGCGACAGGCCTTTGCGGCGCCGCACTTTATATAGCCAAGCTGCGTGCTGGGAAAGGTCGGCTTAATGCCGAATATAACTAAATCATCGGGATTGCTACTTGTAAAAACGAAGGCGTCCTTGAGAGCCTGCTGGAGCACCTCCGGTGGGTAGATTAACTGGTCAGCCGTAACTACCGCCATTTGCGCTTCGGGGTCATATTTGGTGAGAATACTTGCCGCCAGTCCGATGGTGCCGGCTGTATCGCGGACAGCAGGCTCAGCAATGACGTTATTGAACGGCAATTCCGGCAACTCCTCACGGACTAAGTCCGCGTAGCCTGCATTCGTCAGGACGATTATGTTTCTCACATCGAAAATAGGCAGAAGCCGCTCAAAGCAGCATCGCAAAAGGGTCTGGCCGTCGAGAATCTTCAGGACCTGTTTGGGGCGTTTTTCCCTGCTGAGAGGCCACAGCCTTTTGCCCGCCCCCCCTGCCATCACCACAGCATAGTCCATTGGCAAATTCCTCTCATTGCTTGGAATTCAACGCCAGACAGTATCAGACCAGATACTCGGTGTCAACATCGGTCATTGATCGGATTTGCCGCCCCAATTTCTCATACCCGTCACCCGGCTTGCCCATGAGGGCGAAAGTGGCTTCCTTGCCTAACGCAACAGCGGGCTGGTCGTAAGGGTTGATCCCGAATAACTCGCCGGCATAAGAAGTTGTTACCTCGTATAAATAGATGAACTGCCCAACCGTGTAAGCGTTGACTGTGTCGAACAGGACCGTCAGGCACGGGCGTTTGCTATCCAAAAGGGCGTACTCGGTGGCTTTTTTTTCGTAATTTAGCAGCGTGCTCAGTTTTTTGCCGGAAAGATAGTTTAGCTCTGGTGCACAATCAGGAGCTGGCCCAATCGTAAGGTCTGCGCCGAAATCAGCAACCGCAAGAAAAGTGAACAGCTTGTCGTTCGGTCCTTCGCGGTACAACTGTATCTGGCTGTGCTGGTCGGTGGCGCCGAGGGCCTTGATAGGCGTCGGCCCTATATGAACTTCATTGCCCCTTAAGTCTTCAGCTTTGCCCAGACTTTCCGCCCACAACTGCCTGTACCAATCGGCTAAATCCTTCAGGTGGAAACTGTATGGCATCATCACCGAAATCTTCTTGCCCTGATTATAAAAGTAATAGTTTATGGCAGCGTTAATCGCAGCGGGGTTCTTGGAGAAATCCTCGCAGCTAACTCTGGCGTCCATGTCCCGTGCACCTGCCAACAGGGCATCGGTGTCGATCCCACACATGGCTGCACTGAAAAGTCCCACCGCACTTAGCACACTGAATCTGCCACCGACACCATTGGGGACTTCAAGGGATCGCAAATTGTCCGTGGCAGCAATTCTGCGAAGCGGGCCCTTCTTCGCGTCAGTCGTTACTACCACCCGATCTTTATAACCGTCAAAACCGAATTTTTCCAAGAGCTTGGGGCGAACAATCATAAATTGACTGAGAGTTTCCGCCGTATCACCGCCTTTACTGATAACGTTGAAGATAGTCTTATCGAGCCTGCCATCGATCCAATCCAAGAAGCAAATAACTTGTGCAGGGTCGATATTGTCGAAAACAAAAAGACGCGGGGGCTTGCGCCGCGAGTCATCGAGGTTGTACATATAGGGGTTAAGGGCAGTTTGCAGCGCAATATTACCCAGAGCAGAGCCGCCGATGCCCAGCACAACCAGGTTTTCACATTGGTCTTTGACCTCAGCGACCACTTTCTTGACTCTTTCAGATGTCTGGGCATCGTAAGGCAAGTGTCTATATGCAGGTCTCCGCTGCTTATCCCTGTTGAGGCTCGCAATTAGCGGCACGAGACGCCGCCCCAGGGCATTTAGCTGCTCGCGATCAATGCCGTGTTCAGAACCGATAGTATCGGCCATGGCGTTTCCGTAATACAGTCTCACCTGCGCTTGCGTCACCAAAATACTCCTTTGCTGAAAGGTCTCTAAGGTTTCTGCAAAATTGCAGGTTAGGCATACTCTGATAGGAAAAAACGGTCTTTGTTTTTTCCTTGTCAAACAGTAGGCTGTTCTCTGAAAAATAGATAGGCGATTATTTAAGAAAGGGGGGTATCTACTTGACGCAAGTTGCTTGTATATGTAGTATACCTCTCTTCTTAAATAATATATGCCTAACCTGCAATTTTGCAGAACTCATCAGGCGAACTGATGGCCCTTAAAGCCTTTTTCCTGGTCGATCCAGCCGCCGGGGATATTTTCCGTGTGGGCCTGCTCTGCATAGCTCTTCATTTTAGATAGAATCTCCGGCTGCTCAGACGCCACATCGTTCTTTTCTTCGATGTCACCGCTAAGGTCATAAAGTTCAAATGGCCTGTTTTTGCCCGGTTTGACGGCCTTCCAATTGTCCATCCGCACCGCTGTTTGTGCCCCATACTCCCAATATAGATATTCGTGGCGTCTCTGCTGGCGTCCCGCGGCGTCCCCGCCTAAGAGGGTCGGCACGATGGATATTCCGTCAGTGTTCTGAGGTGGTTTTACGCCCGCCAGCTCGGCTAAGGTGGGCATAACATCCGGGAAATACCAGAGATGATCGCTGACCGTGCCGGCTTTGATTTTGCCAGGCCAGCGAACGACCATCGGTATGCGCAAGCCGCCTTCGTACAGATTGCCTTTTCCTCCGCGGAACCTCTGACCCGTATGGGGATTCAGATTGGCGCCGAAGAAGCCGTGAGGATAAGATGGCTCTTTTGGCTTCGGCTTTGTAGGGTCGCCGTTTGCAAAGTAGCCGGGGCCGCCGTTGTCGCCGCAGATATATACAATCGTATTGTCGTCGATGCCAAGCTCTTTGAGCAGGGCAAGAATTTCGCCGATCTGACGGTCAACCATTTTCACCATAGCGGCGTAAACCTTCGCGTCGTTAGGCGTTCTGTCACCGGCGGTCCAAGGCTTATCCTTGAATTCTTGCCAGGCCGGCTCGTCCTCCGGAATTGCCCAGACACCATGCGGCGGCGTCCAACAGGCATAGCAGAAGAAAGGCCTATCCCGATTTTGGCGAATGAACTTTATGGTCTCGTTAAAGATCAGGTGGTACGAATACTGCTTCCCTTTGTAGAAGTCTCCGGTGTTGCCCTCCAAGGGTACTTTTTCGCCGCTGCGGATAAGGTAACAGGGATAATACGAGTGGGCATGAACCTGATTATAGTAACCGAAGAATATGTCAAAGCCGTGTTTTTCCGGCACGCCGGTCGTTCCGCGGTCGCCGCAGCCCCATTTGCCAAATCCGCCGGTGGCGTAGCCGGCCTGCTTGAGCACCTGGGCGATGGTCACATCGTCTTCACGCAGCGGCACGCCTCCGGGATTGGTGCGGATGGTTGTGTGCCCCGTATGCTGGCCAGTCATCAGTACGCTGCGGGTGGGTGCACACACCGGTGCCCCGGCAAGAGCCTGTGTGAAACGCATTCCTTCCACTGCTATCCGGTCAATGTTGGGGGTCGTCAGATACTTGTTGCCCATACACGACAGCTCGAAATAGCCAAGCTCGTCCAGCATTATGTAAATAATATTCGGGCGTTTGCTCGGCGTTGCGGCGGCCAGAACAGTTTCTGGCATGGCGACGCTCGCTATACCTATGCCGACGCTCTTAATGAATTCACGGCGCCTCATAATTTCTGCCTTAGTTGAACCTCGATTCCTTCTTTGGTGCTCCGGTCAAAGCTGAAACTGCCAGTTACTTCACGATCGCCAATTCGTGTGCTGACCTTGTATTGGCCGAAGAAACCGCGGAAGCGGGTTTGCCCCGTTTCGGCGACTTCTGTCTCGGTTTGCGTCCACCAGGCTGCTTTGACTAAGCGTTGCAGTTCTTGGTAAGCGGGCTTGGGCGTCATATCCGCTCGTACCAGTCCGGCCGGTGCTCTCTGCCAGGCATCTTGGTCTGTGAAGTCCCACCAGGTAACTGCCTCGACCGCGGGATGGGAGAAAAGGACACGATAAAATTGAGCAACTTCTTCAGCTTGGCGTTTTTCGCCGTCGGGCGCGGTATTCCAGCCGGCTGCCGCTCTTGGCCCAGAGACGATTGTGGTCTCGGTGAAGTGTAACGGCTTGCCGAATTTTGCGAACGCATCACAGACCTGCCAGGTTCGCTCGACCAGCCAGCACCCGCCGTGCATGTGTGACTGGATGCCGATGACGTCGTAAAGCGGCTGCCCGTCCTCACCGACAAGTTGCGAAATCACATTCTCGGCATAAGCAGGGTCCGTTCGATAGTCGTTGATAACAAGCGTAGCTTTAGGATTGCCCTGGCGTGCCGCCTTGAATGCCGAGCGAACGTATGCACCGACGCCCATTTTACGGATGGCCTCGGTCAGCTTTGGGGCACGCTCCTTGCACTCAGGCCGGTCATAATGCGTCGCTTCGTTGACTACATCCCATATATCAACTTTGCCCTTGAACTGCCGGGCACAGCGCTCAATGCGGTCAAACTGAGCTTGCATTGCCGCTTCGGCGTCATCCGGCAGCCAGTTTGGCTCGACCCAGTTCCAGGCGAGCGGATGTCCCTTAGTCGTTACATCGTGAGCCTTGCACCAGCGGACGAGCTCTTCAGTGCGCTCGTCATCGGGCTTATCGCGCTGGCGCTCATAATTCCACCAGTAGAAAGGCAGCGTCGCATAGTTGAGTAATTCGGCAAAATGCCTCTCGTATGCGGCATTATCTTCAGCCGTTCTGCAACGCCCCAATTTGAATATATTGCACCCAAAAAGAAACTTGTGCCGGGTTTGCTGTATTTTCACGGTCGAGCCGGTTTTTAGCGGTTTTCCATCCGCACCGGTAAATCTCAGTACTGCATCGCCTTTACGGTGCTTTTCAATACGGGCGTCAGCCTCGTCAAGCATTTGCTCTTTAGATACGTCAATGGTGCGCTGCCTTGCGCCCAGCCGGCGCGTACCAGTCGCCGAGCACGCTGCGGCCAGGCCTGCCACTTTGAAGAAATCTCTGCGATTCATAAAATCTGCCCTTTACCAGCTTTTTCGCTTCCGGGCGTGCCAAGTTTAGCCCCCGGACCAGTGCCGGGTGCTAAGCCGCGACAACTGAGTTTATACAGCCTCATTGAGCAATTTGATGTCCTTAAATCGACAGAAAGTCGTCAGCTCCGGCGTTATGTCACCATAGCACGTCTGCCGGTGCAGACCGTTGGCCCAGTTCTTCCAGAGTTTCCTTACATCGCCATCCACCCTGACGGTAATTTTCGTACGGCAACCTCTATCATCCGCAAGGGAGACCGGCGCCTCGATAATTTCGCCCGTGAAATACGGGATAAAATCGGTGCCGAGCAGTATTGCCTCGGTGATTCTTTGCCCGACGCGCATCTGGACCTGCGGCACAACGCCTTCCTGGCGCTCCATCACCGTTCTTATCTTATACGGGGCGGCTGGTCCATCCGGACCATCCATTTTTCTCGTGCCCAGGCAGTGAGCCAGGATTATCGCATTCTTGGATTCATCAACCGTTGGGTCGCTGATAAAGCCGGGCCTTCCTACCAGGCCCTGGTATATGATGTGAGTCATGGCGGACTGCAGGTCCGATTCACATATACCGCCCAGCCCCATGTCGTTCAGCCTGGTAAAACCAATACAGGGATATGCCGGAAGCTTTATGGTTTTATCCCACATAGTTCCGTAGCAATCGACTGTCATTACGGTGGCATCCTCTTCGTCCAACAATCTCTCGAAAGCCAGCGCCAGTTTGCAGGACTTAAATATGTTTTCTCTGGAGGGTTCGACAACTTGTTCTGCTTGTTTAATCCACCGTTCGGTCTCGGCCTTGGCTTCTTTGTCATCAACGGCGTTGTATGCTTCCTCGACTCGCTTAAGTTCAACTTGCTTGATCTCTGTGCCAAATTTTTCTTTCATGCTCTCGGCATACTTGGCAAAAGACCGGGTTGTGACGTTAAGAATCTTGGCCTCACGAAGGTGGTGAATCGCCCGGAAAGGCCTCACGGCAACTGCCAGTTGCTTGTAGTCGGTTGTGAGGAGGCATTCCATTTTTGCCCCCACTTGCTGCTTTTGCATGGAGCCGAACCCAACCCACTCATGTCCGGAATACGGCACAGCAAAGACGACCGTGGGCTTACCCACGCTGAGGATTTCGTTGAGGATTGAGCCTATTCCTATCGTCACGTGGATCGCTAAAATGCCGTCAACATCTTGCAGCTTGTCTTTTAGTTGGCTTACCTGCTGGGGTGAGCTAACCAACTGGTCCGGCACAAATTCTACATCGGATAGCTGGTCTTTCAGCTTTGCGAACTCCGAGCCATAGAACCGGATTTCCTCTGCCAGATTCAGGGTAGGCTTAGGCCAGTGAGGGTGGGGCAGCCCCATATACAGCCTGGCAACCTTGACCTTTGTTCTTCTGCAGCCTGGGCTTACCAGCCTTGAGGCTTTCGGACTTGCTGTCGCCGCCAACACCTCAGCGCAGACAAGGCACGCCGCACTTCCAGCCGCTGTCATTTGCAGAAATTCTCGTCGATCCATTCCATTTTCCATCTCAATCTCCCTTCTTCGGTTTTTGGTCACTGTCCAACCTGCGGTAAAACCGCAGGCTAAATATTTATCTTCGCAAGGCCGGCGTATTTTACCATCAGTGATTTTATCTGTCCAGAATTAAACTCAACGACCACGACACTGTTTTCGCCCATGTCAATAAATTTCTTGACCCTGCCACGGCCAAAAGATTTGTGACGGACTAACTCGCCCGGAGTAAACTCCTCGGGCGAACAGTTGATTCCCGCCTGCGCTGGAATGACATTATCGGGTTCAGCATAATCGCAGCCCGATTCGCTTAGAAACTGCGACGGTATCGTTCGTAGCATCTGGCCCCGCACAGTCCGGTACCGCGCATGGCTTATGTGCAAGCCCAATTTGGCGCGGGTTATGCCCACAAAGAACAGCCGTCGTTCTTCTTCCAAATCCTCCTGGCCGCCGGTAGTTGAGTTCTTTGATCTTTCATGCGGCAGCAAGCCATCTTCAAGACCGATGATAAAGACATTTTCAAATTCCAGGCCCTTGGCGGCATGCAGCGTCATCAAGGCAACACGATCAACAGAAGTATCGTAACTATCCACATCGCTGAAAAGGGATATTTGCTGAAGATAGTCAATCAGTGATGGCTCTTGGGCCTGCTGGTCGTATTGAGCGGCTGCACTTATTAGCTCATTGACATTTTCGATAGCGTTTTCGCCATCAGGCCCGGCTGCTCGGAGCGATTCTTCCAGTCCGGATTCGACAAAAACGCTTTCAGCAAGTGACGCGACTTTGCCGGCAACTTTCTTTCTGAGCCTTTCCAGCATATCGACAAAAGCAGTAACTTTGGCCTGTGCCGCTTTCGGCAGAGCTTCGATATGCTCGGCGTTTTTCAGGCCCTCAAGCAGGCTGATCTTGTTTTGGGCGGCATACAGGCGAACCCTGTCGACGGTGGTTTTTCCTATGCCGCGTGCCGGCGTATTGATTATACGCAATAGTGCGATCTCGTCATCAGGGTTGGCAATAACCTTCAAGTAGGCAAGCAGGTCGCGAATTTCCTTTCTATTGTAAAACTCGACGCCGCGGACAATCTGGTATGGAATTTTGTTTTGAAAAAGAGATTCCTCGATCACCCTGCTCATAGCATTGACGCGATAGAATATGGCAATGTCTTTCAGAGATGCACCTTGCTCAGCCAGGCTTTTTATCTGCCGGGCAACAACCAGCGCCTCCTCGTGCTCGTCCTCAAAGGCTGTTACGCAGACGTCCTGGGCCCGGGGCCTCGTAGGAATGAGCTTTTTCTCCTTTCGATTCTGGTTAAAGGCGATCAAATTGTCTGCCAATTCCAGAATATTAGGGGTGCTGCGAAAATTTTCCTCCAGTTTGACGATGGTGGCATTGGGCCAATCCTTTTCAAACGCCAATATATTTCGGATGTCGGCCCCCCGCCAGCGGTAGATGGACTGGTCCGGATCGCCCGTTGCGCAGATATTATTATGCCGCGACGCAAGGGCTTTGGCGATCCGGTACTGAGCGTGATTTGTGTCCTGATACTCGTCGATGAGCAGGAATTTGAAACGCTCGGCAAGCTCATCGCAAACTTCGGGCCGGCCTTCCAGCAGAAAAGCGGTCTTCATCAGCAGGTCGTCGAAATCCAGGGCGTTTCGCTCAGCCAAGATGCGCTCGTAGTGAGCATATATTTTGCCCACCGTTTCGGCCAAAAAACCCTCTGCTTGTGCTTTGAAAGCATCCACATCTGTAAGGTTGTTTTTTAGCTTGGAGATATGTTCGAGGATTCGGCCCGGCGGAAAATTGGTGGCGTCGAGTTCGCATTCTTTGACCGCCTGCTTGATGCACTTACTCTGGTCCGACTCGTCATACACACTAAAGCTCGGCTTTATATCCGCCTTATCCGCGTACCGGCGAAGGATTCTAACGCACAAAGAGTGGAAGGTGCTGATGTGAGCGCCGCCGGACGCACCCAGAGCAATCGCTCGCTGGCGCATCTCTTCAGCGGCTTTATTGGTGAAGGTTATCGCACAAATATTGTATGGCTTGATGCCCGAGTCGATAAGGGCTGCGATTCGATATGTAATTACCCGGGTTTTGCCGCTTCCTGGCCCGGCCACAACCAGTAAAGGCCCTTCCTTATGAGAAACAGCTTTTCTTTGTGAGGGCGTCAACTGATCCGAAATTGTATTGTGCATAACCGAATTCGGGCATGTCATTATTACGATTTTTCGGGCTCTTTTTTAAGCTGCTCTTCTTGCTGCTGCAACTGCTTGTGGAGCTCAGGCCTTTCTATCTCTATCCGTCCAAGCAGATTCAGCTTTAGGTTGGGTGGATATAGCGGGTCCTCAAAGAAATCAAGAAGCGCAAAGTACCTGAGTAATTTGAAATCGGGCAGGTCAATTCTCTGTTCAGCCGGGTATTTTGACTGATAGATGTCCCACACTTCTTTGGCCAGTCTCTCTCTGCCGAATGATTCGTCATCGTCCCGCATTGCATATCTAAAGTAACTTTCTCGAAGAAGTGCGGCTATTTGCTCCTGTGCATCGAAAATGCCTATACTTTCGAGCTCCTCACGCAGACGATTCCTGGCGAACTCGACCAGCGGGACTTTGAACTCATTCCGCGGATAACGTGTTCGCAGCTCGTTATAGATTTTTAGCGCCTGCTGCTCGTGCCCTGCCTGGTAGAACAAAAGGACAGCGTTTTTGAGCATGTTGCGGTAGCCGTCCTGAAGGGAGTTGTACGTGCCCTCATCCTCAACGCCCTTGTATTTCGCAAGAACCGCCAGTAACGCCTGATGATACGGGTCAAACATCCGCAAATCCGGGCGATAATATATCTCTTTTGCCGTTTTCCGCTCGGGCGGCGAGGAAGCATCTTTCTGCACTTCGACAGGCATGTCGTAGATGAATATCTTCCCGTAGCGAAACAGGTTCTGCAAGCTGTGCCCGACACTGCGGTCGGTGTTTGTTTCGGTTATATTCATCTGGCGGTCCTTGTCCTTGCTGACTTCTCGCAGTCCTGTGACGGCCCAGTAAATTGCGTGACTATCTGGGTGGCGCCAGTCCAAAGCAAAGTGTCTGTTCGGGTCACTGAAGTCAGTAGGGCCGAAGGTCTTATTCAACTGCTGCATCACAGCCGGGTCGAGCTTCCAGGTATTTCGCAGGTGATAAGCCTTGGCGAAAATATCGAACTTCTTCAGTGCCGGTGTGCCTCTGAAACGCTCTATGATCTGAAAAGCTTCCGGCTTAAATCTGCCGGGGCTCTGCCTTAACGATAGATAATTGTTGACGACCTCCTTATCGTTGGCAAATGCATCATCGGCGGACTTTAGGGCGCCGATCAATTCGGCAACATTTGCGTCAGTAA
>Ga0315280_10010972_pt1 | contig 11230 bp, 10 predicted proteins | sample YL17G06_40_MG_FD_203697 | JGI IMG/M metagenome (GOLD analysis project Ga0315280, IMG submission 203697) | Sediment microbial communities from Yellowstone Lake, YNP, Wyoming, USA - YL17G06_40 | ecosystem: Environmental > Aquatic > Freshwater > Lake > Sediment | place: USA: Wyoming | collected... | reverse complement strand
ATTTAGCGATACTATCGCTGAGATCGAAAAATCAGCTGAGCAGGCGTTACTATGTTCGCATTTTGTAAAAATCAAATGATGAAATATATTTAATATTCCTTAACCGATGACCAATGAATGCGCTTCCAGTCCCTAAAAAAAATTCCTGTATCAATTCAGAACGAGGAGTGCCATCTTTTGACCACCAATCTTTCTTAGTATCATCTGTAACGAAAATTATTGGCTTATGAATATGCTTGGCTTTATCTATTAATTGGAGCCATAATATTAAATCTCCGAATTTTCTATAGGGCAATTCTTTTTTTTCTGTTCTATCCTCATATCCAGGTGGTATTTTAAGCGAATATCTTAGTTCGCCCCTTTTATAGATGTCTTCGAGACGTTCCTGAGGGTAAGGCTCACCGACTTTTTCATAAAATAGAACGTCGATCCTTTCTTTTATCTCATCCCTTGTAGTCCAATTAGGATGGGTTTTCTTCTTGTTTTCTAGCTCTGCTCGAATTGATTTATAGTTTTCATCCAAGACACGAACTATTTCATCCACATCGATAATAGGATGTCTTTCCTTGTAAGATTTCAATTCATTTTTAATTTTTGTATAATTTTCTTCGATTGTTCTCTCTATTTTTTCATATGCATTCATAAGAGACTTGATTACGGGCATACGTTCTTCATGGAATTCTAATGCGACTTGATGCGGTAGCCACAAGCTCTCTTTTATTTTATCAAAAATATCAAATAATTGGTCATGCGTTTCAGTTTTATAACGATACAAATTTAATAACACATTTGTATCAAAAACAAAAAGGCATTCGTCCCATAATTTTGAAAAATCATCCTCAGTGAGAGGATAATATGCTGGAAATACCTCTTTCATTATATCTTTCCATTTTTTTGACGACTGCCTTTATCGAAATCAACCTATATATTATTTACCCACCGAGCCTCTATGATTTCCAATTGAATTAATCGTATTGTTTAGCTCACCTGAATACACATCAGTGAACCCTTTTTGTGATATCTCGCATGGCCATGTCCAGAGAGCTAATTTCAAGTGACTTCAGCTAAAGGGTCGCATAAGTGAGCTACTGAAAAGCGCTAACAAGTGACTTAATGGATGTTTTGTGCCAAAATGAATCCTATGCCTTCGATTCTCGCGATGATTTTCAGTAACATTCACCCACGACCTATTTCAACATCTTGATCATGTAAGGCGTCTTTAAATCGTAGCCCAGGCGGCGGTAGTAGCCCCTGGCACCGATGCCGCTAGTGATCTCCAGGCTCTTGTAGCCTTTCTCAACCGCCAGGGCCTCTGCCGCCTCCACCAGCCTTGCCCCGTAGCCCCGGTGCTGCCATCCATCCTTTCTGGTACCTATGGGAACCAGGGGTCCGTAGACGTGCAGCTCCCGCACCCGCGCCCGTGAGCCCAGCCGCAGGCGCAGGAATCCAACCAGGGTATCGTCTTCTGCCTCGAAGGACAGGAAGTGCTCCTCCCCTCCGCAGGCCTCGTAAACCTCGTGCCTCAGAGCTACCTCGGCATCTTTTACGTTCCGGAGTCCCGCCTCACGGCAGCGGATGCAGCGGCAGCGGCCCTGGCGGGCTTTAAGGCGCAATGCAGCCAGCTGGCGCAGATTGGATTTCCTCACGCCAGCCACGATGAGCTGCGCCGGGATGTCTCGCTGCACACGCTGCAGCCTCACGTAGCCGGGAAGAAGCTGCTTGACCCGAGAGACCAGCTCCGCGGCCTCTTCATCCTCCAAAGGCTCGTACTCCCCCTTTTGGTAGAGCCGGTACAGCTCCGTGCCCTCCACCACCAGAGTGGGATATATCTTAAGGTAATCCGGCCGGAAGCGGCTGTCCAAAAAGAGATCCCGGAAAACCTCCAAATCCGCTTCGGGCGTAGAGCCGGGAAGCCCTGGCATCATGTGAAAGCCCACCTTCAGCCCCGCCTCCCGCAGGGCGCGATTGGCCCGGGCGGAATCCTCGACCAAGTGACCTCTCTTCATAGTCTGCAGGAGGTCATCGCGCGTGCTCTGCACGCCCAGCTCCACCTTGGTGGCCCCAAGAAGCAGCATCTTCTCGATCTCTCTGGGACCGCACCAGTCCGGCCGGGTCTCGAAGGTGGTGCCGATGTTGCGAACCAAAGCCGCCTCATTGGCCTTTGCCACCGCGGAAAAGGGCTGCCACGCTGAGGCTTGGGCCCGCGGATAATCGTTCATGGCCTGCAGGCAGCGCTTGATAAACCAGTGCTGATAGCCCAGCGGCCTCGACGTCATCGTCCCGCCCATGATGATGAGCTCCGCTTTGTCCAGAGGATGGCCAATCTCATCGAGCTGAGCCAGCCTGGCCCTCACTTGATCATAGGGATCGTAGCTGTGCTGAGCGGCCCTGAGCGCCGCAGGCTCCCGGCCGGTGTAGCTCTGCGCAGAGTTGCAGGAGACGCCGCCTGGACAGGGAACACAGGTTCCTTGCGGACAGCGGGCAGGCGAGGTCATGGCCGCGATGACCGCCACGCCGGAGAGGGTGCGCGTGGGCTTTCTCACCAGCATCTTGAGGCGCTCGCGCTCCCCGGTTTTTGCCTGGGCAAGGATATCGGCGTTGCTGGGCAGGGATGAGAGTCCAAGGCCGGCTGAGACCTTCTTCTTGCGGGCCTCCAGAGCCGCTTCGTCGTTTATCTGGCCGGAGAGAATATCATCCACAATCCTGCGCAGCTCGGGCCCTACTCTATCCAACTCACTACCTCATTTGGGCTACGACGGGGAGATGCAGCGGGCACCTCAGCCGGCCAGCCCAGGGATATTATGGCCACAGGGAGAACATGCTCCGCCAGACCGAGTGCCTCGCGCACGAGGGCGTCATCGAAGGCCCCGTTCCAGCATGCCCCCAGGCCCGCATCATGGGCGGCCAGAAGAAGACACATCGCTGCCGCATCGGCATCCTGGATGGCATAGAGGCTTCCCCGGTCTCCGTAGCGTGAGCTGGAGCGGTCCACGTCTGCGCATACTACTATCAGCAGGGGCGCGCTCTGCACCTGCTCCTGGCCATAGGCGGCCAGGGCCAGGACTTTTCGCATCTGCGACCCCGTTATTATCACGTACCTTCTGGAGCGAAGGTTGCCTGCGGACGGCGCCGCCTCGGCCGCCTCTAAGAGGGCCCAGACCTGCTCCTTGGCAACGGGTCGGGTCTCATATCTCCGCACCGATCTTCTGCCCTGCAGAGCATCCTTGAAGTTCATCCTTTAGAGATGGCAAGCCAAAGGAATAAGAAAGTTCTCCGATCAGAGGAGTTCGCACAGGTAAAGAGGCTCCGTCCTGCCAAGCTGCCTCAATACCAAACCTTCCTCGTTCAGGATCAAGTAGGTGTCCGGCGTCTCCAGGCAGGAACCTTTTTCCTGCTCGCGGGTGAAGCTGCCTGCATTCACGGCCAGGGGCCCGCCCCTTCTCTGATAGATCCCGGCCCGGTGCGTGTCTCCGTAAACGAAGCAGTCCACCTTTCCCAGGTTTTGATCGCGAAGGAACTTCAATATGGATTCATACTGCTTCTTCACCGGCAAAAAACGTTGACCCCTGAAGATTCCGGCCTTGAACCACTGCAGCAGGCCGGAGACTTTCCAGATGCGGTCCTCGAAATTCACCATCTCCCCGATGCAGGCGGAGCGATAGATGCTCTCGTAGACATAGGTCATCATCATCTCCAGGTCGGCCGGCAGCAGCTCCTCCCCGGAGAGTCGCCGGAGCTTCTCCACCACCTGCATGGAGAAGGCCTGGATTCCGTCCAGATGATGGCCGTGGGTGAAGAGGACGGTCCGATGGCAACAGCTGGTCTGGTAAGTGGGATAGAGCATCTCGATGTTAAGGCCGTTGATGGTCTGGCTCCAGCGCAAAGACGGAACGTAGACCGGATAAAGATCGCCTCGCGCCACCCGCTCCATGAACTCGTCCTCCTGATTTTGGACCACCAGGTGGTGATCGTGGTTGCCCACCACATAGCGTATCTTCAGGTCCATATCCGCTAACCTTTTCAGGAAATAGCGGGCGTCTCTCACCGCCTTCTCCGGTCGCACCCTCCAGAAATCGAAGATATCCCCCAGGAGCACGACCTCATCGCAGGCGCTTCCCCATTCCGATATCTCTTGCATCAGCTGGTCGACCTTTCCAGGGTCGCTCAACGTCGATGAACACAAGCCGAAGTGAGTATCCGAGATAACAATCGATGCCATACGCTCCTTTCCCATGCCCCATTCTTCTATGACTGTTATTATTTATAAATATTATGAGCCGCAGTTGAAGAGGAGGAATAGGGCTTGCCCTGTCTGCAGCAAATCAAGCAAAAGGCAAAAATATGTTCTATGGAAGCATGCCCATAGAATGATCGATATCGCCATTCCCAAAGGCAGCCTGCAAAACCAGACGCTTCAGCTCTTCGAGCAGGCCGGCCTGGAGGTCAAGAGGACAGAGCGAGAGTACAATGCCCGCATCGATGACCCCCGTATCGGCAAGGTGAAGATCCTCCGCCCCCAGGAGATACCCACGTATGTGGCCAAGGGCTACTTCGACCTGGGCATCTCCGGTACTGACTGGATAATGGAGTCTGGCGCCGTGGTGGCCAAGGTCACCGAGCTTTATTACGGCAAAAAGGGTCCAGGCAAGGTGAAGCTGGTGGTGGCAGTACCCGAAAGTCTGGACATTCGCTCCGCCAGCCAGATAAAGCCGGGAAGCCGCGTGGCCACCGAATACCCCAACCTGACCCGCTCCTTCTTCCAGCGGCTGGGCATACCGGTGGAGATCCAGTTCTCCTTCGGTGCCACCGAGGCCAAGGTTCCGGAGCTGACCGATCTGGTCGTGGATCTCACCGAGACCGGATCGACTCTTAGGAGGAACGGCCTGAAGATCATAGACGTCATGCTGGAGTCCACCTCGGAGCTGATAGCAAACAAGAAGAGCTGGTCCGAGCCGGGCAAGCGCGAGGAGATCGTAGCCATAGAGACGCTTCTCTCCGCCGTGATAAGGGCGAGAGGCAAGGTTTTGCTGAAGATGAACGTGCCCGAGGATGAGATCAAGGATGTAATTGCTATTTTGCCCAGCATGAAGAACCCCACCATCTCCAAGCTCTACAACTCCGGCTACTACGCCGTGGAGACGGTGGTGGACAGATCTTTGGTCAACCTGCTCGTCCCTCAGCTGAAAAAGGCAGGAGCGGAGGATATCCTGGAGCTGGTCATTTCAAAAATCGTTCCCTGAGATCAGCTTTTTTCTAAATCGCTTTCCCTTCATAAAAAACGAGCGGGCGCGGGGGGATTCGAACCCCCGATCTACAGCTTAGGAGGCTGCCGCCTTATCCTGACTAGGCCACGCGCCCTTTTGCCTCCTTTCCGTATAACCAGCACGTATATCAACCTTTCCGGGTGGCGCTGGTCACGACGCTCTTCTTGGGCCTAGCGGATCAGCACCCCGCTCAGGACCACCACGAAGAGACCGAGGAAGAACCAGCCCAGAATTCCCTCCATCATCGCCAGGTGCCTGTAGAAGCCCACCGGGTAGGTATTCACCGGGGCCTGGGAGGTGGTGAACATGGCGATGCTGAAGTAGAGGGCGTCGGTCAGAGATACACGCTTGCTGGGCCGCAGGCTTGGTTTTCCCGGTAGCTCCATCCCTTCGATCTCGAACTTGTTCATGCCTTTTCCCGCCCAGAAGATCAATCCAAACAAGAGTATGGTAAAGAGGCAACAGAAGGCGGTATAGCTCACCCGAACTCCGTAGCCGCAGGATACCCAGGATACGATATCTGATATCTTCGCCCAGCCCCACGGCTCCATGTCCTGGCCTATTCTGCGGTACTGATAGTAGCAGTCATCCGCATCGTCGAACCACTCCAGGCTCTTGTAGTTTTTCACCAGCGCCAGATAGGCTGCTCCATTGTACACCATGCGGTCCTTTATGGCGTTCCAGCGCACCACGAACTTGGTGAAGTCGGCGCCGTTGAGATTGATCCTGGCACCCTCTCCGAAGGTGACGTTGTCCAGCTGCATGCTGTAGAGCCTGGCATCCTCCAGAATCAGGCCTTTATCGAATCGGGCGTTGACGAAATAGGCCAGATCTGCAAACTTCACACCCCCGAAGAAGGCCGTCTTCTTGAATTCGATGTTAGCGAAGTCCGCCAATCCCCCGAAGCTGGATAGGCCAAAAGTGCTACCGCTCAAGAACCGTGCGCCGCGAAAGACCACATCGCTATCGAAACGAGTGGCCGCAAAGGTGGCGTTGCCACGGAACTGAGCATTGAGAAAGGTTACATGCCCGTCGAATTGGGTCTCCAGAAAGCTTACGTTCTCGAAATGCGCATCCTGAAAGTAGCCCAGCCGGATGAACTGGGCAAAGTTGAAGTCCACATCCCTGGCAAAGTTGGATGCGAGGAAGATGGCGTCTCCATCGAACTGAACGTTCCCAAAGCTGGTATCATTGAAAAAACGCGCACTTGTGAAGGAGGCGAGTCCATTGAAGACGGCATCCCTAAAGTCGGCCTGCCTCAGGAAACGGGCACCTGCAAACTTGGCTTCCCCCAGAAACCTGACCTTAGCGAAGCTGACGTTCTCCTGGAAGGTGGTGCCTCGCAAGTCCAAAGGCTCACCAAAGGTCACTCCCTCGAAGTTGGCCGGACCCAGGAATCGCGAGTTGATGACCCTCACAGGCTGCCTTAGAGGGCCTTCCAGGTTCCTCAGGTCCAAGGGACCGGTCACAGTGATGTTGTCATAATTTAGTTGCTCGCCCGATCTTATTTTGGCTGTGACATCCCCGGCATCAAGGGCCTTGGAAGCACAGGCTCCGCACAACAGTAGAAAGGCGGCAACTATCAGCATCCATCTGGAGATTCGCATCACTGACTCCAAAGGGAGATGCCTGAGGATTTATCATTTTTGTCTTATCTGATCATCACCCTGCCCAGAGTCACCAGGAATAGAGCCAGCAGCAGCCACCCCATAATTCCTTCCAGAATGACGTAATATCGGTGCCGCCCCACAGGAAGGAAGTCGATGGGCCCCTGAGATAGAAAGACCATGGTGCTGAAGAAGAGGGCATTTCTGAAGGTGACCCTCTCCGGAATGGAGTCCTTCTCCGCCGGTCCCTGCAAGGGCTTGGCGGATCTGCGGATGCCGTCTCCCCTCCAGAAGAGTATGGCAAAGATGAGAATGGTCAGAAGAGCCCAGGCCACGGCATAGCCTGGCCGAACGCCATAGCCGCAGGAGAGCCATGCCAGAACATCGATGGCCTTGGACCAGCCCCAGCCCGCATGGGCCTGGTTCATGCTGCGATATTGATAATAGCAGTCATCCTCGTCCCCGGGCCAGCCCAGGCGGTGATAGTTATCCACCAGAGCCAGATAGGCCCCGGGGTCCCAGACCACATGATCTTCTATCTCTCTCCAGGGAACCCGCAGCCGATTGAAGTCGGTATCATTCAAGATGATTCTGCAGTCGTCTTTGCAATCCCCTTCATCCAGGAGCAGAGTGGAGATTTTGCCTCCTTTGAAGTTCAGGTCGCCTTGGAAGGTTGCGCCTTGAAAGCTGACGATATCCTCGAACTTGGTCAGGCCAAAGATGGCGTCTCCTCGAAACTTTGCCCCGGAGAAGTAGGCCGCATCGGCAAACCGCGCCAGCTCAAAGTTGGCCTCATTGCCGAAGAGGGCTTCTCCAAACGAGGAGAGGCCGCCAAACCTGGTCAGGGCGAACTGGGCTTGTCCAGAGAAAGATGCATTGGTGAAGCTTGCAGCGGATTCGAAGGTCGATCCGAAGAAGTTGGCCTTATCTGCGAAGATGGCATTGCTGAAGTCAAGCACACCCTGAAACTCGACGGAGGAGAAGCGCGCCTCTCCCAAGAACTGCGCTCCTGAGAAGTAGGTATAATATCCGAAGCGAGAATAATTGAAGTCTGCACCTTTTTCAAACCACGCCCAGTTGAAGCTGGCATCTTTATCGAACTGGGCATCCTCAAAGCTCACGTTGTCCAGAAAGAAGGCCCCATCAAAGCTCACAGGCTGGTCGAAGGATGCTCCCGTGAAGCTGGCATTATGAAAAACGGTGTTGCTCAGGTCTGCCCTTCCCAGAAAGCGGGATTTGTCAAAGCTGACGTTCCCGAAGGAGGTGCCCCATAAAACCACATCCTTCTCCAAGGTCGTGCCATCGAAGCTGCCGTTGGATACAGTGCAGTTGATGAGCTCCAGAGAGCTCTCTAGTCTTGCCCCTGGCAATGTGCAGAGGAGAAGGTCCCCCGTGATAGAGACGCCTTCGCAATGAACTGGCTGGCCATCCGCCATTCTGGAAAGGATCTCGCTGGCAGGGATCTGGGTCAAAGCCGAAGCTAGCCCCTCACCAATCCCCGCGCCGGTGGCCGCCAGCAGCAGGGCCAAGTGGATGAGAAACCGCCAGGACATATACCTGCAAAGGATGTTCAGAGAGCAATATAATCCTTTTCGCCCCTTCAGTTGGGGGTGTTGCCTAGATCTGCAAAGGACCAAAGCTTCCCGGGAACCGGTTGGCATAACTATTTACCCCAGCCTGCCCCCTTGCAGGGCATATGGATGGCATTGAGGCGAAGAAGATCCTCGCCAAGCAGGGCTACCATCTCGTCGGCTCCGGGGCGGTCAAGCCCTGCCTCTGGCTCAACCGCAGCCTGCGAGGCGGCGATCAGTGCTACAAGCATCACTTCTACGGCATATCCAGCCACCGCTGTGTGCAGATGACGCCTACGCTTGCATGCAACCACCTCTGCCTGCACTGCTGGAGGCCGATGGACGGGCCTTTGCCCCTCACGGAGGCGCAGGAGCCCGGCCCGCTCTTGAATGGCATACTGCATGAGCAGCAGAGGATCCTCTCCGGCTACGGCGGAGCAAAGACCACAGACATGAAGAGGCTGGCGGAAGCCCGAGAGCCCAGGCATGTGGCCATCTCCCTTATGGGCGAGCCCACTCTCTATCCCTATTTGAAAGAGCTTGTCGAGTTGATCTCCCAGCAGAAATTGACCTCCTTTCTGGTGAGCAATGGAACCAATCCGGAGGTCCTGGAGGATCTCAGGCCGACCCAGCTCTACATCAGCCTGAATGCCCCGGATGAGGAGCTGTACCGGCGCGTCTGCAATCCTGCCGGAGCCTTCTGGCCCAGGCTGCAGGAGAGCCTGAGCATACTAAAGAGTCACCATTGCCGCAGCACGGTCCGCATGACCTTGGCGCGCGGCCTGAACATGGAAAGGCCAGAGGATTATGCTCGGCTCCTGGAGGCATGCGAGCCCGATTTCGTAGAGGTTAAAGCCTACATGCACCTAGGTCGTTCCAGAGCCAGGCTCGATCGAGAGGCCATGCCGGAGCACGCCGAGATTCATGCCTTTGCCAAGACCATGGGGGAGGCCATGGGCTACGAGCTGGCTGCAGAAGTGCCTCTCAGCAGGGTTGCGCTCCTCTCCAGCGGCCGCATCTCTAGAAGCCTCGTACCCCAAAGGCTCGACTAAAACGAGAAGAATTGCAGAAGAGAGGTTATCCTCCAACGAAGTGACGATTATGTTTAGCGGTTTATCATGAGGAAGGAGTGATCTTTTCCCAACCGATATGCCAATATTTCTCCCATAAGGACGAAAATATTCAAAAATTCATAATATATGATCATACATAAATGTTTACGTTGAGGAACCGCAACGAAGATGGGTGCTCCCTCCGTCAGTGGGAAAACTATTTTTGTGTGTAGTTTCATTTGCGTCTTGATCTCGCTGACAAAAGGACACGTAAGGGCTTGGAGTTCAGGTGGATCTATGGACCGAGAGATAAAGATCATGCTAGTGGAGGACAATCCGGAGGACGCAGCCTTTACGCAACGGGTCCTTAAGTTCAACCGACTGAACAGGGATCTGGTCTTGGCTACCAGTGGTCGCGAGGCCATGGAAGCCCTGGAGAGACGGCACAAAGACGAAAATTTGCCAAATCTCATTTTATTGGATATAAACCTTCCAGATATCAGCGGCATTGACCTTCTCACCCGCATAAAAGAGGACATGCCCTTCTGCAAAATCCCCGTGGTCATTCTCACCGGATCCAACGAGGACCAAGATATCCAGAAGAGCTATGACCTGGGGGCCAGCAGCTACCTGGTCAAGCCCATCTCCAACGACGCTCTGATGCTGGTCGTGGAGAAGCTATTTCGTCCCTGAGGCCAATTGCCTCGCCATCCTGAGGTTTCCTGAATCATCCCGGCGCAAATCCACAGGCGTCTCCAGGATCATGGGCAAGCCCTTCAAGGCCGGATGACATAGGATGTTCCTGAATCCCTGCTCTCCTATCTGCCCAAGACCTATATGCTCGTGCCGATCGAGGTGCGAGCCAAAGGCTCCCCGGCAATCGTTGAGGTGGAGAAGCTTCAGCATCTGCAGGCCGATACTGCTCTCAAACTGATCCAGAGTCGTTTCCAGGCCCCCCGCAGTTCTCAGCTCATACCCGGCAGCGAAGAGATGACAGGTGTCCAGGCAGACGCCCAAACGCCGCGCGCCTAAGGAATCGATGATGGTGGCAATATCCTGAAAAGATCCGCCCATGCTGTTTTTCGTCCCGGCGGTATTCTCCAGGAGCAGCACCACATCATTTTCAGCCGATGAGAAGGCCGTCTCCAGGGCGCTTGCGATCCTTCTCAAGCCCTGCTCCCAGCCCGCACCCAGGTGGCTTCCCAGATGAGTAACCAGATAAGGGATGCCCAGCATCTGGCACCTCATCAGCTCCGTCGCGAGAGTCTCCACTGATTTTGCAAAAACATCCTCTTTGGGAGAAGCCAGATTGGGCAGGTAGGGCATGTGATCCACCGCCAGGTTCAGGCCCGATTCCTTGAACTTGACAATAAAGCGCTCGGCCTCATCTTCGGAAAGAGGCTTTGACCTCCAGCCCCGAGGATTGCAGGAGAAGATCTGAAATAAGTCGCATTCTTTCGCCTTTGCCCGGTCCACAGCCTTGTCCACACCTCCGGCAATGGAGATGTGTACGCCCAATCGCACCATTGAAGGCTATCAAGGAATCCCTGCCAGATCAACCTGATCCCCGAGAAAAAAATTGATATCGATATCGATAATAATGGCTTAGACCGGAGTTTATAAGATCTTGAAAAAATAAACCGCTGCGCTATGGTTTTTGTAGGGGATAGCAAAAAATTAATTCAGGCAGGAATGTATTTTCCGAGCTGAAGTCTGCTGAATACCTCTGCAGTGCT
>Ga0315280_10010971_pt1 | contig 11231 bp, 13 predicted proteins | sample YL17G06_40_MG_FD_203697 | JGI IMG/M metagenome (GOLD analysis project Ga0315280, IMG submission 203697) | Sediment microbial communities from Yellowstone Lake, YNP, Wyoming, USA - YL17G06_40 | ecosystem: Environmental > Aquatic > Freshwater > Lake > Sediment | place: USA: Wyoming | collected... | reverse complement strand
TCTGGGCTGCAGACTCATTTCATCCCTCTCTTCGCTTCAAATGCATCAACCACGAGGAAGACATCTGGTCAGTCAGGATAACTTTAGGTGTGCGATCTTTGGGCGTGCTCGACGGAGATACGGTTACGTGGTTTTGGGTAGGCGATCACGATGACTACAAACGGTTCTTCGGGTAAGTAACACCCATCACCACCCACCTCCTATTTTCCATAACGCTAAATTTAAAGACCTGACCCCCATGAATACCGAAGGAAAAACCGGTACAACTCCCTATTTTCAGGACTCCTGATCCCAGCGCGGAATTTCAAGCCTAAGCGGATTGAGTTGTGATACCGTTGCGCGGCGGTGGGAAGGGAATTTTCTCAGGAGGCCACGCATGCCCCAGACCCTGCTGCCCGTCTATCCTTCCGATGCGACTCCGATCAACGATATCATTTCGTTTTGCAAGCGGGACGGAAGCATCTACTATTGGAGCCGATTTAAATACTCCGTGAGAATTTCTAATAAAGTCCTTCGCAGGGGCGACAGAGCCCCGAATGAGTTTTGAAACAGTTTACCCGCGGGTTTCAGAGGAAAATGAGGCTCAAGCAGACCCACTTTCAGGGGAATGATCTCACCCTGGCTCCTCAGCACCCATGCACCCCAGCTCCCGTTGGTGGGCATTCGGTTCTGACGCGGGATTCTCTGCCGGGGATGATCTGAGAGGGATCCTGGATCCGGTAGAGCACACGGTCATGAACTTTCTGTGCGACATTGTCGGCGGGGATCGAAGCGCAGGAGTCGTTGAAGTGACAACAGCCGCGATAACGAGCGGCGGAGGGAAACAGGGTGCCATCGGTGGCCTGGATGTTGTAGCTCAGGAAGCCGAGCTTCTCGAACAGGGAAACGAGGGCATGAAAGATATCCTGATAACAGCTCTCGCCGAGGCGGCCGCAGAAGTTGGTGAAGGTGGCGCGACACGGTTGTGACAAGAAGGCGCGTAAGCGTCATGCTATACGAAAGATGAAGGTGGACCCTTCGAAGCCGTCTTGTAGGAGGAGGCTTCAAACAGCCGGAAGCTGCTTCGGTCAAAAGCCGTGGTGGTGAACGTTTCGGTTAAAAGGCGTGACTATGATCACGTCATGTGTGGACTAGAGAGACGAATGCAAATGAACCTCTGATGACACATCGAAACGCCAGAGACGACATCAAAACCAGGGTTGCCTGTCATCCCTGGGAGCAGCATGGAAGGAACCTACTTACTGTCCATGCGGTGTCCGGTGTACAGGAGGCGTGACTCTAGCCTGGGCTTTCGTATGGAACTTGTGAACCTGGGTTGCGATGGTAAGGGAAAAGGCACAAGCGGTAGTGCCGTGAGGCCGAAAGTACCGATGCGCAAGTCAGGGGCGGACTGCTCCGTAGTAGCGATGCGGCGGGGTAATGCCCGCCGGGCGAAGGGAGCAGGTCACCCGCGTCGAGATCGATATGGGTCAACTGGCAACAGGATGAACTCGCTGGTTTTGACGGAAGGCGGCAGCCTTCACTGGGTGGCACGAGCCGGATAAGTCGAGAGGTTTACGTCCGGTTCTGTGAGCGGCTCGGGGTGAAACTCCCCGGGCCGACTCGGCGATGGCATCGTCACGAAGCCCGGCAAGGGTGCGATAGGATTGACCCAGCCCGGCATCGCGCAGGATGGAGCAGAAGTGTTTGCTATCGGCGATCTTGTCGAGATAGCGGCAGAGGTCGAGAACGAACAGCGAGACGGGATCGTAGCAAGGGGCGCCGAAGATGGAATAGGCGTCGGCGGAGACAGAGCGCACGAAAGAAAAATCGATGATGGAGGCGACCAGTTGGGAGAGGCCGCCGCGGACGGATCCGTCGTCGTTGACCTGGATAAATTGCGGATGGAATTGATAACGGGAGAGCCAGTCGAAGATCCCGGCGCAGTTTGCGGGGCGCGATTCTTCCTTGGGAAACGGGTTGGAGTGGGCCCAGTTGATAGCGGGATTGATTTCCTTGAGCTTTGCGATTATATTGTCAATCGAGAACCGGGTGAGATCAATCACCTTAAAGCTCCACGGGCTTTCGGAGAGACCGTACTGCCAAGTAAGATGCTCTCCGGAAGCCTCTTTTTATTTCCCTGCCAAGGCCTTCATTCAGCACCCTCAACCGATAGTTTTTCTGTTTACAGCACTGTATCTTCTTCCTCGCGATCGATGAAGATCGGAGATTCGGCGGTGCGGAGTTGTTCGCGAGCATGACGGCACAAAGAGTAAACAAAGATGTCCTTGATGGTTTGGCTGTGCGTGGCATGATCGCGGTCCATGCGGCCGCGCCCCTGAGTGGCACCGAGGTGGATCCAATTTGCGGCTTTGTAACACGTTCCGCTATAAAGGGAACGGTCCACGAGGGTTTCGAGAAGCAGCGGCCGGTAACCGTAAAGCGCATGCCAGTCTTGCGGCAGTCGGCGCGCCGTCAGGGACAGAATCTTGCTCGCCAATCCGCGAACCGAAACCCAGGGCAACACGAGGAACCTGCTTTGGTTCACGATGAACTGCAGATTGCGTTTCCGTTGCTGCACGTTCCATCCGATCCAGGCATCGCGGGGCGCCATCATCCAGGCGGGGCTGGAAAACTGCAGGCAGGCCAGATAGCGGCCTGGCAGTTGGCTGGACTCGACGAGATAGCGCAGGTGGGCGCCGAAGGGGATGCGATAGCGAAGGTAATGGTAACGGTCGACATACTGCTTGAACAAGGAATTGAGATCCCGATTCGAAGCCTGAATCAGATGGAGGATCAGGGGATCGAAATCCCCGGCGCTTCCGGTGACGGGGGATTGAGGGTCGCTTTGCGCAGTGCTAACAACATGCCGAGGGCCGGGCGCGGCCGTGGCACGAAGGCCGGGCAAGGACAGGACTCCTTGATCCCGGAGATGTTCGAGAAACGCGCGGCACTCTTCATACTTGAGTTTCCCGGTCGGGCGCTTCCACTCGAGAAGTTCGCAGATGGTTTTGGACAATTCCGTCAGGCTGAGGTTGGAGAAATCACGAACGGTCTCACGGATGAGTTCGAGCTCGATTGCGGAAAAATCCCGACCCGAAAAGGAAATATCCGATGCCAGCATGGCGGCTCTCCTCTTCTGCTTTCTTTACCGTATCTGAAAAGAGGGAGAATGTCCCGCAAAAAATGCGATCAGTCGAAGAAATTTCAAGAGCGGGATGCCGAAGCGGTCTTGGAGCACTCGGATTGCAGCGATCAGCCGGCCAAAATGCGCCGGCAGCCCGCCGACCGGTTCATCAGAGGAAATGCCGGTCAAGCGGGGAGAAACGGCTCATACGCGGCATGCCAAGATTAGAAAAACCGACAAACGAATGGGTTGAAGGGCAACTTGAACCCGCCGAATCTTGCTGGCAATAGGATAGAAGGAGTTCTTAAATCACCTCACCTCTCCGTGGAGATTCGCGAAAATCTGTATTTAGTAATCAGGTCCAGCGCTAAAAACTCAACGCATGGGTCGCAGACAGTGCGGAGGAAAGATGGTAATCGGGGCCTGTGGCCCCGCCTGGGTTCAGGATACGGCGGAAATCTTGACTTAGTTCATGACTTAGTCTAGATTCAGCATAGGAGGGATCGGTGGTTGAAGTAAACATTCATGAAGCAAAGACGAATCTTTCACGCTTGCTTTCACGCGTTGCGGCCGGCGAGGAGGTCGTTATCGCCCGCGCCGGAAAACCGATCGCCCGTCTCGTGCCTTTTCGCAAGCCCAAAAGAAAGAGGACGCTCGGCTTGGACAAAGGCTTGTTTGAAATCCCGGAGGACTTCGACGCCCCGCTGCCTAAAGATCTGTTGGCGGCATTTGAAAGCGAATCGTGAAGATCCTGATCGACACAAGCTGTTGGCTCTGGAGCTTAGCCACTCCAGAGCGGCTCAATAAAAGGGCAAGAGCCTTGCTGTCCGACCCGGCGCATACGCTGTATCTTTCGGCGGCGAGTTCCTGGGAAATCGCCATTAAGGCTGCCTTGGGCAAGCTGCATCTCCCCGAACCACCGGATAAATATGTTCCAAGCCGCATGGAAGCTCTGGACATCCGTGGCCTGCCTGTGGAACACGCGCATGCGCTCAGAGTGTTTGGTCTGCCCCGACATCATCGGGATCCCTTCGACCGGATCCTTGTAGCTCAAGCACAGACGGAGTCGCTGACGATCCTCACCGCAGATCGCGCGTTTGCTGCTTATGATGTCGAGACCATCTGGGCGGGCGCGTCAAGGTAAACCACGCGCCCGTCGGGCTAGCGTCAGACAAGTCTGTTAATCTCAAGCCATAAGAACCTGCCGCCCGAACACTTGCGGGAATGCTATCTGGCTGGCGTTGATGCTTCACGAATGAGCATAGCAAGGTATCTCGTTGACAGTTGAGATCGTGTGAATTACAGTAGCATTAGTAGCTCGCTACGATGGTCGGCATCCGCGGTTTGAAGTGCTCTTGCAAGGAGATTAATGCTTATGGGCCTTATATTTAAGAAGGCAGGGATAATCATCCTTTGCATGCTGACAGTTTCTGTGACGGCTCCGCTTTCGTTAGCTGAAGTTGTCGGCTCATCGCCAATCGGCAAGCTGGCAACTTCCGGCAGAGTCTCGATAGAGGGGGTGGCTGCACCGACAGGAACGGTTGTGTTTGCGGGTGAGTCCGTGGCGACGGAGGAGTCTCCGGCGGTCATCACCTTCCTCCAAGGAAGCAGCGTGATGCTAACTCCGGGAGCTGCGGCGACGTTCTCCCGCAGTGGAAAAACGCTGGTCATCCATGCTGACAAGGGCGTCATTGGTTTTGATTTCGTTCCAGGAGAAGACGTCAGGATCCAGGCTGGTGCATACCAACTCACAGCTTCTGCACACGATCGAGCCGTTGCCGGTGGGCTTGCCCTGGCTGCCGACGGGCGCGTGGCAATGTCTCTCAGCAGCGGCCGCTTTGCGGCTCTGAACACCGTGAGTGGGATCCGCTCCGAAGTCACTCCAACAGAAGCGGCAGAGCTTCTACCGCCGCAGACCGGCAAGGGGAACCTTACAAAAGGCGGGAATACGTTTACTGATCCGAATGAGAACTGGACGCCTGACTCGCTAAAAGGCAAGACGATCCGGGTCGGAGGCGAAAAACACACGATCATATCCAACACATCAAACACAATCACGATAGGCGGTAGGTGGAGCCTGAATACCGGCGCTTATGGGTATTCGGTCGCAGCAACGGGAGCAGTTGCCGCCGGCGCTGCCGGCGCCGGCTTGAGCGCAGCGGCCAAGATCGCAATTGTTGCTGCCATCGTCGGCGGAGGGACCGGCATAGGCATAGGAATCTGGGAGGCTACCAAGAGCGCTAAGTAAGTTTCTTGCTGTAGCGCTAAATAACGGCAAAAGGGGACATCTCGCTTTTCCTGTTCTTTGCAGCGATTTTGGCTGTAGAGGCTGGAAAGGCGGAATGTCCCCTTTTTGCATTTCCCGGATGGCTGTTGTTCTCCGTCCCGTATCTCCGCAATCCTCTCGAAATAGGGTTTCCCAATCGCAGCGCGTCCAGCAACTCCTCTCATAAGAATGACGCAGCGGATTCACGCGCTCGCGCTAAAGTTCCACCTCTAAGATGCCGATAATCTTCGCGAACCGTACAAGGCAGGGCTAAGAAGCCACTCACAGTCGAGTCCACCAAGAATCTCGCATTGGAGAGGTTTACCCGGGAGAAACCAGAATCTCGGGAAGGGACTTACTGTGAGCAGACTAACATGTTTAGCGATTTGTCTGCTTTGCCTGTTCAGCGCTGCAATGGCGCAGGAAAAAATCGACAATGTGACCGTCAATCAGGAAAAGATCGTCACTGCTCAAAGCGGCACATTGGCTGAAACGCCCGCACAGCCTCCTCTCGCCTTGGAGCGCCTCCCCAGGAATGTTAGTTATCGCGCCGCGCAACTCCTCTTCGTGGGTTCCATAGCGGCCGATCTGGGAACGACCTGGAATCTCCCGCCAGGATGGACTGAAGGCAACCCGCTGCTTGGCAAGAGCAAGGGTCAGCAGATCGCCGTGAGTGTTGGACTGGGAGTGCTGACCCTATGGCAGGCCCACAGGCTTGAGAACCAAGGACACACTAAGGCCGCCAGGTTTTGCTTGTGGCTCGGAACCGCTTTCCACTCTGCCGCAGCCAGTCACAACGCGACGATTAAATAACCTGACGGTAGTTCAATCGGATTCGCAATCGGACAGCTCATAGGTCTACGCCAGGATTGCTCGGCGTGCCTCTTGCATTCCGGCGGGGCATAGCCGCAACCAGAAGTCCCACTATAAAGGCACCCAAACACGAGGAGGATCATTAAGGGGGAAAACATAGCGAAGCATAATGCACAGTGATTCAGATATTGCATGCCAATCACCAGAATGTCTTTGGAACCTCAAAGACCTCCAAGACCAAAAAGAATGTCAAGCTAAAAGATTGCCTGGATGGTACGTCGGAAATGGGCTTTGGCTGCCACTCCTGGTGCGGGCATCGGGGACAAGCGCATGGAGGATGGGTGCGGCAGGGAAGTCCGGGGATCTCATCTTGCGCTCCAGACTCCAGGGTAGGTTCTTCTGTGCGCTTGCCGCCGATGCCCGCACCAGGAGTGGATTCCGCAGCGCAGCTGCGGAAACGCGTCCGGCGCAGCCAAAGCTCCCTTAGCTCTTCTTTCTTTGAGGTCTTCGAGGTCTTCGTGGTTCGTTTTTTGTATGCGACCGCATCGCTTCAGGGGGAGCGCACCGCTGTCTGAATTGCCGCACAATGTAGTTGACAGTCGATATCGAGGACATTAGAGTCACCCCAAGTATCATTGTATCGAGGGACGTGAGCTGTTTTAAAAGTGCCCATGAGAAGTTGAGTTTTATGCCTAACAGCTCGTTTCACAAGCAAGCAGGGGCACTCATCCTGTGCATCTTGACGATTTCCGTAACGTCTCCTTTTTCTTCAGCCGAGGTTCTCGGCTCGTTGCCCATCGGCAAGCTGGCAACTATCGGCAATGTTTCGATAGGCGGCGTGTCTGCGCCCACGGGAACCGCCGTGTTCTCGGGCGACTCTGTATCAGCGGAAGAGTCGCCGGTACTGGTTACGTTTCTCGAGGGGAGCAGCGTGGTGCTGGCCCAGCGCGCCGCGGCGACGTTTTCCCGGGCAGGGAAAAAACTGGTAGTCCATGCCGACAAGGGCGCCATTAGCTTCAATTTCATTCCAGGCGAAGACGTCAGCATCCAGGCCGGCGCTTACCAATTTGTTACTTCCTCACGACACCGCGCCAATGCCGGTGAACTTGCCATCGATGCCGACGGGAATGTCGTCGTGTCGCTCACCAGTGGGAGCTTCTCGGCTCTCAACACAGCGAGCGGGGCACGCTTGGAAGTCTCGCCAGCATCGCCGCCGGAACCTTTACCGCAGCAGACGCCCAAGGGGAGTCTCACGAAGGGCGGCAATACGTTCACAGACCCGACTGCGAGCTGGACGGCAGACTCCCTCAAGGGCAGAACGATCACGGTAAGCGGCGAGACACACAAGATCGTATCCAACACATTGATGACGATCAAAATAGAGGGCATCTGGAAGCTGAATACCGGCACCTACGGATACTCTCTCGGAGCGGCTGCAGCGGCTGGCGCGGCTGCCGGGGCAGGCTTGAGTATTGGCGCCAAAATCGCACTTGTTGCGGCGTTTGCCGGAGCAGGTGCTGGAATAGGAATCTGGCAGGCCACCAAGAGCGCTAAGTAAGTTCTGTTGCCCTTGTCGAGTAAATCCGCGATAAGGAGAACATTCCGCTCTACCGATCTCCCTTCTGCCCTCTCGAATTTAGCGACCGGAAGGCACAATGTCATTGCTCTAATGATCATTCTCGTGTCTTGGTGCCTTTGTGGTGAGACTTGCGGTTGGGCTTTCCCACTCCAGATGAGCTGCCCGCTCGTTCAGGGCGATAAGCAGGATGAACATTGCGGCGATACCGGGGATGTAAAGGGAATAGTCTGTTATTTCCTGTATTGCGGTGGCAGCGAGGACTCCAAGGGTGCTCAGGCCAATGCCCCTGACAAGGTGATCTTTGGCCAGCAAATTGCGCCTCGCTGTTCTCAAGCAGACCATGCCGGCCCAGATCAGCAGCGCAAATCCCACGATCCCGATTTCAGCCATGACCTGCAGGTAATCATTGTGTGCGTACATGGCCGGTATGTCCGGTTCCATAGTTTCGTATGCCGGGAATGTCCACATGAAACTGCCTAGCCCCTTTCCAAACCAAAGCGTCGTCGAAACCATGGGCCAGGCATCACGCCAGATGGGGATGCGATCGCGCTCGCCAAACTGCGCAAGGATCGCGTAGCGCTCCAGTAAGCCCTCGACGCCAGCGTAAAGCCCCAGGCCCACGATAGCGAAGAGAACAGAAAACACGATCACGGTTCTGAGCTTTCCACCTTCGGCTAGCCTGCCGGCTGCCAGCAAGCCGCCAAGGCATGCAAACATGGCGATGGCTCCCATCCGTGAAAGCGAAGCAAACACTCCGAAGCCTATCAGCGCGAGCCAGACAACGATCCAGGCCAGCCGCGCCGAATCGGGCATGCCCAACACGCGCCGCAGATTGAGTTTTCGACCCCGCAGCAGTTTCACCGAGAGCGTGTACAGGTAGCCGACGCCCACGGAGATCGCAAGATTCAACAGGAGAGCATAGTGGTTAGGATTCATCAGCGTGCCGCGCGCCCTACTGTCCGTGAAGGGAACATTCCAGATGTAATGGACGCCTCCCAGCGACTGGACCAGCCCATAGAGGGATTCAAAGACGCCGAACCCGATAACTAGAACCATCAGCCGATACAACTGCTTGCGCGAGCGAAAGCCGTGGACAACTGAAAAGCCGAGGGCGACGTAGCCCGCTGCGAGGAGGAAGTACAACCCGGTAGTGTGGGGCTCGACCGTGTGCGGCAAAGAGCCCGGCGCAGCATCGAGGCCAACTCGGGGTGACAGTTGCTGCAGCCCGATCAAGGCAAGCAGACCGAATGCAGGAAGAAATAACCAACTCCAGAACAGCCGGAGTTGACCGCGCCAGGCATCCCAAATCAGCCTCCAGGCTAACACCAGCAGCGATCCAGCCGAGAAAACCGCAATAGCCCAGGGTGTGTTCGCCCCCCACGCCATTGCGGCAAAAAGAACGAGAGCGACAGATGCGAGATCAATCAACATAATTCTGTTTCGAGTCTTTGCCTCTTGGCTGTAGTGAAAAAACTCACCGCCAAAATCCAAAGGCACAGGCGGAACCAACCGTTTTGAGCGGTTCACTGCCCAAGCTTCCATGGGAGCGTGGCCCATGCACGCCGTTCTGCTGGTCTTGGGCTTGTATCGAGACCTTGTCCAGCCAGAGAGAACCCTTTAGTTGATTGTCGAACTTTTGCGACGGGTCGCGCCGGAGTACGATCCGAATGGCCTTGGCGCCGGCCTTCACCGTGAATGGGAACGAGTGTTTTCGCCAGGGTGATGATTCCGGGAAGGATTCTGTCGTCAGCGTGGCAGCTTGCACCTCGGGGACACCCTGGATCAGGATGTAGGGCCTCTGATCCGTTGTCAGATTCTCCGTCTTGGCATAGAACTCGAGCAGGTAGTTCCCGGAAACGAGTACAGGAACAATCTGACTTAAGTGCGAGAAGCTGATGTTTGTGCCGCCGAAGGTCAGCTTGAGACTTCTGAGTCCATCGACCTTGTCGCTCGGGTCGGTCCCGAACTCGACATCGGCAGTCCCCGAATAGCGCCAATCGAAGCCGCCGCTCAGGATCTGATCCTCGAACGACCCGTTCCATACCAGGTCCATGGAGGGCTCCGCAGGCCGGATGCCGGCTCCTTCCCATACGAAGCGGCTGTCAGTAGAGCTTCCATCAGCCCTCTGGAGAGCTTCCTTCCAGACACGAAGTGCGTCTTCAAAGCGGCTTTTTGCCAGGAGACGATCGATGAAGGCAAATGCGGCTGAGACATTGTACTCATAATCTTCTGGAACGGGGTCATGCAGGCTACGTTCCCATGCTTCGAGGGCCAGGTCCAGCTCGTCGCGGGCGAGGAGGAAATCGAGATAGAGCAGTCTTGCGGGCAGCCTGTCGGGAATCAGTTTCTGGTCGATCTCGGCATGATTCGGATCGGCTTTCCACGCAATCCGCATCGCAATCCCCAGTTTGCCGATGTCGTAATCACATGCCATCTTGAAGCACTCGTACATCTTCTCCAGGTTTCCGCGCAGCAAGTAGAAGTTGCCCGCCTGCCAGCGTGTCAAGGGCGAGTAAGTCCAGACTCGGAGAGCGTTTTGCAGTGACTCCTCGGCTTTGGCGAGATTTCCGCTGCGCTCGTAGCAGTCAGCAAGATCCACCCAAGCCTGTCCGATGCGCGCGTTGAGTGACAGGGCCTGTTCGTAATCCCGAATGGCTCCTGGTAGGTCAGTCGAGTTGATGTTGTAGTGGCGCAAACGCCCCCGGAACCACCAGAGCGCCCCGTTACCCGGGTCATACTCGATGGCGCGAGCATAGCTGCCGACCGTCTGTTCACCGTGCACCGCGCGATCGGACTGGGAAATCGAGTAGGCGCGGTACAGTACAGGAATGATTCCGGCGAGCACCACCAGCGAAAAGAAGATGCGTCCCGCGGTGGTTCGCATCGTGATGATCAGCGAATGACTTTCGGCGCGGAAAATGCGCGACAAAGCGAAGCCCTCGTTTCAGGCTCAAATCAAAGGTGTCGAAAGACTATTCCACAGTCATCCGGACAGTCGCTACACTCTAAACAGGGCCGACTCCCAAAGGCAAGACCTTTGAGCTACGATCTGTGATTCAGACAGTGGCCGGCTTGAGAAAGGATTCAACTCCGATGGAGGCCATGGGCTAGGCCTCTGATTTGGCACTGGAGTTATCGTGTTTTCCGAATGGAATTATCTCGCAAGAGTCCGATGGTGCGTGGCCCTTTGTTTGAATCCAAGCACTTAACGTCGTTCAATATGCTATTCCTTCTGATTTTGAAAATTGTAGGATGTCTCGAAGCATCAGGGGCCGCGTCAGCGGCCCACTGAGTGTAGCCCGGCCTTTCAAGGCCGGGGCAACCGGTCGATCTCTTTTCCCGTCGCGCAGCGACGGATGAAGACGATCGCTGAGTGGAGCGGAAATGGCAAACACCTACACATCCCTTCATTATCACCTGATCTTTAGCACCAAGAATCGAATGCGCTGGATCGTTCCGGATAGTGA
>Ga0315280_10010968_pt1 | contig 11233 bp, 10 predicted proteins | sample YL17G06_40_MG_FD_203697 | JGI IMG/M metagenome (GOLD analysis project Ga0315280, IMG submission 203697) | Sediment microbial communities from Yellowstone Lake, YNP, Wyoming, USA - YL17G06_40 | ecosystem: Environmental > Aquatic > Freshwater > Lake > Sediment | place: USA: Wyoming | collected... | reverse complement strand
TTGCTTCTTTTAATACCTTGAGCAGTAAAACAAGTAGTGGTACCGTGGCTGATAATGACATCAAATTCCTTGTCCTTGATAGCCATATGTGACAAAAATGGACTGAGGACATGGAGAGTGGAGAAGAAAGAGAAGATAGGGAACTTGAATGAATGTTTGAAAAACCAAGGGTATGAATCGGACAGAAATCTTATTTTGACGCCCTTGGCAAATTCTTGATATTCAGGTTTGTAGCCTTTTCTCATCAAAACCAAGACTTCTGCTTCATGGCCGAGTCTTTTAAAACTTCTTGCATCCTCCACGGCGATTTTTTGTACTCCACCTATAATCAGTTGATCGATTAGTATTCCGATTTTGTAATATTTTTTTTGTTTCACTCTATCTAGTTTTTTGAGCTATTATTAGCAAATTCTCTCTCCAATTAAAAGCAAAAAAATTAAAAATGATAATAAATGGAAGAAAAATAATTGATAAACCAATTGCTAAATTAGAGTTCCATTTTTTAGCTCGTAAATAATTAGCAATACTGCTTGCCGCGCTAAAGGGAAAAATTCCGCTGTAGGAGACTCTTACAGTTTTAAAACCGGCGGTCTCAAGAACATTTATTAAGGGTATTTTTGACCAAAAATATAAGTGTTCTGGTGCAAGCAGTAGTTGCCAGTAAGGGCCGAAGATTTTTCTGTGCAAACTACCTCCATTCGGAACTTCAATTACTAATAGTCCATTTTTCCTTAAAAGTTTATATATTTTTTTCAGAACTGGTATGGGGTTTTTAAGATGTTCAAGAACATGCCAAAGTGTAATAACATCAAATGATTTTTGTGTTTTGAAAGATTCGATGGACGAGCTGTACACACTTGCATATTTAAGTCTGTCTTGCGCTATTTTGGCGAGGTTTTTATTAATTTCGACTCCTGCAATTTGCCACGATCTTGTGTCAAACTTGTTTAAAAAGTGACCGTCTGAGCATCCTATGTCTAATATTGAGCCCTCTTTTTTGAGTCTGAGTATACGCTTATAGCGGGTAGTAGCAATCCAGTCATTGAGTTTCAAAAGTAAAGTTTTGCCAATCGGCAGATGTTTGAAAAAGTTGAGCTGAGGATTATTTGAAACTTGGTGAACTTGAGAGTTTTTAAATGTATATATTTTTTTGAGTTCTTCGTATTGCGGGAGAGGGTGCATTTGAATAAGTTTGCAATTATCGCAAATATAATAGGAGTAAATCTTTGTTGGTTGCGCAGGCTGTTTAACGGAGAAAATCTTATTTTTTAATTTTACCCGACAAGATAAACAAAACATTTTAAGAGTTTTCTGCTTTAACCCACAAACTATCCCTGAATAATGCTACGGGACTTGAGATTAATATGTAATTTATGGCATGGTTTATTGCCCCTGGTAAATTTTGTTTATTAAATGGAAGAAGAAAATCAAGTTTTGGATAATAAGGGATTTTGTGGGTGAATTGTATGTTTTTAAACTTATGTTTCACTAACAAACGGGAGAGTGATTTTTGGTTATAAAAGTTAATATGTGTTGGATCTTGATAAGCAAACCACTTTCCATCTTTAATGAATCTGGCTGGGCTTGAGTAGTTAGGTGTTACCAGAAAAATCAATCCGTTTGTTTTTAAAACCCTTTGTGTCTCTTTCAAAAATTGATCGACTTCGGTTTTGGTGAGATGTTCAATCAATGAAATTGCCACAAGCATATCAAAGCTTGCCTTTCTATAGGGTAAATTAGTAGCAGAAGCCAGTTTTACACCTGCTTTTTTCGCTGCAATTGCGCTGGCATCACAACCAGAAACTTTAAAACCAGCCTTTTTTAGTTCCCTTAACAGCCAACCCGTGCCAACTCCAACTTCCAGAATTGAGTTAACACATTTGCTTTTGGCTAAAAAAATAACTGTTTTTACAATTGGCCAGATAACTGTTTGTCGTTCTTCGAAGTAATGTTGATCGTATTTTATTTTTTTGCTCATTTTTAATAATTTCGAATCGAGAATCTAGTCGCTGTTTTTACGATTATACACGGTAATTTGGAAACTGAATTCTTTAAATTTTGTAGCTGGCGAGAAATCTTTATTAAGATAGCTTTTCAACTGGCGATGATCTTCTTTATCATTGAAACTCTCTTCTTCGATCAAGATAAATTTATCAAATCTGGTAAGATCTGGTTGGGAAATAAATTGTAGGTTGAATGCTTTTTGGGTCGTTGGAGAAAGAAATGTCTTAAAGATTAAATAGTGTGACTTTTCAGGGATAAAATATTTCAGATACAAAAGACTTGTAACTTCAGTATGAACAAATGGGCTAATTGTTGATGTTTGGGCTTTAATTTCAGTAAGTGATAATTCACTTTGTGACCTTGATGAATGAAAACTTAGGAAAATTGAGAGTAGAACAATCCCTGATATTAAGACATAAGCATATCTAATCTTATTCGAAGATTTTGAAAGCCCAATTACTAAGAGAATATAAAATGAAGCGAGGAAGATGGTGAAAGCTCTGAGACTAAATATTGGCATGACTGCAATGCTCACCACCGTTGCAATTAGGATAGGCAAAGCCAAGGTAGCAGTCGCTAATGTTTTAATAAACAGGAGAGTCTTGCTTTCGACCTTGGAAAGTATCCCCTTAACCGCCAAGTAAAGCGAAAATAACCCAAGGATTACTAAATGAGCTTGACTTAAGGAGTACTTGGAAAATGGGTAAAGGCGAGTTAAAAATGCCTGGTCTAGCGCAATTGTGAATATAAATGGAGAGGTAATTAATTTAGTAACGGAAAATGTCCCGAGTGGTAGATTTTGTTTCTCTAATAATAAATAAGAAATAAATAACGGCAAGGTTAGGATTAATATTAAGACTGTAGACAGATAAAGGTTACAGTCTTTAGCTTTTTCTTTAAAAAAGTAAATAAGATTTAAGACTAATAACCAAAAGAGGAAAAAATAGTGCGTATAAATTGAAAGCGTAGATACTAATATGAGTAACAAATAGAAACCAGTCGAATTTTTCTCATGGATTTTAATTGATAACCAAAAAAGTACGGTTCCAAGAAATATTGATAACGAATATAGTCTCGTTAATGTTGAATAATAAATGTGTGCCGGTAGGAGAATAAAAGCCAAAATTGCGACTTGTTTGCCTGAATTAATGACATACCTTAATATTTTCCATAGAACCACGACTGTTAGTATGCCAAACAATAAACTCATTGTTCTTGCCCAATAAATATTTGTGGCCAATCCCATCCAATAATGGAGCATCAGAAAATAAAGTGGGGGATGAACTGGTATTGAACCGGTTATAATGTTTGCCAGATTAGCTTGTGGGAGTTGGAATTCAGAGATTTCATCATATGTGACGGGAGAAAAAAAGATGAAGGGTAATCTTATAGCGATTGTAATTAAAATTAAAGTTAAAGGGATTAATCTGGCCGATTTTAAATTATTCAAAAATTTGGTGAATTTGTTATTCATTTATTTGTTCACCCATTTTGTCAATAATTTTAAATAATCTTGAGCACATTTTTGCCAGGAATGCTCACTTGCAAACCTTTGGGCATTTTTGCCTAAGCGCCCTCTTATTTCCGGGTATTCAATCAATTTAATAAGCGCATCCTTGAATTCCTTTTGAGTTAAAGCTACAATGCCTGTTTTACCGTTAATGACAACCTCATTTACTGCCGCATAGTTTAGTGTCACAGTTGGCTTTGCAAAGGAGGCAACCTCCAAGATTGGTAGGCCGAAGAATAAGAATTTGTCGCAGGTTAAATAAATATCACATTCTTGGTATTTTTTTGACAAGAGCGTATCAGGCGCATCAATAATAATTTCGACATTTTTAGGTTTAATTTTTCGCAAATAGGCAAGATATTTTGTGTTTGGGTGAGAACCAATTATTGTTAATAACAAATTATCAAATTGAGAGTTTAGTTCTTTTACCATATCAATTAAGATGTGAAATCCTTTGTAGGGAATAATCCTTGAAACCGAAAGAAGGTTAACTTTTGATGATTTTTTGGTTGGGTTTTGAATTTTTAATAAATGTGGAGGTGCGTCACCCCAAAATACGACAGGTGCTGTTTTGCCATACAGTCTCTTAAGTTCGGCAGCACAATATTTAGTTTGGGTGATTATCTTGTCAGCAATTGAGAGTTGGAGGAAGGCAATAGTTTTGATGATTAAGTTTAAAAAGTTGTTAATGATTTTATCCAAAGGATTAGGTTTCCTTGGAAAGATTTTATCTAGCCAAACATCCAGTTGGGTTCCGTAATAGGTCGAAACTACCTTAATTCCAGATAATTTTGTACCGATGAGAAATGGTAGGGTGGTGTGAGCTGAAATAATATCAGCCCAATCACTTTTCAACTTCTTTGCAAGAGAAAATCCACCAAAAAATTTGCCGACGATTTTAATCTTAGGTGATTTAACAAGGATTACTTTAACACCCGCTGATTCAAGTTCAGAGCTTGCCTCTTTAGTTGAAAGATCGTAGTGGGCATAAAACAGGACCCTGTGGCCCAGTTTTACGAACTGCTTTGCCAATTCAATTTCTGTCCTTGATCCGGAATGAGTTTCAACAGCTTCAGCAACAATCGCAATTTTCATTTAGATAAAAATAGCAAAGTGTGGGGAAGAAGTAAACGGTGGTTTTGAAAATGAAAGAACTAGGTTGTTTTTTGAGTGAAACCTGAGTAGACTTGGTTAATATGGCGGGAAAGATTTCAAAAAAAATATTAATCACAGGAGCTGGCGGCTATATCGGGTCGGTAGGAACTTATTTTTTTTTGCGAAAGAATTTTGAAATCGTGGCTATCGATAATTTTTCAACCGGATTTAAACAACCATTTGAGGTATTGCAGAAGAAATTTGGTAAAGAAAAACTTCGGTACTACGATATCGATTTGAGAAATGATCTTTCTGCGATCTTGAAACAAGAAAAAGATGTTTGTGCAGTGATTCATTACGCTGGACCATGTTCTGTGGATGAGTCAATGAGACATCCGGAAGAATATTTTTCCAATAATGTTTGTGGCTCTCAGAATCTTCTGGAGCTAATGTTGCAACGAGGCATTAAGAATATTGTTTTTTCCTCAACCTGTTCAGTATATGGTGAGGCAGAATATATCCCGGTTGATGAAAATCACTCAACCAATCCAACAAATCCATATGGTGAATCGAAACGAATAGCAGAAATGATGATTGAGTGGTATGGGAAGTTAAAGGGTTTACGGTATGTGATTTTGAGATATTTTAATGTATGCGGCGCTTCAGATGATGGTTTGGTGGGTGATTCAAAAAAACCTTCCATTCATCTTGTGCAGAATGCAGTTCGTGGGGCTTTGGGGATAGAACCTTTCTATCTGACTTGTCCTGAAGTAGAGACTTTTGATAAAACTCCAATTCGTGATTACATCAATGTTGTTGATCTAAACGAAGCTCATTTTGCTGCTCTAGAATACCTTTTAAACGGCGGGTCCAGTGAAACCATTAATCTTGGTACTGGTAGAGGTAATTCTGTATTAGAGATCATTCATGAAGTACAAAAAGTGACAGGGATTGCCTTTGGTCTCAAAAAAGCAAAGCCACGAGAAGGAGAATATGCCAAAATGATTGCATCCACTACTAAAGCAAAAAAAGTACTCGGTTGGAAGTCGAGAAAGACAATTTCAGATAGTATAAAGTCTTTGTTTTCCTGGTATAAAAACCATCCGAAGGGATGGAAGAATTAAGAATTGGAAAGTTTAGTCGGACCCGATTGTCCTTGCGGCAAGTGTTTCGCGAAGATTTTTAACATTCCATATTAAAGCTCTCGCTTCAGGTATCATTATTGGTTCTCTACGGACCACCAATCTTATTGGGAAGACTAAAAGATAGTGGAAAAGGAAGAAGCTTAAGATTTGAAACAAGTTCGCGTGTTTAATAAGGAGCCTTAACCGGTTCTTAAAACCTAAGTAATAAACCTCTCGGAGCGGTAGTTTGGAAGTGGTGTGGGCGAAATGGTGATAAAAAATCGCTTTTGGATTATAAACGACATCAAAACCCGCCTTTTTAGTCCTTAAACAATAATCGAGGTCTTCGCCATAAGCTGGGTAAAACCCTTCATCAAATAACCCTATTTTGGCGACCACCTTTTTAGCAATAAGCATTGTACAGCCTTCAACTTGGTCACAAACTGTAGGCAATTTTGCCATTTTTAGGTCTTTCTGCCAGCCCAAAAAAAAGTTGAAATTGCGTCCACCCGCCAAAAATCTTTTTGTCCTGGGGCTTATCTGTTTACCTCCGCATATCCCAACTTCAGGTTTGTCTAAAACATAGTCAATTAAAGTTTTAATACTTTCCTTCTCAAAAATAATGTCATCATTGGTGACAAAGAAATAGTCAGTAGGGAGTTTTTTGATCGCTTGGTTTACCGCCTTTGCAAAACCATCATTGGACTTGTTTCTAATTGTGGTGACGCCCTTGAATTCTTTTTTGACTTTTTTATAAATCTTGTCTTTTGTATTATTGTCAATTAGAATGATTCGTATTTGTTTTTTTGGATAGTTGAGTTTTTGAATCGATCTAAGACACTCAAGCGGTCTTTGACCGCCTCGCGCGGTGGGGACAATAAAAGTAACTTGCGGGTACGTCTTTTTACCAATCTTATTTTGGCTTTTTGGCATATTGAGAGGTTTGATTCTTTCTTAACCTGATTGTTTGGGGAAGTTGGATTAAATTCACACCAAGAGCTTTGACGAGAGGAAATAAAAGATTTTGCCTGGTAGTTAAACTCTTAACAATACTAGCTAAGAATTGAGAGACGAGGGCCGTGGTAATTTGCAATGGGGTAGCATTTTTAAACATGAATCTGATTTTATTTTTTTGCCACCAAAAATAGAACTTTGAACTTTGAAATTTTTTGGTAGTTTTACCGTAACCATGCCAAAAGATAGCCTCCGGATTATGGGCAAGTCTATAACCGGCCCTTTTTGCCCGGAGACAAAAATCGAAGTCATCAAAATATAAGGGATAAAAACCCTCATCAAAAAAACCAATATCATCAAAAACTCTTTTCGGGATCATAACTGAGCAGCTTTGTAGCCAGAGGATATCGGATTTTTTTTTCGGTTTTTGGATTGAACCAAGATAAAAGTTAAATCCGGAGACAAAGTCAGTTAAGGTTTTGGGTCTGTCTTTGTAAAAAACTTTTCCTCCCAAAACGCCGATATCCTGGTGGTTTTCCAAATATTCAACCATTTTTGTGATGCTATTTTTTTCAAAAACAATATCATCATTTCCCACTAGTATATAAGAGCCACGAGATCTTTTAATTCCCAGATTTATTGAAGCCGAAAGACCGATTTCCTTTTTTAGTTTTATCAATTTTACTTTTGGGAATTCTTTTTCGATTTGTTCGCGTGAGCCGTCAGTTGAGCCATTATCGACGACTATTACCTCGATTTTTTCTTGAGGATAGGTAAGTTTACGGATAGATTCCAAGCATTCAATCGGCTCAATCCCTCCATTGAAGTTTGAAAATATAATTGAAACTTTTGGGAAATTATTTTTTGTCATTGGCGAAAAGATGTTTTGTGGCTTGGATGAGATCTTCTTGCGCGTTGATATTCACATTTATGCCATTGATTACACAAGCAAAAGCACCTCTCTCTTTAGCGATTAGGTTGATGGTGTCGGTGATTTCTTTTTTACCAGTCTGGACTGAGGGAACAGTTTTTTGAATATAACTAAATACCTGGGGCTTAAAAAAATATATCCCACATCCACGGTATGATGATTTAGGGTGCTTTGGTTTTTCTATAGCTTTAGTAATTCGTCCTGTTTTATCAAAATAAATTTCGCAGGTTTGAGAAATCACTTTTTTATTTTTTTCTTTAACAACTATCTCTTGAGCGATTATTCCTTCTGCCAAGCCGGCCAGGGGGAACTGGTTGAGTTGCGAACCGAGTGTGAAATCATCACCCAGAATTACCACAAACGGTTCTTTGATATACTGCCGAATTTTGCCAATTACATCGGATAGTCCCAAATTAGGTTGAGAGTGGACGAAATGAAAACTTATTTTTTTAAAATTTGGTTCATCTTGAAGGTATTGTTTAATAAGATGACTTTTGTAATTCACCAGAAGATAGATTCGGTTTATTCCCATCGACCGAAGATTTTCGATTATGTAATAAAGAATTGGTTTTGTGCCAATCGGTACAAGGGATTTTGGAAGAAAGTTTCCAAGCCAACCCAATCGAGTTCCTCTTCCCCCGGCAGGAATGACACCGATTTTGATGGATGTTTTCTTATTCATTTAGGTTTCTAAAGTATAACTTGAGATTTAATCTTTTCAAAGTATTTTTGGCCGGTTAACCATTTTATTTTTCAGACGTAAGACAAAAAGTGCAATATACCAAAAAGGGATAGTCCAACGAAATTGAAAGGTTTCGATTTGTTTTATTAGGTAGACCATCAGCGGATGCAATTGGTGGGGTATTATTCTGGCAATTATTGGTTTAGGGAAATTGTAAGCTCTAGTTTTCAACGTAAGATTGGACATAAAAAGAGTCTTACCAAAAGATTTTTTAATTTTTGCGTTCGGTTCCCTCTGAGGTGGGCTTTTTCTAATGATTTTAATAAATTGCTCAGCTCTCTTTTGATAAATATGATTCTTTAAAGCCTTTTTTTGTCCAGCACGGGCGATCCTTTCCCTTTCTTTCGGGTGTGCTAGATAATATCTAATTAAATCTACTGCTTCTTTAGGAGATCGGTAAAGAACTAAATCTTGGCCGTTAATAAAATGGTTGGGAATATCAGTACAACTTGCATTTTGTACTAAAAGGGTACCACACGCCAAAGCCTCAAAAGTACGCATATTAATTCCAGGCGTGACGGAGAGATTAAAGACAATTTTGCATTGGCTGTAAAAATTTGACATTTCATTTTCGTAGGTTTCTGTTTTGACGGTAAGGGGGATTTTACTGGCAAGATATTCCAGATAAAAGGTGCGTTTGGGGTTATAAAAAGTACTCAGATGTCCGACAAACCCAACATCAATTTTTCTTGGAAGATGGTAGTCTTTGTGAACTTGTGGATCGACGGCAAAATGCAAGACAAAAATATTTTTTAGGGTGGCATCGGTGACAATAGGAACTAAGGATTCGGAAGGGACGAGAAGGTAGTCAAAACATTTGGCGTAATGCCGAAAAACTGGTAATTTGATTGTGACATCAGTCCAGAAGAGGACTGTTTTAGCTTTAACGTTCGAAAGATTCCTGAGGTATAGACGGAAAGGAGAGTCAATTTGTAAAACAAGATCGGGTTTTTGTTGAGGTTTGATTTTTTTGATAATTGATTCAATGTCAATAATATTTTGGCTGGTTTTAATATCCTGAGGTTTACCTGTTTTGGTATTTGGGCCGCATGTTATAACATTGTGCTTTTTGGAAAGTGAATTTTTTAAATAACGACCGGAAGTGCCCGGTTCGTCTCCATAGATAAGAAGAATATTCATAAAGTTTAGAAGTTTAACTCTGATTGGGCAGTTGATTACTAAACAAATTTATTTTAGCATGGGTTCTGTATACGGTGGTTATCTGTTAAGGGACAGCAATTTTAAATTTCAGTATAGCATACCAGATAAACACACAGAAATTAAGATCCAAATCTATAAAAGTAATAATTATGAAAAAAGTTAAAGTGGCAGTCGTTGGTATTGGTAGTATTGGAAAACATCATGTTCGAAATTATTTTGAAATTCCAGAGGCTGAATTGGTGGCAATAGCAGATATAAACGAGAAGGCGGCGAGTGTTGCGGAAAAATATAAGGCTAGATTTTATCAGGATTTTCAAGAGATGCTTGAGAAGGAAGATGTAGACGCGGTTTCTGTTGCCGTGCCTACAAATTTGCACGCAACGGTTGCACTCGAAGTTATAAAAAGAGGCAAACATCTATTAATCGAGAAACCAATAGCGGCAACTTTAGCAGATGCCAAAAGAATCATAGAAGCAGCTCGGGGAAAGGGTATAAAGCTTTCAGTAGGACATCTTGAAAGATTCAACCCGGTTATTATCAATTTGAAGGAATTGATGAAAAGCGGTGAGTTAGGGGAGATAATTTCAATCAATGTAAAAAGGGTTGGACTACCTCCGGTAAGCACCGGCGGCATGGATGTTATAACTGATTTAGCTATTCATGATATTGATATCATCAATTATTTGCTCGGCGAGGTTCCCATTAAAGTTTCTGCGGTGGGGAAAAGAGCGGTTTTGGATAGCACCATCGATAGTGCTTTGATTCAATTAACTTACCCTTCAGCATTTGCTCAGATTGAGACTAATTGGGTAACACCGGTAAAAATTCGTATCTTGACAATTGCCGGGACAAAGGGTTACGCAGAGTTAAATTATATCACTCAGGACCTTGAATTCTTCGAGAGAATCTCCAGTGGGTCAATCGATACCTTTGGAGAATTTAAAAGAAAGCTGGGAAAACCAAAACATAAGAAAATCAAAATTAAAAAAGTAGAACCGTTAAAAAACGAACTAGACCACTTCATAAAAAGTATATTGGGTAAGGAAGAGATGATGACAACGGGTGAGGAGGCGTTAGTCGCTTTAAAGACTGCCTTATTAGCCTCAGCTCAGATAAAGACAGAATGAAAAGGGTCTTAGTCACTGGAGCAGGCGGCGCAGCTGCTTCAAATTTTATTAAATCGCTAAAAAGAGCAAAAAAGAAGATTTTTATCGTCGGTGTAGATTCTCGGCCATATCATTTGGAATTATCAGATGTGGATAAGAGATATCTTGTCCCCAAAGTCGATGAGATTGACTACCTAGAAAAACTAAATAAAATAATCGAAAAAGAAAAAATCGAGTTTGTTCATCCTCAACCAGATCGAGAAGTCGCATTCATTTCTGAAAATCGGGAGAAATTATTAGCCAAAACCTTTTTACCTTCTAAAGAAGCTATAAGAATTTGCCAAAACAAAATGAAAACAAGTGAGATCTTAAAAGAGAATAGAATACCAGTAGGAGAATCTTATCTGATAAATAGCAGAAAGGATCTGGGAATTGCTTTTAATAAGCTTTTTAAAAAAAATAAAAAAGTTTGGCTTAGGGCTATCAATGGAGCAGGAGGTAAGGCAAGTTTACCCGTAACTGGAATTGATCAGGCGAAAATGTGGATCGATTATTGGTCAAAAGAAAAAGGGATTGGTTATGGCCAATTTATGGCTGTTGAGTTCT
>Ga0315280_10010967_pt1 | contig 11233 bp, 12 predicted proteins | sample YL17G06_40_MG_FD_203697 | JGI IMG/M metagenome (GOLD analysis project Ga0315280, IMG submission 203697) | Sediment microbial communities from Yellowstone Lake, YNP, Wyoming, USA - YL17G06_40 | ecosystem: Environmental > Aquatic > Freshwater > Lake > Sediment | place: USA: Wyoming | collected... | reverse complement strand
CAGACGCCCGTTTGATGTTTGCGATCTCCACCTTGACACCTCCCAAGAATGCTCGCCCCTAGGGGCTTGCTTGCCTGTTCAGATTTGCTGTTACAAGAATGTCCACTCTTGGCAGTTACACAACAGGAGGGCGGCAGAAGGAGTTCTGCACCAGCCCGCAGAAGACACGGCAATCAATGGCGGGCTCCGTGAAGGCCCGCCAACAGAAACCGCAAGGAGGAGGGCATGAGCAGAGCCGCACTGATTCTGTGTTGTCTGGTGCTGGCGGTGACAGCCGCCACGGCCGCGGACATTGTGACCGTCCCGACGGCCAACCAGCTGCGCGCGGGAGAGGTTGACGTCGCCCACTACTGGATCGGCACCGACCTGCCGGCCGGCGCGCCCACCCAATTGAACTTCAACACGCTGTACGTCGGTCTCACCGACAAGATCGAGATTGACGCCCACGAAGTCAAACTGATCGGAGGGGGGCCTGGGGCGGAGTCCTGGGGCAGCACCACCATCTGGAACGCGACGGTATTGCTCTTGAAGGAAGACCAGCGTAACCCGAACGTCGTAATCGGTGGCCGCAACCTGGAAGGCACGTCTGGCCCCACCGGGTTCAAGGCGTCTTGGTTCGTGTCCGCGGCCAAGACCGTGATGGCGCCGGTGGGTGGGCCGCCTTCGCTCCGAAGCCCGGTCGTGCGCCTGCACCTCAGCCTGGGCACCGAGGACGAAACGCTCTTCCCGCCAGACAAGAGGCACGACGGGATTTTCGGCGGCGTTCAGCTCATGGTGGACCCGCGCGTCGGGCTTATCGTGCTCCACGACGGTGAGGACCTGATCACCGGCATCACGTACACCCACAAGCCGGGCTGGCCGACCATCAAGGGCGGCACCTTCGGCGATCACAGGTGGGTGGGCATCAACTACACCTTCAACGTCAAGTAGCGCCGTTTCGGCTTGCCGCCAGTTACAACCAGCAAACAGCAGGAGACCGGGGCCGCCTCAGCGAAACCGAGCGGCGAGGTCCGCTCGGCGATGATCTGCCCGCACTGCAACGCGGACAATGTCCAGGGCGCGCGCTTCTGCAACCAGTGCGGAAGGTCGCTCGCTCCCGGCGGGCAGCGGCCGGACCTCGCCATTGACGCGATGATCGCGGACTACCTGCGCGCGGTGGAAAAGAACCCTTCGGACGCGATAGCGCGCTACAATCTGGGCCTTGCCTATCGCCTCAAGGGCCTCAATGACTTAGCAGAGGCAGAATGGAAGACAGTGCGCGAATTGTCGCCGGATTTCGCGGACCTCGAGTTCCAGCTCGCACTACTCTACCGCGAACGCGGGGATACCGAAGAAGCGAGAGCGGCGGCGGCCAAGGCCCTCGATATTGACCCGACCCACGAGCGCGCGCGGCGGCTGCTGGACCATCTGCTCAAGAAGTGAGGAACATGAGACTGCTCTGGGCTCCCTGGCGAGTTGAATATATCCGCCAGCCCGCCTGCAAGCGAGCAGGCTGCATTTTCTGCCGCGGCAGGCGCGCGAAGGACGACCGCAAGTACCACGTTGTTCACCGCGGCGAACTCGCCTTAGCGATGCTGAATGCCTACCCGTATAACACCGGCCATCTGATGGTCGCGCCCAATCGTCACGTGGGGGACCTCGAGCGCCTCTCGGAGGATGAACTCGCCGGGTTGATGCTCGAGACGAGGCTCTGCATCCAGGCCCTGCGCAAGGCCTTCAAGCCGGAGGCCTTCAACGTCGGGCTCAACCTGGGCCAGGTGGCGGGGGCAGGGATCGTTGACCACCTGCACGTCCACGTTGTGCCGCGCTGGGCGGCGGACACCAACTTCATGCCCATCCTCACCGATACGCGCGTCATCCCCGAGGCGCTGGAGCGCACCTACGACGCCGTCGTTGCCGCCCTGGGCCGCCTTTCCCGCGCCTAGCTGCGTTTCTGGCACACGCCGGACGTACTTCCAACCGCTTGCTGCCATCTCATAAACCGCGGCAGATGTGGTATAGGCCCCCAGAAAGCAAAGCACGGGAGGCACCATTATGCGAACCATCCGCTGCCAGCCCGTGAGTGCGCTCTGCGCGGCCGTGCTTCTCAGCTTTCTCTTCTGCGCGGCGGCCGGGGCCGTCACCACGGGCATAGTATCAGGGAGAGTTTTGGACGCCGAGACACATCAGCTGCTCTCGGGCGCCAACGTCCAGGTGGTCGGGACCGATCTGGCCACTGTAAGCGACTCTGCAGGCCGCTATGTCGTTGGAAACGTTCCTCCCGGCACACAGAGCGTTAAGATCAGCCTCGTCGGCTATGAGGACGAGGTGGTGTCCGGTTTGGTAGTTGTGCAAGACCAGACCGCGACCTGCGACGCTTCACTCAAGAAAACGGTGATCGAGGTCAAGGGCGCCGCCGCCGAGGTCACTGCCCCGCGCGTCACGCTGCGCCAGAATGTTACCGCAACCTCGTACTCTGTAACCCCCAAACAGGAACAGATGTCGCGCGGCCAGCCCAACGACCTTTACCAGTTCTCCGGGGTCGTTTACACCGAGCCGGGCGTGGTCCCCGATGCGACTGATTATCCTCACATCCGGGGCGCGCGCGAGGACCAGGTCGGCTACATGCTGGAGGGTATCCCCATCACGGAGCCCAACAACAACGTGTTCGCCACAAACATCGTGACCGTGGGGCTCAGCCGCCTGGAACTGTACACCGGAGGTTATCCTGCCCAGTATGGAGGCTATGTGGGCGGGATCATCAACGAGGTGGTAAAGCGCGGCGACCAGGTTCGGGGAGGCTTTTCCGACACGAGCGTGGGGGTGCCCTGGAACTACCGCGACAACATCTTGGAACTGGGGCGGGTTGACGGAAGGTGGAACTGGTACTACCAGTCCAACACGTGGCAAAGCAACTTCAACGAGAACAAGTTCACCAGCGCCGCTCCTGCTTCGTCCGATGCGATCTTCAAGGCGATCTACGATGCGGGCCGGAAGGACAAGGTAACCGTGCTCGCCAACGCCGGCTATGCGCGTTACCTTTTCCCATTCTTTCACACGCTGGATTTCAATCCTAACAGCGGAGAGTTCGTTGACGCCCCCTCCGGCCAGGACTACGGGCGCCAGGGCTACAGCATTTCGGCGGTCAGCCTCAGCCACAACATCAGCGCGAGAACATTCTGGAGCCTGCGCGCTTTCCAGGTCGCAAACTGGCTGCGCATCAATCTGACCAGCGACATACAGGGCTTCTGGATGCAGCGGCAGCAGCGAATGAACGGCTTGCAGTTCGACTTCACCAGCCAGCTGCGCCCGTCTCACCTGCTCAAAGCTGGAGTCTGGTACGTCCCCAGCGACAACTCGCTGCGCGGGGCGATAAACATCGGGGCGCCTTTCGGCCCCTATGACTACACCGCCGACAACGACACCAAGAATTGGCGGGCGTACCTGGGCGATTCCTGGAAAGCGAGCGACCGGCTGACATTCGATCTGGGCGTCAGGTACGACCGCATGAACTACGACCGCCCGACCTTCCCCACGCTGACGCTTAGCAAGCCGAGCCCGCGTCTCGGCGCAACCTACGTGCTCAGCCCGAGCACATTGCTGCGAGCATCGTGGGGCAAGCACGTCGAAATGCCCCCGGCGCAGCGCGTGGGGGTCGTGTTTGCGAACAACTTCCCCGACCAGCGCGACATCCTTTCCTCGATCGAGGAGGGCCGCAGCGACCTCAAGCCGCAGATTGACACCTGTCTCGACCTGGGCTTCGAGCGCAAGGTCGGAAGAAGCAGCCTGCTCTCCGCGACATACTTCCGCCGCAAGAGCAGCCAGGTCACCCAGCGCTGGGCGGGCGCATCCGACGACGTTCTCGATCTGGAGGCGCCTTTCCGCTATGCATCAAACGGGCGCGGGCTGACGACAGGCTTGGAGTTGAAGCTGGATCGGCGCCTTTCGCACGAGGTCACAGGCTGGCTGTCCTACACCTACATGAAAGCCAGGGCCACCAGCAACGCGGTAAATCAGTACCCCTTCGGGTCGCCCTTCGGCTTCAACACCGGCAATGTCAACGACATGTTCTACGTTGACTGGGACCAGAGACACACGGCCGCGCTGGCGCTTAACTGGCGGCGGGGCAAGTTCGACATCAACCCCTGGATCGGTTTCGGAAGCGGTTACATGTATGGCCAGAGTGGTGCAGATGTTGGCGGCGACGACTATCAGCACGGGACAAACGCCACCTTCACCAAGGATGGTGTGACATACCCGTCGGGGACTTTCACCAACGTTCCTATCCTGGTCAACGGACAACTGCAATCAACAACCCCGAACTCACTGCGAACCGGAAGCCACCACACCTTCAGCCTGAACATCACTTACAACCTGGGCCCAGACCGGCAGGTGTATCTGGACCTGTACAACCTGCTCCGGTCGGACAGGGCTACGAACCTTGTGTGGTATGACCCCAACACCGGAGCGGTTCTCGGCTATCGTCCCCCGGAGGGGACTCCAAGCGCCGCGAACCCGGGCACGATAACCTACACGCCCTATACAGCAACTCCGCCGTTCTTCGCCGTCATCGGCGTGCGGCAATACTTCTAGAACCGCCTTCCACCCTGGCCACAGCATCGGGGCCGCCCGTCGCACCCAGCGGGCGGCCCCATGCTTATTGTACGATGCCTGCCGCCAATTCAGGCGAAAAATGCTAGCGTTCCTTGCCCAGCAGCGCGGCGCAGATGTCGCCGCGCGAGATGATGCCCACCAGTTTCCCCTGGCGCACCACGGGCAGCCGTTTGATCCGCTTGAGCTGCATGACTGACGCCGCCTTCAAGAGCGGCGTTTCCTCCCCCACCGCAATCGCCCCCATGGTCATTACCTCGGGCACGGGAGCGCACCGCACCGATTCTGCCCGCGCTTCCATGAACTCGAAGTCCCTGTTGTATCTCTCGTCATCGCAGATCTCGGCATAGCGCGGAAGGAGCGATCGGATGATGTCGCCCTGGGAGATAAAGCCAACCAGGTCGCCCCCTTCATTCACGACCGGCAACCCGGAGATGCCATTCTGCGCCATCAATTTGCAGGCCTCCAGAACGGTCGCTTCCAGCCGGACAGACACGACCTGCCGGTTCATCACCTCGCCTACCCTCATGGCTTTCCTCCTCTCCCCGCGTTCGCTGCGCGCGGGAGGAACTCCTTCCGCTTGACGCTGCTTTTGGCGGATTGTAGAATGCCGACAGATGTCGCAGCGAAACCGGCCGCAGGCCCTCATTTTCGACCTCGACGGCGTGATAATGCGCGGACAGACCGTCATCGCGCAGGCGCCGCAGGTGCTGCGCGCGCTGGCGGAGAACAGCTTTCGAGCGTACTTCCTGACCAACAATTCCACTAGGACGCGCGCCGACTACCTTGCCTTGCTGTCCGCGGTGGGTATCCCATGCTCCGAGGAGCAGGTCATGACCTCGGCCTACGCCACCGCACTTTACATGTCCGAGCATGGATGGGGCGGCAAAGCGGTTTTCGTGATTGGCGAGCGCGGGCTGCACGACGAACTGCGACTCGCGGGCATGCGGCCGACAGAAGCGCGGGATTTCCGCGAAGCTCAGGCCGTGGTGGTGGGTCTCGACAGGCAGTTCAACTACGAGTCCCTGCGCTGCGCGCAGCAGGCAATCCTCGCGGGGGCGGAGTTCATCGCCAGCAACAGCGATGACACCTACCCGACTGAGACCGGCATCGTGCCGGGCGCGGGCAGCATCGTGGCGGCCGTGGCCGCGGCTGCCGGGAAGGAACCGCTCGTAATCGGGAAACCGAACACGTTCATGCTGGAGCGCCTTCTCGCCCAGGCCGGGTGCCCGGCGGAGTGCGCCGTGCTTGTCGGCGACCGGCTCGATACGGATATCGAGCTCGGCCGGCGAGTGGGCATGGTCACCGTGCTGGTGCTGACCGGGGTTACCGACCGCGAGCGGGCTGAGAGCGCCCTGCCCGGGCAGCGCCCTGACGTAATCATCGAGGACCTCAGCCAACTGCTGTCATTTCTGGAATCCTGAAAGGAGAGCAAGGTGGACGCTATAGAGTGCCTCAAGAACAGAAGAAGCATCCGAAGTTACAAGGCCGAGCCTGTCCCCAAGGGCGTGGTCGAGGACATCATTGACTGCGCCAGGTTCGCGCCCACCGGCAGGGGCGAGCAGCCCTGGGAATTCGTGGCGGTGACCGATGAGGCCACGCGCAAGCGCATTGCTGAGCTGGCGGACCACGGCAAGTTCATCGCCAGCGCGCCGGCGTGCGTGGCCGTCTTCTGCAAGGATACCACCTACTACCTCGAGGACGGCTCCGCCGCGACCCAGAACATCATGCTCGCGGCCCATGCTCACGGCCTGGGCTCTTGCTGGGTGGCCGGCGATAAGAAACAGTATTGCAGCGCGATTGCGGAGCTGCTGAAAGTTCCGGCGGGCTACAAGTTGATCAGCCTCATTTCAATCGGGTACACGGATGAGAAGCCTCAGCGCAGCAAGCGCATGCTTTCAGAAGTCTTGCACTGGCAGCGCTTCTAGCCGATGAATGTGGCACAGCCGCCCTTGGCTGTGCGGGGCGGCACCGTTTTGAGCCATGACCGCGCCTAGAATCGTACTGACGATCGCCGGTTCCGATCCTTCGGGCGGCGCAGGCCTGCAGGCAGACCTGCGCACGTTCGCAGCGCTCGGAGTTTACGGCTGCGCGGTCGTGACTGCCCTCACCGTCCAGAACACGCAGGATGTTCTGGCTGCGGGGGTTGTCCCCCCGAGATTCGTGCGCGAGCAGCTCGGCCATTTGCTCGCCGACGTTCGCCCCGCAGCAGCAAAGACGGGAATGCTGGGGTCGGCGGCGATCGTAAGAGAGGTGGCGCGCGCAGTTGCCCGCTACCGAATCCCGAACCTGGTCGTTGACCCTGTAATGCTCGCAAAGGATGGCACGGCCCTGCTCGACGAACGGGGGTTGCGCGTTCTCAAGGAAATGCTGCTCCCGCTCGCGGCCCTGATAACGCCCAATGCCTTCGAGGCTTCTGCCCTATCAAGCCTGCGCACTGAAACCCTCGAGGACGCTAAGCGAGTTGCTGAGAGGCTGCTTGCGCTGGGCTGCTGCGCGGTGTTGATCAAGGGAGGCCACCTGAGGCGCGTGCGCGGGCGGGTCGTTGACCTGTTTTACGACGGCTCTTTTCGGACCTTCGCCCGCACCGCCCGGCGCGGAGAGGTTCACGGCACCGGGTGCGTGCTGTCTGCTGCCATCGCCGCAAACCTGGCAAGAGGCAAGCCACTTGTTGACGCCGTAGCCGAGGGCCACGCCTTTCTCAGTCGCCGCCTGGCCACCGCAGCGAGAATCGGCCGCGGACGCAGGTGCATCCCCTAGACCGGCCAATACCGTAGGGGCGGCCCCCCGTGGCCGCCCGTTCGAGGGAGCCCGCCCCTCGAAGAGGGACCCTGAAGGGTCTCTTCCTCGGGGTCCTGAAGGGCAGAGGGGCTCCCCTACCCGGCGGATTGAGGCGCGGAGTAGTGTTGAATGTATGCCTGCACCACTTGTCCGGCCGGGGCGTCCATGCGCACAGAGCCTTGGTCGAGCCAGATGGCGCGCGAGCACAACTCAACCACGCGCGGCAGATCGTGAGAGACAAGGAATATACTGACGCCAGAGTCCCGCAGTTTCTTCATGTATTCGATGCACTTGAGCGTGAACTGGCGGTCGCCCACCGCGAGCACTTCGTCAACCAGCAGCACATCAGCCTGAATCTGGGTCGTGATCGCAAACGCCAGCCGCGCTGCCATCCCCGTCGAGTAGGTTCTCAACGGCGCATCAACGAAGTCGGCGATCTCCGCGAAGTCCACAATCTGGTCGTATCTGTCGCTCACTTGTCGGCGCGTGAGCCCGAACAGCGAGGCGTTGAGGTAGATATTATCCCGGCCCGACAGGTCAGGCTGGAAACCGATGCCGAGTTCCAGAAGGCCGACCACCCTTCCGCGCGTGCGAACATAGCCTGCCGTGGGGCGATAGATGCCGGCAACGATGCGAAGCAGGGTGCTCTTGCCCGAACCGTTTCTGCCGATCACAGCTACCGTCTGGCCCGCAGGCACCTCGAAGGAGATGTCCCGCAAGGCCCAGAACTCATCGCGCCCGCGCCGACTAAAGGCCCCGAGCAGAGCCTGCTTCAGCGTGTAGGCGCGCTGGTGCGGCACGACGAAACGCCGCGATACCACTTCGACCAGCACCGCGCTTTCTTGCGCCATCATCCCACCACCGCGAATTCCCACTCGTAGCGCCGGAAGACAACGTATCCGACTACCAGCACCAGAATCGCTACGATCGCCGACAGGCCGAAGAACTGCCAGTAGCTGGCGAGTATCTTCGTCGGCTCATTCAATGGCACGAGCGCGCGATAGGCCATCATCAGCGGAGCCACGGGATTCATGAAATACGCGCTCTTTATCCACTGCGGGAACATCCTGGTTTCCACAACCTTACTCGCCGGATACAGGATCGGGGTGAAGAACATCCACATCTGAAAGACCGCCGCCAGCAGGAACTTCACGTCACTGTAGAACACGCTCAGCGAGCCAACCAGCAGCATCAGCCCGAACGTGAAGATCAACTGTACCGCCATCGCCAATAGCGCAAGAGGCAAGTAGCCCCAACTGACCGTCACTCGCACGTAGGCGAAATAGACGCACAGCACCAGCAGCGCAAAGAGAAAATGCACCAGGTTCGACCCCAGCGTCGTGAGCGGCAGGATCAGCCGCGGGAAATAGACGCGCTTCAGCAGGCCAACATTCGCGGCGAATGAAACCGCCCCGTCGAGCACCGCCTGGCTGAAGAACATCCACGGGAAGAACGCGGTCATCAGCAGGACGGAGTAGTTCTTCTCGCCGAAGCGCATGATGTACTTGAAGATGATGACGAAGGTGACCACCTGCGCCAGCGGCAGCAGCATTGACCAGAAGAAGCCAAGCACGCTGGACTTGTAGCGCAGTTTCAGGTCGCGCCGGATGAAGTTCACCAGCACATCCCGGTATTCCCACAACTCCCGCCAGGTGCCCATCTCTGCCTCTGGTGAAGGTTTCCGCGCCCGCGGCCCTATTTCCTATCTGCCGGTCCCAGGCAGGGAGGCCCAAAGGCGCGCAGAAATGCGGCGCCGTGGCATCGTACCGCATCGGCCCCATACGGCAGAACGACTGGCCTGCCTACTGGCGCGCAATGGCCTTGGCCTTCGGCGGCGGGCCTGCCGATATCGCCGTCTGGGAGCGCATCATGCAGAGCGACCCGGAGCACTGCGCCGACAACACGATCGTCCTCACGCGCGACGAAACGATCATCTCCGCCTGCCACATCGCCCCCAGGACCATGTGCTACGGCAGCGCATTGGTGAGAATCGGCGGCATCGGCAGCGTATTCACCATCCCTTCCCAGCGCAACCGCGGGCATGCTACCGCGCTCCTCAAAGAAACGCTCCCGGTGCTGCGCGAGCGCGGCTTTGAACTGGCCATCCTCTCAACGAGCATCCCGGGCTTCTACCAGCGCCTGGGCTGGCAAGTGATCCCCAGGAAGGCAAGGGTGTGGCGGCTGCCCCGACCCAGACGCGGCCCGCAGCCGGCGGCGCGCCAATTCGACGGGGTAAACGACATGGCTGCGGTGATGGAGATCCATCGCGCATGGGCAGGCCGGTCGGTGGGGGCGCTGGTGAGGTCCCAAGAATTCTGGCGGCGCAACGTGTGGTACCAGGAGGACAGGGCTGGCTTCCTGGTGAGCGACATCCACGCAGCCCCGGCAGCCTATGCCCGATCCCGCCTGCGGCCCGGGCCGCGAGAGCCGACCGACCTGGCCACGCTGCAAGAGGTCGCCTGGAGCGACGATCCCGAGCCTGCTCGCGAAGTGATTGCAGCCACGCTCGCAGCGGCCAGACGCGCAGGGGCCTTGCGCATCTGCGAAGCAATCCCGCCTGCAGCGCTTCCCGCGGTAGTGTTCGACTCGCTTACGGAAAAGGAGGACGAGCGCATACTGACCGACCTCATGGGCGCCGTCCTCGATTGGCCACGCCTGGCGCAGGCACTACAGCCAGAGTTGGATATGCGCCTCGCCGGCGCCGGCTGCGCGCTTCCCCAACAGGGGATTGCCATCATTGCAGAGGGGCAGCAGGCGCTGTTCCGCGTATCGCCGCCGTCAGTAGAGGTCAGAACTGAGCCTGCCTCGCCCGGCAGCCCCGAGCAGACAACCACAATCCGGCTGAGCCTTTCGTCCGCGCTCAGATTGCTGTTCGAAGGCTGGGCCGCCGTTGCCTCGCCCACCGCAAGCACCTCACCAGAAGCGGGGGCCGTGCTCCAGACAATGTTCCCGCCCGTGTCATTCTACCACTGGACACAAGGCCACTACTAGGGACCCATCCGCGAACCGCCAGCAGGACCATAATGTCATTCCGAATCCGCCGCCAGGCGGATGAAGAATCCCACAGTGGCTGCCCTTCGGGATCCTCGGCGGGGCCTCCCATGATGCCAAGGGAATTCTTCGGTTCCAGCCTTCGTCCAGATCAATCGGGACTCCGGCGGAGTGAGCTCGCTCAGAATGAGAGGCGAGGGGCCTGGATGGTACGCGAACCGCTCGGCGCGACGGTGAGCCCATAGCGGCATAAACTGCTAGTGGACATACTCCCGCTCGGGAGCAGTATCCCTCCCCAGACGCCCGGGCGCCCACTTACAGGAGCAGATATTGTCGGGACTGCCGGACTAACGCAGGCCCTGGATGATCTTCGGTATCTCGTCCTTCTTGAATGCCCGGAACGTGACCGTTCGCACGCCCCCACGTGCGCCCAGGCTCAGCACGGCCTTGGCTGCTGTCTCGTCATCGGGCGCCTCCGCTATTGCCACATAGTCGTATTCGCCCATCACGAGGAACAGTTCCTTGAGCGTCGCGCCGAACTCCTGGAACACCCTCTCGGTGGCCGCGATCCTCTCCGGTATGGACTTGGCGTCGCGGACTCCCTGGTCTGTCAGGCTAACCAGGCTGATGTAGGTTGGCATTTGCGCCTCCTTTTCCCCTGCGGTTGCTTTCGGTCTGCCAGTCAGCTTGCTTCGCCGCCAGGCGGCGGATTCCCTTCTGGCGCCGGCTTTCTCCTGTTGTAAACTGTTCTGTAACAGCCAAGACTGAACAGTTTTGTAACTCCAAAACTGGACAGTTCAGCGGGTGTATTCAGCGATCGTTTTGCCTCCGTGTTCGATGCGTATCTGGTCTTTCAGCATCGCCACCCATA
>Ga0315280_10010966_pt1 | contig 11233 bp, 8 predicted proteins | sample YL17G06_40_MG_FD_203697 | JGI IMG/M metagenome (GOLD analysis project Ga0315280, IMG submission 203697) | Sediment microbial communities from Yellowstone Lake, YNP, Wyoming, USA - YL17G06_40 | ecosystem: Environmental > Aquatic > Freshwater > Lake > Sediment | place: USA: Wyoming | collected... | reverse complement strand
ATGGCGCTTACGTAGAGGAGCACGCCAAGGACGAGGCATGTCCAGAACATGAGTGCCCCGCTGCGGATCAGCAGAGAAGAGCTCGCCGCGAGGCCGGGGTAACGCGTCCCTATCGCCTGCAATGATGTGCGCCCCAGCTCCTCGCGGCGGACACTCGTCGGGCTGACGGTGTCCGTGGGGGGCGGCGCGGCGCTGGGCTGGGTGGCGTAGGTCTGCTGCGCCGGCACTGCGGGCGGACCGGGCCGCGCGCCGGGACTTCGCGGGGCAGGTGGCTGCATCAGGCGTTCTCCTCCTCTGCCGCATCGAGGGCCGTCTGACCGGCCGACCCGTCGAGCGCCGCAAGGACGACCCCCGCGTCCGGCAGTGCGAGCGGCGCGAGCGACGTCGGCGGCAGACCCTCGGGCACAGCATACAGCGGGAGAGCCGCTCTCTGCGCCGGCGCTATCCGGCCGCCGACCGACATGGCCTTTGCCTCGACAGGAGGCAGGTCCACCCAGAGCTTCAGCCCGAGAACGTACTCCACCACATCCTGGGGCGGAGCCTGCCTGTTCGGCATCGCGTTCAGGTTCATCGTTCTGCCGTCCCGGAGCGAGATCGACACCGTCGAAGTCGTGACGGCGTCAGGGGTCACGCGGTACGATCGGATCGACTGCAGCGGGACGAACTGAACATGCCCGGCTTCGGGCACGCGCAGCAGCATGCGGTAGCTGGTTAGCCAGTACCAGCCGTGCAGCATGTCCACCAGGAACTCACGCGTCATCGGCTCACTGTTCTCGAACAGATGCGGGAGTTCGGGGGCGACCCTAGCGTAGAGGGCGTCCGCGTCCTCTATCTCGTCCATCCGGAACCGCGTGTCGAACGGGATGATGCCCTGGAGACCGGCGTCCAGCGTGTTCTCGATGAAGGGGCGGGCCTCGTCCGCACTCACGGGGCGGCTGTCATCGACCGCCCGGAGGGCGCCCATCGCCGTAGCCAACACTCGTCGGGCGGACGCCGCGGTACGGTCGTCCGCCAGTCCCGCGTGGCGCAGCCGCGCCTGCTCCACCAGTGCGCCGTTCGCATGCCCGACCGCCCGGTCGAGCCATCTCAGCGCCTGCTGCGGTGCGCTCGCCGTTTGAGAGGCGCGCGCGAGCCGATTGCAGACATGCGCTTCCGTCACGCAGATGCGCGTCCGGAATCCGTCGAGCAGAGCGACCAGTCGCGTTAGCCCCTCAGAGCCAGTGGCGGAGGCCGCCTTCTCGAATGCCTCAGCCGCGACCAACACCGCGCGCTCGTGCCAATCGAGTTGAGTGAGAAGGTCGTGCAGCGCGGCGTGCTCCCGCGCCGCGTCAGCCGCAGTCGTGTCAGGCGCGCCGTACAGGGTTTCAGCGGCAGCCAGAGCCCGCCGATGGCCTGGGCGCGACCACGCCCACACCGCTACAGCAAGAGCCTCCGCCGCCGCGGACGACGCTGTGCCCATGTCGGCGCCAGCCGGCGCCAGCCGCGTCAACAGCCCCGCTCCGGGGCACCGCATGGGGTCGTAGGCTAGGGTAGCACGTAGCTCCCGCGACGCGTCCGTGAGAGCGTCACGTTTCCCGACGGTGGCGGGCTCTGGGTCCAGCAGGTGGCCCGCCAAGACGTCGCGTACCGTGTGCGCCTTCTGTCTGCGCGTGGCCGCGGCGATGGTGTCCATGAGCCAGAAGCTCAGCCATCGGGTGGTGAGGCCCGAACCGTCACCGGAGCCGGACGACGTTTCCGCTTCAGCAGCGGCTCGGCTCACAGCCTCCTCAAGACCGTCCGAACCTGCCAGTCGGAGCCAATGAGCGCAGAAGGCGGCTCGGCCCTCGGCTGACAGATGCTCCAGGACGACCTCTGCCAGCAGATCGGCCTCATCGGCCGACAAGGGGTCGCGGGCAAGCTCGAAGGTGGCGCCGGCAAGGTGCGCGCCCGCGCCGGCCACATCATGTGTGAGCCCCGCCATCAGCCCGAGAGCCAGCGCGCGCACCCGAAACCACGGGTGCGACCATGCGGGGCCGTCGGTACACAGCCGGTAGTGGCGGTGCCCCGAGGCGAGGTCGAACGCAGGCAAGAAGCGCCCGCCACTCCCGGGTCTTCTCATCGCTGCTAGTGCCGCAAGGGCCGGCTCACGCGCCTCCGGCGCTAGGTCTTCGGGAGGAAGGAAGTACGCCTCGACAACGCTGTCGAGCACATCCCTGGACGCAGCCAGCGTCTCGGCGCCGCGCCGGCCATTGACGCCCCGCCTACCGGCCAGCGCAGCACAGGCCATCGCCACGACGGCGCGCCCCTCCGCCTGTGCGGCCGTGGCCACGTCCAAGAGCGGCTGCGTTGCGGCTCCCGCCGCCGGGCAGTTCGCCGGGCCGACCCGGAGGATCAGATCACCGCGCTCCGCCCGGGCGACAGCGTCGGCCGCGTGCTCGTGTGACAGCCGAAGCAGCCCTGCCCCCGGCACTCGCCGCCATTCGCCATCCGGCGCGTCGCCCGGCACCTCGCAACGCATGCCGAGGAAATCAAAGGGTGTACCGGTGCCCGGCTGTCGCTCCACGGTCGCCACCAGGTGGGGCCACTCCACGGACAGCATGACCTGCGAGGACGCAGGACCCATGGGCTCAGGCTGGGGATCGGCCCACGCCATCACGCGGAGGCGCCCGAAGGACCGCTCCGACCAGTCGAACGCCCCCTGTCGGGGTACCGTCAGGCCACGGAACCCGCCCTCGCAGAGCACCCCGGCCGGCATCGCGACCGGCACCCATCTGATCGCGAGCGCCCGCCCGGTGCTCCAGCAGTGTGCGCAGCCCGGCATTGCGGCCCCCGCGCGACACACGGGGCAGTAGGACTCCGCGCGAATCACCGGAACCTCCAGGACGGCGCCGGCGATGGCCTGCGACGGACGGAGCAGGATCGGCCAGACGAGTTCTTGCTGGTTCAGCGCTACCACTCCCGAAGGAGCACGTCGGTCTCGGGGCACACCTTACCCGGCCGCCACGGCGACACCTTCAAGAGGGAAGGCTGCGGTGATGATATGCGGGCCAGGTTCGTTGCGGCCAAGCTCGCCTTGGTCGGCGCGGCGCTTGTGGCCCTAACGGGTTCGGGCGCTTTGCAGACCGGCACGCCGGGCCTAGTGGCGTTCAGCAGGGACGGCAACGTCTTCGTGTGCAACCTGGATGGCACTGGCGAGCGCCAGATCACGTACGATGGAGGTCGCGAGTCGGACCAAGGCACGACCTACTACGGCTGCCCCACATTGGTCACCCGCGAGACCATGGTGTTCCTGGCGTGGAGCTACGATCGGGACGGATATGACACGACGCAACGCGCTTACCAAGCAAGGGTGCAGGGCGACGGCGTACCCACGGCATACGACGGCATCGAGCACGCCATGGGCCTGGGCTACTCGCAGAAGGAGAAGCACCTCTACTACCTCAAGCTGGGCAAGCGGATGGAGGGTGAGGAGGGCGACTGGGGAGCAGACCTTATCCTCACCCGAGTGAAGCCCGACGGAACGCAGGAAGCCACCGGCGTGCACTCCTGGAACGCCGAGACACGCATCGACCACTGCCGACTCAGGTTCAGCCACGACGGGACCCTCGTCACTGTGCCCAGGAATGCGACCGACGTGTCAAGCTACTACGGCTTCCACTGGCTCGATGGGACAGAGGACACTGACCTGGAGGAGTGGCTGGGTGGCGACTGCCTGAACGGAGTGGACCTTTCGCCAGGGGGAGTGTACGGAGTCCTGGCGCTCGTCAGCGGCGAGCCGCTGCCCGGTCGCGGGTTGTACGCCCTCAACGTGGCCGACCGCCGCAAGCGCTTGATCGTTGAGCTGCCCAAGCCCGAGGGCGTAGCTGTCTGCAGCGCGGCGGGGATAGCCGTTGTCGAGAGCGACGGCGCGTTGAAGGTCGTGGACCTCAAAACGCGGTCGGTTCGGCAGCTTTTCGAGGGCGTCGATCCCGACGTCTATCCGAAGTAGGAGGATCTTGACATGCGCGCACGTTTGACTGTCCTGACCATCGCTGTGGCGGCGGCTCTGTTGGTCGGCTGGGCGGCCCGGGCTTCGGACCCCAAGGCTGGCGGGCTGATCGCCTTCAGCCGCGAAGGCAACATCTACATCTATGACATCGGCAGCTCCGAGGAGCGACAGCTAACCCACAACGGCGTCAGCGAGGGCGAGGCCGGCACGACTCACGGCTGCCCGACGATCATAGACGAGAACACCGTCGCGTTCCTCTCATGGGAGGCCGACGCGAACGGGATGATCAGCTCACGAACACTCAACGGAGCGGACATCGCCGGCGGATCGGAGTACACATCCGCCGACGTCGCCCAGGACCCGGTCGGCCTCGGCTGGGTTCCGGACGATGAGAAGCTGTACTACCTCAAGATCACGGGCAACGTGGCGCAGGACGGCGACCCGTTCGGGGCGCAGTTGACGCTGTTCTGTGTTGAGGGCGAGGCCCGCGCGACCCGCACCAAGGTGAAGACCTGGTACGGGGGCGTGTCACTCACGAGCTGCCGCATCCGGCAGTCCTCGGACGGCAAGTACGTCAGCGTGCCGCGGTTCCCGACCGACGTATCTGACTACTACGGCCTCCACCGCGCAAGCGACGGGAAAGCAGTGGATGTGCTCAAGGAGGAGTGGCTGGGCGCGGACTACGTGACCGGCCTAGACTTCGCGGGCGACACCGTGTACGCCAACATCGCGTCGCTGGGCGAGGACGCGCCGCTGATCGCCGGGTTCTACTTCGTTGACGTTGAGAACAAGGACCCCGGCCTTCTGGTGCAGCTCGACGACCCGCGCGGGCTTGCAGTGAGCGCCGCGCAGGACTTCGCGGTGCTGGGGAACATGGACGGCGAGCTGAAGCTGATCGAACTCAACACCAGGCATGTGAAGGACCTCTGCAAGGGCGAGGACCCGGACATCTACCCACGCTAGGGAGCGCATCGCGTTGGCAACAGCCGGCCGATCGGAGCCCCGCGGCGGGGGGTGGAGGAATGTCTTCGCGCTCGGCGCGGTCAGCTTCCTGACGGACCTGTCGACCGAGATGATCTACCCGCTGCTGCCGGCGTTCCTGAGCACGGTGCTTGGGGCGCCCGGGGTGGTTCTCGGCGCGATCGAGGGGGCCGCCGAGAGCGTCGCGAGCCTGCTCAAGCTTGCGTCGGGCTACTACTCGGATCGGATGCGCGGCCGGAAGGGCCTGGTGTTCGCGGGCTACCTTCTCTCCTCGGCCGCGAAGCCGCTCGTGGCGCTCGCGACGGCTCCGTGGCATGTGGCGGCCGTGCGGCTCGCCGACCGCGTCGGCAAGGGCGTGCGGACAGCCCCCCGGGACTCGCTTCTGGCCGACTCGGTCCAGCCGGACCAGCGCGGCAAGGCCTATGGCCTCCAGCGCACCATGGACCACGCGGGTGCCATTGCGGGCCCGCTCGTGGCGTCCGGGCTCCTGGCGGCGGGTCTACTTGACCTGCGGGGCGTGTTCGCGGCGGCCGCTGTGCCGGCGGCTGCCTGCGTCTTGTGCATCCTCTTCCTCGTGCGGGACGCGCCCCGCCACGAGCGGGCCGCCGCCGCGTCTCAGGCAGCGCAGCGCGTGGCCCTGCCGCCGACGTTCCGGCCGTACATTCTGGTAGTGTTCCTGTTCACGCTGGGCAACTCCAGTGACGCGTTCCTCCTGCTGCGCGCGGGGCAGCTCGGGGTGGCGCCGGCCCTTGTGCCGCTGGTGTGGGTGTTGCTTCACGTCGTCAAAATGGTGTCATCCGTCCCGGGCGGCATCGTCTCCGACAAGATCGGCAGGCGCGCGACGATTGTGGCCGGGTGGATCGTGTACGCCCTCGTATACGCGGGGCTCGCGATGGCGTCGCGTGCAGCCCACGTCTGGGCGCTGTTCGCCATCTACGGGCTGTACTTCGGGCTCACCGAGGGGGTGGAGAAAGCATACGTGGCAGACCTTGCGCCCGCTGAGGCCCGCGGGCGCGCGTTCGGGGCGTTCAACTGCGCGGTAGGCATTGGCGCGCTGCCGGCCAGCCTCTTGATGGGCTTCCTCTGGGACACTCACGGTGCGCCGGTCGCCTTCATCACCGGTGGCGCGCTTGCACTGATCGCGGCCCTGCTCCTCGTGGTCGCGGTGCGGGGCGCAGGCGCTCAGGGCTTGGCGATGGACACGGTGCAATCGCCCAGCACGCTCCAGAAGTAGGAGCGCTTGCTGCCGATGCCGTCCTCGAACATGCTCCTGTCCTCGGCCTCCACGTCGAAGTAGTGCCGCCACCCCTCGCCGACGGTACCGCCCTTCCCGAGGACGGCCCAGAACTCGCGCGGCTCGTCGTAGAACACCTTGGCCCTCCCGACGACCGCCAGGCCCTGCAGGTGGAAGACGATCCCCTCCCCGCCCTGCCAGAAGCCGTACTTCGGGTCATTGTAGGGAAGCCTGTCCCACCCGGCGGGGGCGATCCCCTCGCAGGCCGTGTACATCCACACCGCGGGGTTCTCGGGCAGCGTCTTCGACTCGTAGAGACTGCGGGTGACAGCGTAGTCGAGCTTCGCGGACGTACCGCCGAGCGTTGGGACAAGGCGAGTGCCATCCCTGCGCCAGTTCATGATGATGGGACCCGCGACGGCGTCCAGGGCAGCCGGATCAGGCGCGGCGGTCCAGACGCAGCCCCACGGATCGCCGTGAGCCTTCATGCCCCTGGCGACGGCGGGCCGCTTCAGCCACTCGACGACCTCGGTAAGGTTCACGTCCTCGCGCTCGACGTCGTAGCCCTCCTCACTGAAGTCGGCCCACTCGGCGAAGGCCTGCTTACAGTCCTCGACGGCCGAGCCCCACCCGGTGCCGATGCTCGCCGGCTTGTGCTCACTGGCGTACATGCCCAGCCGGAAGCGGTGGCGCCGCTCGAACCACTCGGCGAGCATCTTCCGCTCGGTCGCCTCCGAAGGCACCCAGAAGGACAGCGGGTGCGGGACCTTGTCCTCCGACTCGAACTCGAGCGTCTGAGGCCGTTCGTTCTCGTCAAGCAAGTGCTTGCCGTCCTTGTCCACGAGCTTCGGATCGGGGACAACGCTCGCGTGCCTGGCGTCGAGCCGCGAGACGCCGATCTCCGGCCTGGCGACCGGGTTCACGTGGCTCTTGTCGTCGGCGGTGCACTCGTCGTCGCTAGGCCCAACCGCCGTCAACAGCGTCGTGCCGTCCTCGTATGTGATGTCATACCGGCCGTCGTTGACGAGGAAGAAGTCCTCGAACCGCACCGTGCCCTCCTCGATGGCATCGGCGCCCTCGGATGCGCGGTCGCGGCCTTGAGGATAGGCGGCTATGGCGTAGGCCAGGTACTCGGGGCCCATGTGGTACAGGACCTCCCACCGGCCGTCTAGGTCGCCGAGGATTAGCTCGCACCGGTAAGCAACCGGCTCGGGCATGCACCGGAGGTCGTCGATCCCGCCCTCGGCATCGTAGACGGTCTCGTTGTCCTTGCCCTTGTTGAGCGTGAGCTGCTCGTGCCGCCACCAGGCGTACTGACGCACCAGAGACGCCTCGGGGAAGTCGCCCACCATCACGAGGGCCTTGAGCTGGGGCACAGCCGCGTAGACGCGCCGCAAGAACTCCCTGATGGCCAGCAGCGTCAGGCCGTCCTGGTGCCTCGCGCCGGCGTACACCTTGGCCTTGACGGCGATAGCGTCCCATCCCTCAGCCGCTAGGTCGCCCACGTAAGTGTGCAGGGAGGCGCCAAGGTCGGGTCCCTCAGCACCGGGCTCCGCGAGCCGCGCCTCGACGAGCACCAGCACGAGCCCGCGGCCCGTGCCGCTGGCGGCGTACTCCGGGCCCATAGGCTTCAGTAGGCTGATCTCGTCGACGCCGTTGCTGTCGGTGTCAACGGGCGCGGAGGCAGCGCAGCACCCGCCGACGGTGTCGAGGAGGCAGGGCTGGGCCTGTGCGGCGAGGGACAGGCTGCAGAGCAGCGATGCGAGCATCAAGCACATGGTGGACTCCAGTCCGAAAGCAGGCACACGTGCACTGCAGAGACCTGCAGAAGCTGGCGATCGTTGGTGAGGAACACCTCGCACCCGGAGAGCAGTGCTGTGGCGACGTGGATGGCGTCGGGAAGGCGAACCCGCTCCAACGCGCGTATGCGCGCGGCCCTGAGAAGGACCTGTCGGGAGACCGGCACGAGCGCTAGGTTGCGCCTCGATGTTAGGAACTCCTCGCAGGCATGCTCCATTGCGGCATTGCCCTCGGCGATCGGTTTGACGAGCAGCTCGGCCAGCGCCAGCTCGCTCGTGGTGGCCTGGATCTTCCCTCCTTCAAGGCAGCCAAACAACGAGCGCAACTGGTCGGCGTACGTTGGTGACCCCTCAAGCCAGTATATGAAGGCGTTCGTGTCGAGGTACACCGACGGGGTGCTTACTTGGCCTACCGCTCCCACGATTGGCGCTCCTGGCGGATGAACTCCACTATCTCGTCGTCGGAGCCGAACAACCCACGGCATATGCCGAAGTACCGCTCAAATGACGGCAGGTCATCGACCGGCGGAGCCGCCTTGACGATCACCTCGACTTCGTCGCCCTTACGCACCTCGGGGCACTTCACCGTGATCACACCATCGGCTTCAGCTCTGACCCGTCGACGCACTATCGCTACCATCGCGCTTCACCTCCCGCCCCTCGGGCCCATTATACGCGACGCAGGCGGCCTCACACCGCCTCCGGATAGGACCCCAGGATGCGGACGAACACGGAGTTGCGCTCCAGCTCGCGCAGAGCGCCCTGGACCTCAGGGTCCTCGGGGTGCCCGCTGAAGTCGATGAAGAACACATACTCCCAGGCGGTGTGCTTGGTCGGGCGGCTCTGGATCATGGTCAGGTTGATGCGGTGCGCGGCGAAGGCCTCGAGCGACCGGAACAGCGATCCGGCCTCATGCCGCGTGGAGAATACCAGCGAGGTCTTGTCCTGACCGCAGCGCGGCTGACCTTCCCGGCCCAGCACCCAGAACCGCGTGCGGTTGATCGCGTAGTCCTCAATGCGCTCCTCCAGAATGCTGAGGCCGTACATCTCGGCGGCCAGCTTGGTTGCGATCGCGGCTCCGGCAGGGTCCTGGGCGGCCAGCTCCGCCCCGTGCGCCGATGAGCTCACCTCCACCACGTCGGCCTTCGGCAGGCTCCGTCGGAGCCAGCCTTGGCACTGGGCTATCGGCTGCGGGTGCGAGTAGACCGTGTTGATCTGGTCGAACTCGCAACGTGCCAGCAGGTTGTGATGGACCTCCGTGTAGGTCTCGGCCACGATCTTCACCTGCGACGTCACGAACTGATCGAGCGTCGCCGGGATGATGCCCTCCGTCGAGTTCTCGATCGGCACGACGCCAAAGTGCGCCGCTCCCCGCTCCACGGCCGAGAAGATTCCCTGGACATCGGCGATGGCGATCAAGTCGCACTGCCGGCCGAAGTGCCGCAATGCCGCCACGTGCGTAAAGCTGGCCGGGCCGCCGAAGTAGGCGACAACGTGCTGCCTCTGGAGCTCTCGCGAGGCGGAGATGATCTCCCGGTAGATCGCGCGCAGGGACTCGTCGGGCAGCACGCGGCCGCCCAACGACGTGACGCGCTCGAGCACCTCGCGTTCCCTGCCGGGCGCATAGGCGAGCGGGATCCTGCCCTCCTCGTCGCGCTTGAGCTCGCCCACCTGGAGCGCGACGGCCGCGCGCTCGTTGAGCAGGCGGACGATCTCCTCGTCGATACTGTCGATGCGCCTGCGCAGCTCGTCGAGTTCCATCACACAGCTCCAGCTCCTGGCCTGAGGATCAGGGTCACGATCTCGCGCGGCGAGGCCGAGAAGACCGCCGAAGTGCTGCCTGCTACCTTGAGCTCACAGGTTGGCGCCTCAAGAAGATCGCCCTCCCACGCTTGCGCGAGTCCCCCGCCGAGCGTGGCCCTGCCCTCAACGCACGAGTCCGTGGGGTTGAAGCAGCGCACGACGACGGACTCCCCGTCAGGCGCCAGCTTTGTGGCGGTCACGAGCAGGCTCTCGGGCTCTACCGCCACGAAGGAGTGCCCATCGGCCAGAGGCCCGGGGTGCGGGTCCGTCTGAACGGCCCTCAGCGGCATCCGCTGCTGGTGGGCCTGCAGATGCGCGCCGGAGTTGATGAAGCCCCCGGCATGGGGGATGATACCGAAGCGGAACGTGAACCTGCCGAGCATCTGCGACGCATGGGTCACATCCACCACGCCCTGGGCCTCGCCGCCGCTCGAGATGACACCCACGCACCTCATCAGCGTCAGCGCCAGAGTCGCTCGGTCGTCGTCGAGAAGCTCGTATTCGGGCAGGCCCTCGTTGACGATGCAGAGCCCGCGGTGGCCGTCGTTGGCCGCCACAAACCCCTGCTGGGGCTGAGTGGGCGATGAGCTGGGCCAGTCACTCGGTGTGCGAGGCCGCGTCACCACGTCGAACTGCCCTTCGGCGAGCACCTTGTCCGTCTCAAGGTCTGTGGGGAAGAGCACACGGAGCCTGTGGTCCTTCGCCCAGTTCACAACCGTGGTCTCGATCTCGACGCGTGGGACAAGCGCCGAGACCGTCACCACGCTGCTCACCGAGCAGGTAACGTGGCCGGGACTCCGCCCCGAGAAGCAGGAGCTCTCGGGCAGCGGAAGCTCGCCGGCGATCTCGAAGCTCACCCTCGTTGGGCCGCACTCCAGGACGCTGACGGTCGGGCTCCACCCGTTCGTCGTGTAGAGCTTGTCCGGCACGGGCGCCTTGTGAGTGTATTCGTCTCCGGCGTCTCCGTTGTCCGCGAAGACGAGCAGGTCGGTGTAGGTGAACCCGGTGACCTTATCGACGAGCGAGAGCGACCCGTTCGGTTCGATGTACAGCCGGAAGTACTCGTTCTCGACCGTCCGCGCGTCCCTAAGGAGCTTGCACTTCGCACGCTCGGTCCAGCCTGAGGGCTTAACGTACAGGGTCTTCACTCCGCCCGCCGGCACCTTCTCGGCTACCAGGCCAAGGGTGAGCCTGCGCACTGGCGTGGCCCTCGGGAGCTCGATAGGCGACTCATCGCGGCGGACAAGGTCCGTGACGCCGAGCAGCGAGAACGGCACGTCGTGCCCGGCGGCATCCTGGATGCACACCTGCCCGGGCGCCCCCGACAGCGGGAAGTCGACCTCCACTGTGACAGAGTCGGTGCGCGGCCACGGCAGCGTGTTCACCAGCACGGCCGGCACGGACCCCTCAGGAGCAGACGACGTGTCCACTGACGCGGCGACCGCCCGA
>Ga0315280_10010964_pt1 | contig 11235 bp, 10 predicted proteins | sample YL17G06_40_MG_FD_203697 | JGI IMG/M metagenome (GOLD analysis project Ga0315280, IMG submission 203697) | Sediment microbial communities from Yellowstone Lake, YNP, Wyoming, USA - YL17G06_40 | ecosystem: Environmental > Aquatic > Freshwater > Lake > Sediment | place: USA: Wyoming | collected... | reverse complement strand
CTTCTTGTGATAATCGACCCCGACGTAATTCACAGTGCCCTCCTTTACAATTCTCTGGCTCCATTATGCCTCGGGCGCGGGGGAGGTGCACCATGCTTTCATGTTACCTTCTGTGGTAGAATACAAACTGTAATGGGATGTTGCCAGAAGTCTATGTCGAGAATGCAGCGTTGGATGTGGAGGAGGACGATATGGCTAGAATATCTCTGAAAAGTCGGCCCATAACTAAGGCGAATAGGTCAGAGGTACCAGATCACCCTGAGAAGCAGAAGGGGTTCATTATTATTTTGCTCTTACTAGCGATATTTCTGGTAGCAATAACCCCAACTGGATGTACTGCAATACTCACTGCATTGGCAGTATGAGCCACTGCTGCACGTAGCTAGCTCCATACCGACTGGTTGAAAGTTTGAGTCCCTGTTGCTCCAGTCTAGCCAGTTAACTGAGCAAGCTACCCCACCACTGCGTACAGTGCTTCTTGCTGTCCTCCAAATTGGCTTTTGCACGTAATAACACCACTGAGATATTTTATGTATGGTGTAAATACGTGCAATGCTCAAGTGAACAGGCCAATTTATGAGATTAATTAATTTGCGCCTGGTCAATCAGGAGCGCAATCGAACTGCAAAGGCGTCTGACCATACCCTCTTGAGGCATCCTTGGTAGAGTGTTATAGTATGCGGTGATAGCCCTAGGCTTCTGCAGGATAGGAAGCAGCTATTATGCTGTTGGTTAACTTTTGGTTAACATGGTTAACCTGTTAATATAGAAAGCAGCTTTTTGACCGTGGGGAAGTGTCGGAATTGGCAGACGAGCATGACTTAGGATCATGTGGGGCAACCCATGGGGGTTCGAGTCCCCCCTTCCCCACCAAAACCTTGTTAAAAAACTGACAATCAAATTTGGCCAGTATTAGCCTTTCTTAACAGGTCTTTTTTGTTTCCTCTCAAAGAGTTTCACCACTTGCTCACGCAAGTAGCGTTGCACGAACGAATTTACAGTGCCATCAGGATAAAGAACGCGATTCCCGATAAGAGGCTTCAACTTATTTTTTAGGGCAAACTCGGAGAAAGAGATGCCGATCTTTTCTTTAAGCTCGGGAAGAGAAAACTTGGCATTCTCCCAAAGCCAGTCCCACACCCTATTCTCGGTATTACTTTTAAGCTCTGTCAGCTTTTCAGCGCGCTTCACTTCGAGGCTGGTCCAAGCAATGACAATTTTGATGAGTTCTAGATTATCAGCCATCATCAAGACCACTTCTGGCTTTTCATTCTGCTTGAACCAGGTTAGCTTCTCGGTATATAAATCATTATCCATATTAGTCCAATGTCATTTACAGGACGCAATTGCATTGTCCTATATTATTTGCAAGCCCGGTTTTTTGCCATAGTTCACATTCTTCTAAACATAAGGCTAGCCCGAGTCCAGGCTGCAGCCTTCGCACAGTATCGATTATAAGAGAATAGGCTTCGCTTCTCAGTGCCTTTGGGTAGCGTGCTCTGCCATCCCCTAGTCTTCCGTATGCATCTTCAATATGAGTAGAGATTATATTGTCCAATCCCATTTTCCGCTCCATGAGGCTACGCGCCCCCTTATAAGTGCAAATACCGCCAAGAGTAAGGCGCGTTAAAGGAACACTCTCTATCAGGTGCCTGGTAAATGTAGTATAGATGTCTTCCCAACCATCAACTGGTATGATGGGCATCATGACAGCGCGGACCAGGTATCCGGCCGAAGTTACCCGGCGCATCGTTTCCAGGCGTTCTTCGATACTTGGAACGTTCTCTTCAAAAACCTTACAGACTTCCGGAGGGTTAACACTCCAGGATAGTATGGTATGTCCCCGATGTTCAAGCTCTAACAACCGGTCAACGTTAGTACTCTTAGTAAGAAGCATCATACGAGCTAACGGGTGTTCAGCGAAAAAGGGCACTAAAACCGTCGAGTAAGCCGTTAAAGGGTCAAGTGCCAGTGGGTCTTGGAGTTTCCCGAGATAAAAGGCGGTTGGTTTACCCAAACGTCGGGCAATATGGTCAATTTCAACAAGCATTTCTGGTAGATTAACGTATATTTTTACAGTGGGAGAAAACTTCACGCCCTCCGTCCCGGCAAGGTAGCAATATTTGCATCCGTATGGGCAAAAACCATAAGGAGAGAAATGCCAGTAGTTGGGGCAAGCATTTCCTTCTTCCTGGCTGAAACGTACTGAACTCTTAAGCTCACCGAAAACAAGCGTCTGCTTGCCGGTTCGGTGCAGCGTAAGTGCATCGCATTTGTTCAGTCTGATCCGGTTGTGGGGAGTATCCAGACACTCTTTTATTTCAGCTTTGGGATATAGGCGACAGATACGGTCTACAAATTGCCTGCGCTCTGGAGTAGAAATGCTACCCGCAGCAAGGTAGATTTGTGAGAACTCGACATAGTCTGGGCAAACCGGCTTATATTGCGCCGGTAACGTGAATCCTTCAACGGTTTCCCCAAACAAATCCTTTTGGTTGCAATCGTTATTCATAAGCTTAAATCACCTTGACTTGATGACAGAACCACTTTGTTGCCGGTTAGTGTCTCCCATCGTTTTACTATGACATCACAATATGCGGGATTGAGTTCCATTAAATATGCTTTTCTTGCCGCCTTTTCGGCAGCAATAAGTGTGGTACCTGAGCCACCGAAGGGTTCAAAGACACAGGCATCAGAGCTTGTGTACGCCTGAATAGAACGATATGGAATCTCTACCGGGCAAACTGCCGGATGACCAAAATGGTCCACTTGATTTGTGACTGCTGGTATCTCCCACACGTCAGTGTGATATTTAGACATATACTCGCGTCCCTCTCGTGTCATTTTAGGCATGTCGCCTGGCTTCTGGTAAACCAATAGCGCTTCCCATTCTAATGCTGGATAATAGCATGAATTACGTAAGATATGGAAATTTCTTGGTATGGCGTAATTCGCTCCCGTCTTTTTCCAGATGATGGTATCCAAATACTGGAAACCGTGCTCCTCAAAGAGTCTGGAGTGGTGGCTGATATGGTCATGGTGAGTACTGCATCCATTGGCAATGTTCCAGACACATATCGCTCCATCCTTCATAATTTCGCAACAATTCTGAATAATACGCTGCATATCATCAAGGTATGCTTGGTACTCATCCCAGTGAGAATAAGCTCTCTGGTTGAAATACGGAGGACCGCCAAAGATGTGATCCATTGTGCGCCCTTCAGTAAGCAACATTACGATGTCCTTGTCTCTTGAGTCACCGCAGAGTAGCCGGTGATTTCCCAAAACATATAGGTCTCCAGGTCGAGTCACCACAGATGAATCGCTGACTTCAGGAATTACATTCTCATCATCATCTTCTTTTAATATAAGCCGTCTTATCTCCTCGTCACTGAACCCCAAGTTCTTGATGTCAATATCTTCAGACCGGAGTTCTTCTAACACCTCTCTCAGCTTTGGGAAATCCCAATCGGCTATCTCGGCAGTCTTATTATCAGCAATAGCGAAGGCACGCCGCTTAGTCTCACTCATCTCAACTACGATCGTTGGGACTGTCTCCATGCCAAGCTTTTGAGCAGCTTTCCACCGTGTATGTCCAGCGATTATAGTCAGATTCTGGTCGCATAGAATAGGTACATTGAAGCCGAATGAGCGGATGCTTTGAGCTACAGCATCCACGGCGTGGTCATTCACTCTTGGATTATCTTCCCAAGGGTGCAAATTCTTTAAGTCGATTTCCTTAACTTCAAGCATTACATTACCTCAAGAAAGAATAACTATAGGTAGTTATTCCACAAAATGAGAACATATGTACTACAACTGCGATTATATCAGCGTGACTTTGAAAGCGCAAGAGGATTTTGTCGCAATGTGAGAGGAACTCTTAGAATTAGAGCTGTGCTATAGAGTTTTGCCTGGTGCACGCTTGGTAAAAATCAGCATCCGCGAGCCCGTTGAGCCAATCTAGCAACCATTGATAAGAGCTAAGGATTAAATTGCGAGGCTGAATTCAAGCTCAAAAGTTCTGCCTATACCTTGGCCCCACTTAAGGCTTAGGAAGTAGCATGGCCTGTAACGGGGATTCCGCTCTCTGACAATCTCCCGCTGAAGGGCTTGTCGAGGTCGCACTGGCTCTCGTATTTCGCAATCCACCTTTGAATCACGGGGCGGATATTGCAGAAGTTCGTGTTGGCTCTCTCAGCAGCAAAACTCCAGGCTCTGCCGAGCCCTTCATGCCACAAGTCAGGTTGGAGAATACGCAAGGTTTCGTTGCGCACCTTCATAACTGCGACATCATCAAGCTGCTCTAGCTCTTGAATACAGGTTTGCCAATGCTGGATTACTGCCTTCACACCATGTCTTCCCTTTATCTCCGTGTCGCTGTGCAGAATTTTGTCCCTGACATTCTTTACGAAATTAGGTATGATCTCATAACACGCCACACCACCTAGATGTAGCCAGACGAAGTTTCCTTCGCGGCGTATAAGCACCTGCTTCCACCTCTGAAGAAAGATCTGGATCGTCTCTTCGGGCATACAGTGTTCAGTTCGTTCCGATGTTCGGCTGATAAGCGGCAATACCCTGGGTAGCAGGTCATACCATAAGGCTGGGATTCTTACAGGCAGGGGCATAATGGTCAACGCATTTTTTTCTTGATCAGTTTTCCTATCGCTCATCCTTAAGCCCCCTTCCCGTCTTCTTTGATACGCCAGTTGGTTCTTCTTTATTATTTTTCTTTAAGATTTTTGGTATTGCCTCTGTAACTCTTGACCTATATTACCTTAATTCACCACATTTTACAATCCGCAGGGAATATCGCAATAGATTTGTTTTCATCTTAGTTCATTTTCTGATGGAGTAACCCAACTTAGTCTCTTGAAATAGAAGAGGGAATCCGCATTGCGGATTCCCTCTCTGCTTTCCGGAATGAAAGATGCTCAGTGTTTCTTAGCTCGCCTTTGGGCAAGCACGTCGCTGACTCTGATGCCTTCGAAGTAAGCACCATCGGTTTCCCGGGGAATCTTGCCTGTGGGGCAGAGGCCGTAGCATTGCCGGCAATCCATGCATACTCCTTTGCCTACCACTTCATCGACAAAGGCTACGCGCCGGTTGACACCTCTGCCCACGAATGTCAGGGCGTTGGCTTTCTTGACCTCGGCGCAGTAACGGACGCATTGCCCGCAGAGTATGCACTGAGTTACTTCGGACTGGAACCTGGGTTTCTCTATCCCGTATTGTTTGGCCAGCTCGGACAGGACGGGAGCAGAGGCCAGCATCAGCTCCAGCAGCATTTTGCGTATCTTTATGACCTTGGGGGTCGCTGTCTTTACTACCAGACCATCTTCCACATTGTAAACGCAGGAGACGACCAGCCTGCTTCTGCCTCCCTTTGATATCTCTACGGTACAGAATCGACAGCCACCGTAAGGAGCCAGCTTTTCGTTGTAACAAAGTGTCGGTATAGTTATGCCGGCAGACTTGGCGGCTTCAAGGATAGTCTTCCCCTCCTCAGCCTCGATCTCTTCGCCATCTATAGTCAATTTCACTTTTTTCATTCCTGCTTTCCTTTCTTGCGTATCACCTCTGTGCCTGGAGGAGGAGACGCCGGAACAGGCTCACCGGAGACTTTCACCACGGCTGAGAAGCGCTGCGGGCAGACCTCATAGCAAGTGCTGCACTTGGTGCACTTGGCCTGGTCAATAATGTGAACGATATTCTTGGCGCCGCTGATGGCCTGCACCGGGCAGTTTTTGAGACAAATCTGGCAGGCCTGGCACTTGTCGGGCTGTATGTAGAAAGAAACAAGCGCTTTACAGACCCCGGCGGGGCAACGCTTCTGGTCGATGTGCGCTTTATACTCATCGCGGAAGTACTGAACGGTGCTTAGAACCGGATTGGGCGCCGTCTGACCTAGAGCGCACAAGGAAGCGTCTCTGGTTGTCTCGCATATTTCCTCCAGAAGCTCGATGTCACCCGGCTGGCCCTTTCCTTCGCAGATTCTGTTCAGTATCTGGACCATCTGGTCTATGCCGGCACGGCAGGGCACACACTTGCCGCAGGACTCGTCAGAGAGGAAGTTAAGGAAGTACCTGGCGACATCTACCATGCAGGTATCCTCATCCATCACAATCATGCCGCCCGAGCCCATCATGGAGCCGACCTTCGTCAGTTCGTCGAAGTCCACGGGTAGGTCTATGAGCTTTTCCGGGAGGCAGCCGCCGGAAGGCCCGCCTGTTTGCACCGCCTTGAACTTCTTGTCCTTGCGGATGCCGCCACCTATCTTATAGATGATGTCTCTAAGGCTCATGCCCATGGGCACTTCTACCAGGCCGGTATTATTCACTTTGCCCACCAGGGAGAATATCTTGGTGCCTTTGCTGCCTTTGGTCCCGATGCTGGTGAACCAATCAGCACCTTTGTTGATTATCAGAGGTACAGTAGCCCAGGTCTCCACGTTGTTCAGGTTGCTCGGTCTCTCCCATACGCCGCTGACTGCGGTACGGATATACTTGGGACGAGGTTCCCCCACTTTTCCTTCTATAGCGGTCATCAGCGCGCTGGACTCGCCTGAAACGAAAGCCCCGGCACCGCGATGTATCTTGACGTCGAAGTCAAAGCCTGAGCCTAGGATATTTTTACCCAACAGGCCGTACTTTCGCGCCTGATCCAGGGCGATGGAGACGTTTTCGACTGCGAGGGGGTATTCCTGCCTTACGTAGATGAAGCCTTCGTGAGAGCCAATGGCATACGCACCGATGATGAGTCCCTCGATAACGCTGTGGGGATTGCCTTCGAGCAGGCTCCTGTCCATGAAGGCACCCGGGTCTCCTTCGTCGGCGTTGACAATGACATATTTGATGTCGCCGGGGGCATTTTTGGTAGTCTCCCATTTCACGCCGGCAGGGAAGCCGCCGCCACCCCTGCCCCTGAGGTTCGATTTTTTTACCTCGCCCAGCACTTCTTCAGGGCTCATCTTGAACAGAGCCTTGGCCAAGGCAGAATACCCGCCGAGAGCGATATAGTCGTCGATGCTCTTGGGGTCTATACGCGTATTGTTGCCAAAGACAATTCGGCTCTGGAATTTGTAGAAGGGTATGTCACGCTCATGCGCTATTGTCTTTCCAGAGCTGTCCTTGTAAAGCAGGCGCTCGACCAATTGTTTGTTCCCAAGAGTCTGGACGACATCGGGGACATCGGCTGGCTTCACACCAAGATAGCAAGTCCCCTCTGGGAACATCACTACGACGGGGCCTCGCTCACAGAAGCCATGACATCCTGTCCTGCGCACGTCAACGTTGGCTCTAAGGCCATTCTTTGAGATTTCGCTGGCGAAAGCTTCAGCAACCTTATCAGAGCCGAGGGCATGACAACCAGTGCCCGAGCAAATAGTGACGCAGGGCTTGTTCGGGTCCCTTTGTGATAGTATCTGTTCTCTCTTCTTCTCCAGGTCAGCAAGTGACCTCAGCTTGGCCATGATATCTTCCTTTCAACTCAACTTGCTAGTCGCAGGCAGCGACCAGTTCTTCAAGCTCTTTCGATGGTGGGTTACTGTGGTATTCGCCGTCGACCACCATCACAGGTCCCAGAGCGCAGCAACCAAGGCAGTTCACGGTCTCCAGAGTAAATTTCTGGTCTTTGCTCGTCTCCTCTGGTTTGATCTTGAGTGTATCCTCAACCCTGTCCAGAAGCCTCGGAGAGCCGCGCACATGACAGGCAGTGCCCATGCACACAGTGAAAAGGTGACGGCCCTGTGGGATCAAGCTGAAGGCTTTGTAGAAAGTGGCTACCCGGTAGACTTGACTTAAGGGAACCCCAAGCTTCTCACTGACCAACATCAGGGTCTCCCGGGGAAGCCAGCGGTTTTGTTTTTGTATCTCCAGCAGTATCTGAATAAGGGCGGACTTATCGGTGTTGTATTTATCTATGATTTTCTCGACGCTGTTCGGTTCTTGTTCTTGAGTCCCTATCTTAGTTTTACTTGGGGCAGCCTTTGCAACTCCGGTGTTTGCCTTACCCTGAGCGGGTTTAACATTGCCCCTCGCCATATCTTGCTCCTTTCTGTTTCCATGAATTAGTTTAATTCATTTTGTTTTTGAATTCAAGGCAACGTTCAGGCTTGTGGAATTGAACCTGTTGGAAGCGGGAAACCTATGTGTTAGAATACGGTATCCTCTTGCTTAACAGCGCCTCGGAGGTACGAAAGGAGCCGAGTATGAAGCAGGTGTTTTTCTTCAGCTATAAAGGAGAGGAGAATGCTTTGACAGGCCTGCAGCGTCTTTTCGACAGGGCGGCGTTTGCAGGCATGATACCCAGAGGCGAACCTGTGGCAGTGAAGTTGCACATGGGGGAGCTGGGCAATATCCGGCACCTCAGGCCAGTTTTTGTACGCAAAGTAGTTGACATAATAAGGAGCAAGAGCGGGAAACCGTTTCTATTTGACACTGTAGCCAATTACCCAGGTGGCAGGGAAAGCAAGGTGAAGTACCTGGATACTGCTGCCAGGAACGGCTTTGTTGAGGCCAGCGTGAACGCACCGGTGGTGATAGCTGACGATGCTGATGAGTTGCAGACGATACATATTAAGAATCCGATTGACGGATGTGAGATGAAGGAGATAAAGGTGTCTTCTCTGCTGCTCAAGCCATCGTTTCTGGTGGTGCTATCGCATGTGAAGGGCCATGAGCTTACCGGGTTCGGCGGAGCATTGAAAAATCTAGGGATGGGTTGTGTGTCTACGTCGACAAAGCGGGCACAACACCGCGTGAACATGCCCATATTTGCTGAAGAGAGGGAGTGCAACGGCTGCGGCAAGTGCTCGGATGCCTGTCCCCCAGATGCAATAACGCTGGTCGACGGAAAGCCCAGAAGGGTGGATGCGGAGTGCACTTATTGCGGCACCTGCTACTTCAAGTGCCCCTCACACTGCTGGATCTGGCCTCCCGGGTCGAAGGAGAAGCTCCAGGTGTATCTGGGCCATGCAGCCAGCGCTGTATTCTCAAGGTTCAAAGGTAAAGTCGTTTTCGTGAACTTCATCCAGGACGTTGTTCCCTATTGCGACTGTGCTGCGCCATCGGGTAATCCGGTTGTTCAGGATGTGGGCATTGCGCTCTCGTTTGATCCGGTAGCTATCGACAAGGCATCCCTCGACCTGATTGATAAGTCCCCGATTATACCCGGCGCTACCTCAGCGAAGCCGCCTGACATTCTGGGAAAGATGCATCACACGAACAGCCTGGTTCAGCTTGAGACGGCGGAGAAGCTGGGGATTGGCAGTTTGAAATATAAGCTGGTGCCTGTGTAAGCAAGAGCACTGACTAATGGATTGCTTAATGACTTGCCGGAAGCCGAATTCGGAATGTTGGTTAAACTCTTGATAGATTGCTCAGTATCACTGACAGAAGCATTGTCACAGGATTGCTGAACAATCTGGATTTTTGTGACCTCAAGGAACGCGGCCAACCAGAGCTAGAGATGATCACTTATCTCCCAGTACAGCTAAGATGAAGAAACCCGGACCTGTATGTGCGCCAATTACAGGGCTTGGCTTCGAGCGGTAGATACGCTCTTTAGGAAATTTGGCGCTAAGCCGATTTGCCAGCTCCTCGGCTTCATCTGGAGTGGTAGCTTCCTCAATAGCCATCTCTTCAATGTGAGAATAACTCATGGCGAATTTGTACAGACGTTCAATTGCTCCAGCCCGAGAGCGTGTCCTGCCTACAGGCTCAGCCACGCCATCTCTCAAGGTGATAAGTGGGTTAATCTTGAGCATCGACCCCAGAAGAGCCTGCGCCTTCCCAATACGACCACCTCGTTTGAGGTACTCCAGAGTATCAAAGGTGGCAAGTAAGTCTACTCGGGGAATCGTCGCTCGGGCAACTTCAATAACCTCATCAAGGCTTGCTCCGGCCTGAGCCGCCTTTGCTGCCTTCATAGCGATGAATCCCTCAGCCATGGTGCCGCACTTTGAATCAATTACTTCCACCCGGCATTTCCTCTTCATTAATCCCACACTCTGCAGAGCGACGTTGTAGGTGCCGCTGAGCTTGGCACTAAGAATGATAGCTAGAATCTCATCCGTCTCTTCAGCTAGCCGATCATATGCCTCAGCAAACGTTACAGGCGCTGGCACTGAAGTAGACGGAGGGATCTTGCTGCTCTTGAGCCTCTCGTAGAACTGCTGGGCAGTCAGGTCGATTCCGTCGCGGTAAAGCTGCTCCCCCCAACGAATAACTATGGGAATTACTGTAATGCCCAACTCTTTAACCACTTGGGAGGGCAAATCAGCCACACTGTCAGTCAAAATTCTAACTGTCATAGCCGTTTCAAGCTCTATTCTATTACAGTGCTCCTCAAATGGCAATATCGAGACTAGAGGATATGCGATCGCAAAATCGGGCTATTGATCATGGTCAGCGCTTGAACATGCCCATATTTGCCGAAGAGAGGGAGTGCAACGGCTGCGGCAAGTGCGTGGATGCTTGTCCTACAGATGCGATAACGATGGTTAACGAGAAGCCTAAGCGGGTGGAGGCGGAATGTATGTATTGCGGCACCTGCTTTTTCAAGTGTCCCTCACACTGCTGGATCTGGCCTCCTGGGTCGAAGGAGAAGCTCCAGGTCTATCTGGGCCACTCAGCCAGCGCTGTGCTCTCGGGGTACAAAGGTAAGGTCGTTTTCGTGAATTTCATCCAGGACGTTGTTCCATTTTGCGACTGCGCTGCGCCATCGGGTAACCCTGTGGTACAGGATGTTGGCATAGCGCTCTCGTTTGACCCTGTGGCTATCGATAAGGCGTCGCTGGATTTGATTGACAGGTCTCCCATTATCCCGGGCGCTACTTCAGCGAAGCCGCCTGACATCTTGGGTAAGATGCACCATACCAGCAGCATGGTTCAGCTCGAGACAGCGGAGAAGCTGGGAGTTGGCAGTACGAAATATAAGCTGGTGCCAGTGTAGGCAAGAGCACATGTATATAGGTGGGTTACATCTCATTTCACCCCTCTACCGGAATTTTCCGCAACTCACACTCAATTTCAATTCTGCAATTGCATTTCGCACGGACAGGGGTTCATAACGTAACATTTTGACGGATTGTTACGCGGCTGCTTTGTTGTTGTTGTTATACGATTACGTCAGTAGCTAACTGTTAAGGGATAATGTCAGTCATGAGAGGACTGACATTGACACAGCAAGAGCAAGGGAGGCTACAGACATTGAACCTGGTATTGGAGGGAC
>Ga0315280_10010963_pt1 | contig 11236 bp, 8 predicted proteins | sample YL17G06_40_MG_FD_203697 | JGI IMG/M metagenome (GOLD analysis project Ga0315280, IMG submission 203697) | Sediment microbial communities from Yellowstone Lake, YNP, Wyoming, USA - YL17G06_40 | ecosystem: Environmental > Aquatic > Freshwater > Lake > Sediment | place: USA: Wyoming | collected... | reverse complement strand
GGCATTCTCTTTCCCCACTGTGTAATAGAACACCATCCATTCCACCCTCACTCTTTCATGGGCCCTAAAACCCAGAAGGTCTGCCACTCCCCTCCAGAGTTCATATCTATCCTTTTGGACAATGGGCTTTCTTTTAAAGAAGTAAAAGCTGGCCGGCTTTCTCATCTCGGTAACTCCTCATAGTAACTTAGTATCACTACTAACCATACCATGAGTGTTACCCATGTATCTCAGCCTCCGCAGGAGAATCACTAAGGCCTATCACGTCAGGCGAGCACAGGTGCTTGACAAGCTTAGCCTGAGTCAGCTACACTGTCCTATAGAGAGCCGATCGGCCATCCAATACAGTTCGTCTGGAGGTGCCCGCCTTTTGGATTGTGTTGGTCAGAATTCTAAGACGAGTGATGGAGGGAAAGATGGTACAAAAGGAGCAATCTAGAAAACGACCCAAAGAGAAAGGCAGTACGGTAAATGTGGCAGGACAAACGCTTATCAGGGATATCAGCTTCTGCGGTGTACCTGAGAATGGTTCCAACGCCTCGATGGTGGACGTCAAGGATGGCAAAATCATACGTATTCGCCCGATGCACTACGATTGGAAGTATGATCCCAAGGATATGAACCCCTGGAAGATGGAATCGAGGGGCAAGATTTTTGAGCCCAGCATGAAGACCCTGCTGCCTCCATACTCGATTGCCTACAAGAACCGTGTCTATTCGCCGGCACGTATCCTCCACCCTATAATGCGTGTTGACTTCGATCCCAATGGCAACCGCAACCCGCAAAACCGCGGCATAAGCAAGTATAAGCGCATTTCCTGGGATCAGGCTCTTGACATCATTGTTAGCGAGATGAATCGCATCAAGGAGAGGTACGGGCCCACTGCTCTTCTTTATGAGAGCGACCAGCACGGAGAGAATAAGGTTGTGCAGGCCTGCCATGGCGCCGGCCGCAGGCTGCTCCGCCTATGGGGTGGTTTCACACAACAGAACCGCCAACCGGACAGCTGGGAAGGCTGGTGGTGGGGGAGTAAGCACTTCTGGGGCTGCGAGCCGGTTGGCCAGGGAAAGCAAAGCAACCTGCTCTATGATATCTCCAAGAATGCTGAACTGCTCCTTTTCTGGGGCTGTGATCAGGAAACCACGCCTTGGGGCTGGCAGGGCCAATTGCCGAGTCGATTGAGCTACTGGTGGACGGAACTCGGCATCAAACAGATTTATGTATGCCCCGACCTTAATTATGCTGCCGCCGTGCACGCCGACCGATGGATACCGATCCTACCAAACACCGACGCGGCGATGTATCTGGCAATTACTTATCACTGGTTCAAGAACGGAACTTACGATAAAGAGTATCTCAAAACTCACGCCGTTGGCGTCGAGAAGTACGAGGCCTATGTCATGGGCGAAGAAGACGGAGTGCCCAAAACGCCTGAGTGGGCGGCGCCCATCACCGGCGTGCCATCTCGCATAATCAAGGCGCTGGCCGAGGAGTGGGCGAGCAAACGCACCACCGTGGTCATCGGCAATGGTGGCCCTGGCATTCGTGGTCCCTATGCTACGGAGGCAGCCCGCCTGCAGAATATTTGTCTGGCCATGCAGGGACTTGGCAAGCCGGGTGTTAACCAGGCCAAGATGATAGAGTGGGGACTTTTTGACAAGCCGGATCAGTACGCACAACCCAGGCCCCTACGTGTACCCAACCTGCGCAAGGCCTACAGGGGCGGCCATCCGGATGAGACCAATCACCCCTCGTTTATCCCCAAGACCTATATACCGAAGGCTATTCTCGAAGGTCAATGCGATTGGTATGGCTGCGAATCGGAGACAGCCCCCCGCGAAGACCAGTTCGTGCACTACAAGTACCCGGCGGACGGTTGCTCTAAGATCCACATGGTCTGGACCGACTCACCGTCGTGGATCACAAGCTGGAACTGCGGCAACGACTACATCCGGGCCATGCGTCATCCCGATATCGAGTTCATGTTCGCCCAGCATATATGGCTGGAGAATGAGTGTTTGCTGGCGGATATCATCCTCCCGGTGAATACCAAGCTCGAAGAGGACGACATCGCCGTTGACATCTTCAGCGGGCAGTACAACCTGCTGTTTCCGGAACACAAGTGCATAGAGCCTCTCGGTGAGTCGTACAGTGACTACGAGATCGTATGTAAACTTGCTGAGCGCCTGGGGTTGTTGGGAGAGTATACCGAGGGCAAATCTGTCCCTGAGTGGATCAAATACGGCTGGGAAACTTCCCGCTGTGCCGACCTCATTAGCTGGGAGAAGCTTAATGAGAAGGGATACTATGTAGTACCTACGGCCGATAATTGGGAGGATGTGCCCGCCGGCTTTTACGAATTCTATAAGGACCCGGACAAACATCCGCTTTCAACACCGACCGGTAAGCTCGAATTCGAGGCTACCGGCCTTACCGAGCACTTCCCTGACGATCTGGAGCGCCCACCAGTGCCGAAGTGGATTGCGAAAGGCATTAGCCACGAGGAGACTATCGGCACCAAACGCTCCAAGAAGTACCCGCTGCTTGTGTGCTCCAACCACCCGCGCTGGGGCGTGCACTCACAGCACAAGGATATGATTTGGCTACGTGAAATTGAGACCTGCAAGGTAAAGGGTCCCGATGGCTACCAGTATCAGCCGGGCTGGCTGCATCCCTCAGAGGCAGAGAAGCGGGGCATTAAGAATGGGGACGTCATCTCAATCTACAACGACCGAGGGACGGTGTTGGCGGGCGCATATATCACCGAGCGCATCATGCCTGGCGTGGTGTATATCGATCACGGTGCGAAGTGGGACCCAATTGCCCCTGGGGAGATCGATCGTGGTGGTGCCATCAACACTATCGTGCCCCGCAACACCACTTCGAAGAATGCAGTTGGCCATGCAGTCAGCGGCTTCCTGGCACAAGTCGAGAAAACCGACATGGAAGCGCTCAGGCACAAGTACCCAGAAGCCTTCGAGCGTCCCTTCCACCCGTATGCGGGTCCCGGCTTAGAAGCCTGGGTTGAAGGAGGTAAATAATGGGTAAGGCCCTGATTATCAACTACGACATTTGCAATGGTTGTTACAACTGCGTGCTTGCCTGTAAGGACGAGCACGTCGGTAACGACTGGACTCCCTATGCCAAGCCTCAGCCCGGGACCGGGCACTTCTGGATGAAAATTACTGACATGGTCAGGGGGACTGTTCCCAAGGTCAGGGTCACATATCTTCACGACATATGTCAGCACTGTGATGAAGCGCCTTGCATCCCCGCCTGTACAGCACATGCGATATACAAGAGAGACGATGGCATAGTTATCATCGACCCCGAAAAATGCGCAGGACATAGGAATTGCGTTGACGCATGTCCCTATGGAGTGATTTATTTCAACTGGGATCTTAATATAGCTCAGAAATGCACCATGTGTGCTCACCTCTTGGATAAAGGATGGAAAGAACCCAGATGCGTGGATGCATGTCCAACGGGAGCGCTCAAGTTTGGTGAGGAAAAGGGTCTGAAGGACGAGATAAGCAAATCTGAGATATTACATCCCGAGTTCGGAGCCAAGCCGAGGATATATTATATAGGCCTGCCCAGGAGCTTCGTAGCGGGAGCCGTCTATTCCCCGGAAGAAGACAAATGTATCCAGGACGCAATTGCCATCCTCGTGGACTCGGACACCGGTGAGAAATTCAGAGTCACGACTGACACCTACGGGGACTTCTGGTTTGAGGATATGAAGGTTGACCATACTTATTCCCTGAGGATAGAGAAGGATGAATACTATCCACAGGAGATACAGGACATACACACAGAAAAGGACGTCAACGTAGGGGACATAAAGCTTTACAGAAAGGTCAAGGCCAGAAAATCTTGACTCGAAAGCGCGTTGCCCGCGTTCCGGGCCTGTGGAAAAGAATAGGTACCGGTTGCTTTATGAAACAGGGCTTAAATACCGTGTGCAGTCCTGTCTTCGGGCTACTACTCCCGTAGCGAAAACAAATGGCAGTTTCAAGGCCGCTTGGTTAGGTTTACAACTCCCAGATACTTGTCAGTTTTCAGGTCAACATGGACCGTCTTCGTTGCATATCCCTTGCATTTAAACTTGACGGAGTACGTTCCCACGCTGAGGCCATCAAATTCGAAGTCTCCAAAGTTATTTGTTGAGGTTTCGATCGACTTACCGGTGGACTGGTTTGTCAAGGTTACCGACACTCCCTCAGCACATTCATCTACGTCACGATATACAACGGAGCCAGCAATGAAAAGCTTCGGCACACCCAGGTAGTACACTCTCGGCTTGGTTTTGTGTTCAGGGTTAAGGGCCTCAGTTTTCCCGGAAGCCACGATTTTAGAAATGTCGCTCTTAGGATCCTCCAGGTCGCCGAATATTAAAGCCTGACTGGGACACACCTGCACGCATTTGGGAATTTTCCCCTCCTCAAGCCTTTGTACGCAGAAGGTACACTTCTGTGGGAGCTGCTTTTCCTCGTTCCAGAATATTACGTGATAGGGGCAGGCGTCTACTATCTGTCTTTGTCCGACGGCTTTCTTCGGGTCTATTATCACTATCCCATCGGGCCTTTTGTACACCGCACCGTTCTTGGCAGCCTTGACACAGGGCGCGTTGTCGCACTGCATGCAAAGCACAGGTATGTATGCGACCTTCACCCACGGATACGCTCCGCGCTCTTTCTTCACGAGGTCCATCCAGAATTGTCCATGCTTCGGCTGGGCTGCAGAATAGGGGAGATAATCGTTATCCCAGTATTCATCTTTACAGGCAGTGAAACAACAATAGCAGCCGGTGCACCTTGATACATCAATTACCATAGCCCACTTAGCCATATTTATTCCCTCCACCTTTCTACTTCAATCAGGCATGAGTTCGGAGCCATGCCGCAGGCGTTCTTCGATATGAAGCGGTGAGGTGTCAGCAGGTTAATGCATCCACCTCTATCCGGAGATTCACCAGGCTCTCCAATCGGCTCGTAAGTAGCGCAGGACTCCCAGGAATGAACTACTCCAGGTCGAATGCGTTCTGTAACTTGAGCGGCTAGTAAGACGGCTCCTCTATCATTGTACGCTCTGACTATGTCGCCGTTCTTTATACCTCTCTTCTTGGCGTCCTCCGGGTTTATCCGAATCACCCAGTAGTAGTGCCCATCTTTCTTCTTAACCCGGTGTTCCGGTATTTCATTTATCCAGCTTTCCTTACCGTCGTAATGGGTGTGAAAGCTGAACCTCGGATGAGGTGAAATCAGCTGCAGAGGGTATTTCGATACAAGCTCCTTGGTATGATGACCTTCCCATGAAGGAATATACTTGGGAACGGGGGGTCTTTCGTCGTCGTTGGGGTCAAAACGTTTGAGGCTTTGCGATTCAAACTCTATTTTGCCGCTCTGGGTTGCCAGGTTTCCTTCCCTGTCGGGCAGTCCCTCTATTCCTCCTCCAACGGGCCCCCAGTCCGGTGTATCGCGTTTTCTATTCTCAGCGAACCACCTTAGAGCCGGTGTCGGCTTATAGTCTTTCGGCATCGGAACAATAAAGTAGCCCTTCTTCTCAAATTCTTTCCATGAAATGTACTTGGGTAGGTCGCTGACTTCGTACATTCTTTTAACCCAGTCTAATTCTGTGAGGCCTCCTTCAGTGAACTTGTCGCGGAACCCGAGCCTCTCAGCCACCATGGCAAATATCTCATAATCTGACTTCGATTCTCCCAGAGGCTCAATACACTTCTTTTGCAGGACTATTGTCCGATGGTTCGTGCCATAGGATGAGTGGGGTATGTAGCCTGAGCAGTGAGCCCACTCACCAATGTCCCACCTTTCAAAATTGGTGCAGGCTGGAAGCACAAGGTCAGCGAACTTAGCCTCCCCCTCCATCCAGATGGACTGGTTAACCACAAATTCCAGCTTGGGGCTTCGGTACATCCTAACCCACCGGTTGGTATTGTTCATGGTGCCAAGGTAAGCGCCACCATACCGCCAAAACATTCGTACCATTGGGAACCCGTCTTCAGGATACTTGTACTCCTTAAACTGAGTTTCGGTGGAGGCGCCGCAAAAGCCTTTCCCCCGCCAAGCTTGGGGGGCATTCAAGACACATTCAGGAACTAGGAGCCTGGGAATATGTTGCCCCCCCGGATCGTTTATCGCCGACCTCACCGGATGCTTCGTTATTCCTCGCGAGAGCATCTGGAAGTGGGCAGCAGAGTTTAGTGGGTCACCTGATATTCCTCCCTCAGCGTATCCTGGAAATACGAAGTCGGCATTGTACGGGGCACCTCCCGTTGTTGACCATATATTGATGCCCGGTTTGCCCAGACCCTGCATCGCCTGGAGCAGAACCATCATTCTCGCCCATTCCGTTCCATAGGCGGTCCTGCAAGCTCCTCCCCAGCCGCCAAGTCCCCCCGCCGCCAGCATGGTTTTCTTTTTCGCCCATTCCCTGGCCAGGGCTCTAATCTCCCGGGCCGGTACTCCTGTCTCCTTCTCCGCCCATTCCGGGGTCTTGGCAAAACCGTCCTCCTCACCCAGGATATAGTCTCGCCACTTTTCAAAGCCATACGTACGCTTTTCGATGTAGCCATTATCGTATGTGTCTTCGGTGAGCCAGACATAGGCAATGGCTGCTGCTAGAGCCGTATCGGTCCCAGGTCTGGGAGCAAACCATTTATCAGCGAGTTTTATGGCGGTGAAGTTGTAGTAAGGCTCTATAAAAACCATTTTCACGCCCAGTTCCTTAAGCCAGAAACGCCACGTGGTTGACTCCTGCCCGCAGTATATTCCGCTGGTGGACTCAGGGTCACTGGACCAGAAGACTATCATCTCCGTGTTTTTCAAGGCGTCTTCTAGAAGGTCGTATTGTTCAGGGGCCCCTAACCTCCAGGCAAATCCCCACGTATGCATTGCCCCCCAGTGCCAGCCCTCCCAGCTATCTGGGTTATGGTCGGCGTAAGTGTAGCCAAGAATTGCCATAAACCTGAAGTAGGTACTGAATCGATAGTCTATATTCCCCCAGTTGTGGTGCGAGGAAGCCGTACTCAAAATGGCTCCCGGCCCATAACTTAAGTGAACACGCTCTATTTCATGGGTGAGAATATCTAAAGCTTCATCCCAGCTGATTCGCTCATAGCCTGATTTACCCCTATTCTCAGCTTTCCTATCTCCTTTAGGGTTGAAGTCCACCCTCTTAAGGGGATAGAGAACCCTGTTAGATGCGTATATTCTTGATCTCTCAGCCAGAGTATACGGAGAAACCATCGCTTTTCTGGGAGGAGAGAACTTTCTTCCTCGTGCCGTGATGACCCAGGATTTAGCATCATCAGGGCCAAGCTGCAAAGATTCAAGGCGTGTTATCTTTCCATTCTTGACGTAGACATAAACAGGTCCGCCGACGGTACAATTTGTAAAAACTTGTTCTTCTTTCGCAGAACGAGCCATATTCTTCCTCCTCTTTTTTCGTCTGACTCAGTCTATTATTCTTATTCTAATATGATGGACTGAAAAGAGTCAACACCATATTGACTAAAAATCTCTGTTTGATATAATTAAGTACAATCTTACGAATGAGGAGGCGAAATATGGAGGTATTTAACAAACTGAAAACACACTCACAGTCAGGAAACATTTTGAGCACCATCGTCGGGATTGTACTCTTTGGCTCAATTTGGGGCCTTGTGGAGGCCACTCTGGGAGGTTTTTTGCACCTTATCCACTTCACCTACAAAGGGGCAATTATGGGGGGCATCAGCATATCAATCATGGCGGCGTTTGTCGTCACCTATCGGCGGCCCAAGCTCGTATTCTGGATTGGAGTGATCGCCGCCCTGTTCAAGCCGCTGAGCGCCGTGATTTATGGCCAACCTATCTTTGCTCCCTTCGTGGTCAACCCTGCCTCGGCAATCCTTCTGGAAGCACTGGCCTTCACCCTGGTAGTCAGCCTGTTGTTCAAAGGTTTTGAAAGTAGTATCAAGGCGCGCATTGCTGCTGGTATCTCAGCAGGATACCTCAGCGCCATCCTTTACGCCATCCTAGCATCAGCCATAGGTATGGGTAACTGGGCATCTTGGGGAGTTACTGAGAGGCTGACTGCGGCACTTACCGATGGGACAGGTCTAGCTATTGCGGGTACTTCGCTGCTACTTCTGGGACATCTGGTAGGCATGCAGCTCCGACCCAAGTTCTGGCAACTCAGGAGCACAAAGCCAAGGTTGTTTTATGCTAGCACTACAGCCACCATAGTCTCCTGCTGGATTATTGCAGCAGTTGCCTTTGCATCAGGTCTTTAGTGAGACTGCTCGTTGTAGGGGAAGCAAGGTCAGGCAAGACCAGTTGGTGTAGGGAATACATTGACTGGCGGCGAAAATCTGGTTCCAGCGTTGGCGGAATCCTCTCTCCAGCGATTGAGAAGCAAGGACAACGAGTTGGCTCTAATGCACTTGACCTCCTTACCGGCCAAGAGATCCCATTTGCCCGGCTATCATGCTATAGATGTTTCCAGGGAGGTGAAATGGTGGGTGACTATACCATTAGCAGGGATGGGATATTATTTGCCTGCGGTGCTATTAAACGGGCGGTCGAGAGCAGATGCGGCCTGGTAGTCATCGACGAGGTCGGCCCATTGGAACTGCGCGGCAACGGGCTTATGCCTGCAGTCAAATTAGCTCTAGCGTCAGCAGTCAATGCGCTTATAGTAGTAAGGAGTTCGCTAAGAGAAGCACTTCAGAGGCATTTCCCTCAGTACGAATTTGTGGTCGTCGCTGATTTGACACAATACCCTTCAAACGTGTTCGAGCTTGCAGATTGCAAAAGCCGTGAAGTGGCCACCTACGAGTCGCCCACAGAAGGTTGCTAGACCCAAAAACAAAATAGAATCGAAAAGACTTTTTTGTGGGGTATTATGTCCGGTTCCTCTAGTAGTTGACCTTGCCCTTCCCTTTTAGGCCAAGGATCGCTCTTGCTTCGTCGGGTGTAGCTATTTCCCGTTCAAGCTCCCGGGCGATTCTGACCGCCTTCTCTACCAGTTCGGCGTTGCTCTTAGCCAATACTCCTTTGCGGACAAAAATATTGTCTTCAAAGCCCACGCGGACATGCCCACCCATCATTATGGATAGTGTCGCCAGGTTAAACTCGGCGGGATAGCCGGCGCCAATTACCGACCACTTGTAGTTTTCCGGCCCGAACAGTCGGTCAGCTGTTTGTTTCATGAACATAATATTTTCTAAATCGGCGCCAATCGCACCCAGAATTCCGGTGACGAATTGCACCCAGATGGGGAACTTCACCAGCTTTTTCCTAATGCAGTACTGTATGTTGTAGAGGTGCCCAACGTCATATGCTTCGTGTTCAGGCTTGGTGTTATTCTCAGTCATGGTTTTGCAGAAATGCTCGATATCACCAAAGGTATTGCGGAAGATAAAATCTATGGTATTGGCAGCGAATTCCTTCTCCCAGGGGTATTTGTATTCTGAGTCCTTATAGCGCTCGGCTATGGGATGGATTGAGAAGTTAATCGAGCCCATGTTGAATGTGGCCAGCTCCGGCTTAAGAGCCGGGACAACCCTTATCCTTTCCGCCGCGGTCATTTCCATGGTGCCGCCGGTGGTTACGCAGACAATGACATTGCTTCTTGACTTGATGAGAGTGGCAATCTCCCGGTACACCGCTGGGTCAGTAGTCGGCTTACCGGTCAGCGGGTCTCTACCATGGACGTGCACCGAAGCCGCGCCGGCATTGGCGCACCTCACCGCCTCATCGCAGATTTGCTGCGGTGTCAGCGGCAGATAAGGCGTCTGCGTTGGTAGGGTAATATTACCAGTTAAAGCCGCGGTTATGATAAGCTTTTCCATTTTATGTATTCCCCCTTACATTGTTGATTATTAATATCATATGTTCTGTCTCAAGTTTGTTGCTTTCGGGAGTAATCAATAAGGTGTTTCGTAAGCCTTGTTCTAGTGCGCTTTATGCTTTCTGGTGTCCAGTTGTCATAAAAACCTTTTCCAGATTTAAATCCAAGCTCACCTTTACTTACCTTGTCCTTTAAGAGTGGTGAGGGGTTGGGAGAAGCCTCTAAATCCTGCAAAACGGTATTGTGAATGGCCAGAACCAAATCTAGCCCTACCATATCGGCATTCTCAATTGGCCCCAGAACCGCAATCCGGATACCAAAACTTTGCTTAATAGCATCGTCAACAGTAGCTGCATCAGCAATGCCTTTTTCTACAATTGAGATAGCCTCTCGCCACAGGGCGTGCTGGAGACGGTTAGCGACAAATCCTGGGACATCCTTCAAGCATTTGATGGGATATTTCCCTGCCTTTTTCATGAATTGATAGGTTATTTCCATTGTCTCATTAGAGGTATCCTTTCCCTTTACCACTTCAACCAGAGGGATAAGGTATGGTGGAAACCAGAAGTGTGTTCCAATGATTCTATTCCGGTTTTTGGCTTTGGATGCTATCGCGGTTATACTGATTACCGATGTATTTGTGGCCAGAATAGCATCCCTAGGGCACATCTGATCTAATTCCTTGAATAGGTCTTGTTTTACCTTTAGGTTTTCAGCCACTGATTCGATAATAATCGGGGCCTTCGCCACTGCTTCGTCTATGTTTCTGGTTGTTTTTATCCTGCTTATAATCTTCTCTATTTCATCCTCTACGCCAGCTTGTCCTTGTAGTAAGACGGGGAGATCTGACTTAATATTTTCAATAGCTTTGTCCAGGGTTTGCTGAGTCCGGGAGTATAAAGATACCTTATAACCTGCCTTGGCAAAATGCAGTGCCAGTCCATGCCCTACCATGCCCGCTCCCAGCAAAGCAACGTGATTAATTTCTTCGGCTTTCATAAGCTGCCCCTTTCCTCCTCAAGCAGGAATTGTAATAATTGCTCGGAATAGAGAAGATTACTAATAGTTAATAACTACCAGCATACTCACCGGTTTATTGCTCTTGTTGATGATTTCCCTTCCTTCATTGGGAGCGATGTAGACTGAATCCCATGGCCCCAGGGTAATCTCTTCCTTCTTGGTCTTAACGGCGATTTCTCCATCCAGGACGAAATAGTATTTCTCCGCTGGCGTAGCGCCAAATTCAGCCCCGCCCCCGGGAAGGAAATGGGACATACCTACCCAGAACTTCTCAGCTCCGGTCTCCTCTTTGCCGCTCAACCTGAGCGCAACCATCTTGAAATGACCAGGAGCCTCATAGGGCTTGACCTGAGCTAAACTA
>Ga0315280_10010961_pt1 | contig 11236 bp, 8 predicted proteins | sample YL17G06_40_MG_FD_203697 | JGI IMG/M metagenome (GOLD analysis project Ga0315280, IMG submission 203697) | Sediment microbial communities from Yellowstone Lake, YNP, Wyoming, USA - YL17G06_40 | ecosystem: Environmental > Aquatic > Freshwater > Lake > Sediment | place: USA: Wyoming | collected... | reverse complement strand
GAGTATATTCGAGGTCTCCATGAGATAGTTGACGCAGCCCATCTCAACGATTCCAAGATTGTCATCCAGTTGGCTGACGCAGGGAGAGCATTGACTCCCGATGAAACCGCTGACGGCGTTGCCGTCTCAGCCTCAGAGTTCTACACTGAAGCATTCGGAACAAAGGCAAGAGCTCTGTCAATAAGCGAAATAGAGTACTTGGTTGACGCTTTCGCCACCGCCGCCTACCGAGCAAGGAAAATCGGATTTGACGGCGTTGAGTTTCATGCGGCCAGTGGGTATCTGATATCACAATTCCTGTCACCCTATGTGAACAAACGCAACGACAAGTATGGTGGCGATCCAGCTCGAAGAATCACCTTCCTGCTAGAGATCATTGAACAGACAAGGGAGAAGGCAGGCGGAGACTACCCAATCCTCGTGAGGATCAGCGGTGACGAGTTCGTTGAGGGAGGGTTGACCTTGCAGGACAACAAGTTCATCGCTAAAGCCTTGGCTGATTCGGGAGTTGACTGCATCGATGTCACCGCGGGGATTGTCGAGTCCTATCACAAAGCAATGCCGCCCATGGCAGTACCGCGTGCTGCCTACGTACACCTTGCCAGCGGAATCAAAGACTCCGTGGACATACCAGTCATAGCGGTGGGAAGAATCAACGACCCGTTGTTGGCTGAGAGGATCCTGGAAGAGGGGAAGGCGGATCTGATAGCCATGGGACGAGCTCTGTTAGCGGATCCCGAACTTCCAAACAAGGCACGCAGAGGTGCGTTCGAAGACATCACCGTTTGCATAGCCTGCAATCGGTGCGAGATGGCAACATCCGACGACCTTCCGGTCAGATGCACCGTCAATCCGCGATTGGGGCGGGAAAGAAGCTACGAACTGAAAGCGGCCGAAAATCCAAAGCACGTGCTGGTCGTTGGTGGTGGACCTGCTGGCATGACCGCGGCCACGACCGCAGCTTTTAGGGGTCACAGGGTTGAGCTCTACGAGAAACAGGACCGATTGGGAGGACAACTGGTCCTCGCGGGTACTCCGCCGTACAAAGAAGAACTGAACGAGCTGATGAAGTATCTCAGGACCCAGCTTGACAAGTCAGGTGCTAAGGTTTTTCTTGGAACCGAGGTCACGCCCGAACTTGTCCAGAAACTGCAACCCGACGCTGTGGTCGTGGCAACAGGGGCGACTCCGATTGTTCCGAAGATAGTCGGCGTCGACAGACCAAATGTGGTTCACGCATGGGATGTTCTGAGAGGGCGATACGAATCCAAAGGAAGAGTTGTTGTGGTAGGGGCTGGTTGCCAAGGATGCGAAACAGCCGAATATGTGGCAGCGAAAGGCAAAGACGTAACGATTGTCGAGATGCTGCCAGAACTCGCTTGGGACATGGAGCCTTTCACCAGAATCTTCCTCCTAGAACGGTTCCAGAAATACGGGGTCAAAGTCTTCAAGTCAACCATCGTCGATAGGATAGAGACAGGCGCTATCAGCGCAAGAAACATGGACGGAAAGAGACTTACCATCAATGCAGACACCGTGATCATATGCGTCGGTTCGAGAGCCAACGACGGACTCCACAAGGCTCTTGAAGGAAAAGTCGAAGAACTATACAAGATCGGAGACTGCGAAGAACCTGCAAGGATACTTGAGGCCATTCACGCAGGCACTCATGTAGGACATCAGATCTAGGAAGAAACGGTATCAGTAACACCCACGCGCAAGCGGCACGAGTCACAGACTTAAGGGAATGCTTTGTAACGCCGTTGATCTGGCACGTAGCAGGGATGAACGAGATGACACATGCATTGAGAGTCGGTGTGAAATTCGCGGGAGATATGCCCATTAGCGAAATGCTAGACTCTGCTGCGCTTGCTGAGAAGACCGGTTACAGCTCTCTTTGGGTCAACGAATCCAGATTCACCAGAGACGCGGTGACAAGGATATCCGCAATTGCAGCGGTGACAAAGACAGCGGCAGTAGGCACTGCTGTTCTAAATCCATTTACGCGAAGCGTCATGCTGCTAGCCATAACAACCGCCACGATCGACGAGATCTCAAAAGGACGGTTCATACTGGGGATGGGGATAGGAACGAGGCGATATTTGTCATCAGAAGGAATCCACGTCTCCAAATCCCTAACAAGGCTGAGAGAATACGTTCTGGTGATGAGGAGACTCTGGCGCGGAGAGACAGTGTCATTCCAAGGTGAGACAATCGGGCTATCACAGGTCAAGCTTGATTTCCGACCGTTCAGAGACAACGTTCCGATCTACTTCGGCGCAACAGAGAAGCGTGGGATAGAATTTGCGGCGAGTATTGGAGACGGAATTATTCTGAACGGATACACTCCCAAGTCTCACGCTGAGCGGGTTGGAGAACTCTTGGCGCAAGGAGAGTCGAACAGCAATATGCCTGTTCTCGGCAACGTCATGGTGTCGATGGATGAAGATGAAGAAGCCGCGATAGAGGGAGCAAGACCTCTCGCCTTCACATACTTCACCTCGATCCCGGCCATAGCAAAGGCCAATGGGATTTCTCAGGACCTAATTCACGAACTCAGAGAGTTAGAGTTGAAGGAAGGCCTTACCGACGCGATGGAACAACTGCCCGTGAGCATCATCAGAAATGCGGTGGCGGCAGGCACTCCGGAGCAGTGCAAGAAATGGATACGCGACTATCTACAAGCTGGCCTACATGAGGTTCTGATAACCCGCATTCACGGCAGCACGAGGAGAATCATCGAAGAAACTTCGGAGCTGTTCGCAGACTGAGGATTCAGGGGCTTTGTTGCTGCCGCGCATTGTATGTCACAGAGCATAAGCTGGTATGAATGGTTCTTGCCAGTCTTTGTACCAGCCCATAATCCTGCAGCCGCTTTCGGTTACGAGGAGTGTATCTTTGGACCTCATGATTTCCTTTTGCGGTCCACGAACAACTGGGTCGAGCACCAAGATCATTCCTGACCTGAGCGGCGTTGTATCACAATCGATCAGATATGGGGGCTCATGCGTAGTTACGCCTACGCCGTGACCCACACCCAGGTCAGCGATAAGATCAATTCCTCTTTTCTTTGCTTCCTCGGACACGACCTTGAATACTTCGTTACATCCGACTCCTGGCTTGATGACTGCAACCGCTGCGGTTCTTAGCGCAACCAATCCTTCGTAGGCCTTCTTCTGCTCGGCCGTTGGTTCACCCATAACCACAATCCTGGCGGCGTCGCTCCAATAGCCGTCAATGGAACTGCGCATCTCGACTCGAACGATTTCTTGTTGCTTGAGCTCTTTCACTCCTCCACCGATGCCGAAGAAAGGCGGTAAAGGCCAGAACTTCGTTGAATACTCTCCTGATGCCATCAGTGACAGCGAATGATATCCCACGGCCTCAAGCCCACGCTCCAAGCAATGCACGCGCACCTCTTCAGCAAGTGACATTTCAGTTCTAGGGGCCGTTATGATGATGTGGTGCACTGCTCCCAGAATTCCATGGTCGGTCCGATATGACACATCAGCAAGGAGTTTCACTTCTTCTGGTGTCTTCGTCATTCTCAGCTCTGTGAGCAGCTCATCGCAGCTTTCGAGCTTCATTTCGTTCAGAGATGTCCGCAATCTGTCCGCAAAGGTCGCAGGTGTACGATTCATGTCCAGGCCCAGCCTACCCCCTGCCTTGATTGAGTCACGTACTGCATTGGTCAAAGTCTCAACCGCAGATCCTATGTTGTTCGCGTTTTCAGCATAGGAACGGATCTTCTTGACCCAGCCTAATTTTCGAATCGTCGACTCCCATTCGACCGGAGATATGCATTCAGGGTCACCCTTTCTCGGCCAGAAGACGGCTACGTGTCGATCTGGATAACCATGCAAGAATGGGATCCGAGCTCCGCTTAGGTACTGAACATTGTCAGCGCCGACAGCAATGATCGCCTCGAACCCAGAAGCTGCTAGAGCTCTTTGGACTCTTTCCACAATTCCCAGATCATTCAAACCCATACGCCTCATCAATGCGTGGATCGAATACCTTCAACCACGTACAGTTGGTCCCAGTTACGATACCAACTCAGGAGTCTCGATCTATCCTCTAGGATTTCGTAGGTGTCCTTCGAGTGAATTAATTCCTGACGAGGGCCAAACGTGAAGATATCCAATGTGACAACCATCCCGGGTCTGAGTACGGTTTCGTCGTGGGGATTGAGGTACGGAGGTTCTCGGTCACTCACTCCTACTCCGTGTCCGACAGCGGTTTCTTTCCAGAACTTGACACGTTTCTTCTCAGCTGTTTTTCTTACTTCTTCAAAGACTGCCTTTGAAGGTGTCCCAGAACTGAGCGCTTCCTTCGCGGCGTCTTTCAAGTCAAGATTGTCCTTGTATGCTGCGACCTGCTCTTTTGATGGTTGGCCAATCACTGCCATCCGTCCGGCATTTGACCAGTATCCGCGGTGATGGTTTGTGACATCAATTCGAACGAGTTCACCGGTGCGAAACTTTCCGTGTTGAGGCGCATAGTATGATTGTGCATCTGCGCCTTGCATGGTTGCCAGATGTCCGACGCCGGAACCACCGAACTCAAAAACGTGTACTCTCACTCTTTCGGAGAACTCCGAGATTGTATATCCAGGCACGTCAACGGTGCCTTCCAGATGGTTCAGCGCCGATACTATCCCACTTTCAGAATGTCTTGAAGCAGTCTCCAGTAGATTCACTTCTTTCTTGGTCTTGATGATCCGAAGTTCTCTTAGCACTTCGTCACATGCAATCCATTTGGCGTTGGGAAGCCTTCGCTCCAAGATATCAACGAAGAGCTTTGAGGCCTTCGACTTGTCCAACCCAATCTTCTTGTTCTCAAGTCCCAGTTTCGACATGACTGTCGTCAGGGCCTCTATTGCGGGGTTCGGCGGCATGCCCTTGTTCTCGTCGTAGGCTGTGACACCTCCCTTCCATCCTTGCTCCTGGACACAGCTCAACCAGTCATGAGGGCATACTATGTGCTCTTGGCCATCACTTGTCTTCAATACAGCGGCTTTTCGGTCGGGGTAGTTGCTCGCGAATGGTAGGACGATGCCACTGAGGTATGTGAAGTTGTCCACTCCTGTTGCGATCACCGCATCGTAATTCCCCAGCGCAACCCGAATTCTGTCTTGGAGCTCAGCCACTTGCGTCGGCCTTCTAGCTAGATTTGATGGAAACTAGACTACGAGGCTCAGCAGTGCCATCCTTACGGTGACACCGTTGGCTGCTTCGCGGAAGTATGCTGCGTGCGCTGTCTTGTCGACTTCGGGGTAGATGGCGAATCCTCCCATACCGCTTCTGGGTAGGTCGTGCATGATTATCAGATCCTTCTTTGCTCCTTTGAGCTTCTCCGCGGTTATCCGCCATGACTCTGCGAATTTCATTGCATCGACTTTCTCCTGTTCAAGGAGTTGCTCCGGCTTCTTGCCCTTATACGGTCCTGCGTCTACAACGAAACATACGTCTGCTTCTCGTATTGCTTCTTCCAGAGTCACGTTACGATATTTCGCCTTGTTCTCTCGAATGTGCTTCAGGTACTTCTCGGTGGGGCCTCCGCCTTCAGGGTTGGCCAACAGCAATTCTACATCGTACTTCGCCAACCCATACAGCCGTGCGTGACTGGTTCTTTCGTATCTTATGTTTCCTGTCATGGCGATCTTCAGTCCATCTATCTTCCCCTTCTCTTTCCTGATCGTGTAGATGTCCAACAATCCCTGGGTTGGATGCTCGATGTCTTCGGGCGGTACCCGGTAGCCGGCATTAATGACTGGTATACTGGCAATCTCAGCCGCGACATACGGGTAATAATCCAGACCTGTCTGCGGCGCTCTCATCACTATCACGTCCGCGTAGTCTTCCACCATTCTTATGGTATCCTCGAAGGTTTCGCCTCTTGTCGGGTCTCCGAACCTTGTCACAGCTGCATCTGCCCAACCGATCACTCCGCCTCCGAGTCGCAGCATCGCTGATTCGAAGCTCAGTCTGGTTCTTGTGCTTGTTTCGAAGAAGAGAGCAGCCATGATTTTGCCTTTCAGAGTTTCGTAGCTCTTTCGCGGATCCAATTTGTCAGCCGTGTCAAAGACTAGGTCCATCTCTTTTCGCGTAAGATCCTTCAGGGAAATTATGTCTCGGCCTTTCAACGGGTTCTCAGCCATCATCAAGGCCTCCTTCCAATACTACTGTTTGCACCAGTTCCCATGAGATTAGGCTTAACGAACTTGCCGGTTCCAGGTCTGCCTATTACCATCCCGTCCTGCATGATTTTCGCGCCATTCACGAACATAGCGACCGGCAATCCCTCAACTTCAACCTTATCGTAGACGAGCGCTATTTCTTTAGCCTTCGTGTAGAACTCACTTGCGTTCAGCTTCTTTCTTTTCTTCAGGTCTACGATAACCAGATCTGCATCAGATCCGACTTGGATAGTTCCCTTCTTTGGATATAGGCCAAAGATTCTTGCTACGTTCTCCGAGACCACCTTGACAAGAGTCTGCATGGATATAGAACCTCGGTTCACATGAGTTAACATCACAGGCAGAAAGGCGTCGAGACTCGGGGTCCCCATTGAGGCTTTCCAGATGTTTTCGCGCCCGGCCTCCTTCCAGTCCTTCGTGAATGGCCCGTGGTCGCTCGTCACAATATCAATGGTGCCATCATTCAGCCCTTTCCAGAGCTCAACCTGATCCGTTGCTGTTCTGATAGGAGGATTGATCTTCGCATAGGCACCATACTTGTTGACCTGATCTGCTGTAAACGTGACGTAATGTGGGCAAGTCTCCGCCGTCAACTGCTGCCCCTTCTGTTTCGCGCTCCTGACAACTTCAACACCCTCCCGCGCACAAACATGGCAGATGTGGATACGAGCCCCCGCAGCATCTGCCAGCATCGCCGCTCGAGAAATCCCCTCAGATTCTGCGATGGCAGGTCTGGCTTCCAAGTAGGCCGGAAGATCCTTCTTGCCCTCTGACTCCAGTTTTTTCGCGAGGTATTGGTATATCTGCCAGTTCTCCGCGTGTACACATGACGGCAGACCGGTTCTCGCAATTGCTTTGAGAGCTTCAAAGAATGAACCATCATCCGCAACATACAGACCCCACATGTCTTGCTCGCGCCCCGGTGAGGGTTGGGGCATGAAAGTCTTGAAAGCAATTGCACCTTCCACGGCGAGTTTGGGTATTTCGTGGAGGTTCTGGCTTCCCGCTCCACCATAAAGACCGAAGTTTACCACAGCGTCTCGTTCTGCTTCTTTCCGTTTTTCCACGAAAGCCTTCGCTGTAGCAGTTGGTGGAAGAGTCTGCGGCATTTCCAGAATTGTCGTGATTCCACCTGCGGCAGCAGCCATCGTGCCGGTTGTGAAATCTTCCCAATCTGACCTTCCCATCGCATGGCAATGACAGTGACCGTCGATGGCGCCAGGCATTACGTAGCAGCCATGCAAATCGACAGTTGTGTCAGCCTCTGGAAGCTTTCCGTTCCTACCTATCGCCACAACTTGACCAGCTTCCACCGCAAGTCCCCCTTCTACGATTTCTGTCCCTGTGACGATCTTGCCGTTCTTCAGAACGAGATCAACAACTGGCAAAACTCTCACTGTCTCCAACCGCAGGAAACTGCAGGCATATTAGATGATTGCGTCGCATTTCCACGGAAGAAAGAAATGCGTCTCATTCAGCTCGATGTAAGCATCTCAATGTGACGACGAGCGCAGTCAAGTGTGTTCAACGCATCGCTGTCGATATGTTGTTTTGAAAAGCATTTAATACTCGCAGCGGAAGGTTCGGAGGCATGGTGTTTGAAAATGCATCTACATATCGATGACGTGAAACCTGTGGAGACGAGCAAGGGTGTGCTAGAGAGATTTCTTCTTCGTCCTGAGGACACCAAGCATCACAATCTCGTTGTCAGACATTTCACTGTCGGAGCAGGCGGCAAGGTCAGTTTCACCGACCAGAACGCGGAATACCAACACTATGTGATCAGCGGCTGCGGCAATTGGGGCCGCCAAATCGTTCATAGTGATACGGCAATCTTCGTCCCTGGCAACAAAGTGCCAACCACTATCGCGCAGGCTGGAGAAACGGAACTTCGACTAATAACGCACATCTACAAAGCGCCGAAGCCTTACTTCAGATGGGCGAAAGCTAGAGCTTTCAACTTGTACCAATCGCAGTACGTGACTCTGAGTCCCTCGGTGATCGGCCAGCAACTTATCACGGAAGAACAACACGCGATCAGCGGCGCATACCGCATGCATGCGCTGGATGTACAGACCAACGCGCCACTCAACGAGTTGCCTGCCCACACAAACCCTGAGGAGACAATGTACTTCCTTCGCGGCGAGGGTGAAGCCTTGTCAGAGGGTGTGCGCCAGAAAGTCCGACCGGGATCATTTGTCTATACACCCCTCGACGTGGAACATGCGATCTATAATACGCATAAGACTCTACCGCTGCAATACTTCGTCTTGGAATACATTGAACAAGACAAGGCGTGGACCGAAAGGGGATACAAGGCGCCAAGCCTTACCCATGAAAAGTAGGACACGCCGCCACTACCTTTTTTCCAGTATCAGACGTGAAGGAGTACCCACTGTGGCAGTCTCGCAGCACCACTATCAGCAGATCCGCATGGGTCTTTGGTAGACTAGCGCAACATCCGTTCTTCCACGAGATCACCCAGGATCGCGAGAGTTGCATCCTCAGGCACCATCGGAATAACTGCTCCAGCGTGGAGCACAACGCCGTTGCGCGGGGCCAGAATCTCTCGAATAACATCTCCTGTGAAGGGATGTCTGACATACCCGATTTTCTCGCCAGCTCTAACCACCGTGCCTCGTTTCTCCTTGGCCATGAAGATGAATCCGCGTTCTGTCGGAAGCCCAATCACCGAGTGCCCGTCGATTACCGCGACTTTGCCGTCATCAGACTCCAGATCGCCAGACAGCATTCTCAGGTGTTTCATTGAGTTAAGAACCAGGTTCCTTACGCGTCGCATGTCGTCATCGCGGAAGTCTCGAAGACCAGGCCCACCACCAATCCAACCAGACACAACAGCCTTACCGTCCTTTGCAGCTTCAAACGCTATCGAACGGTCCTCAGGTTGCCCCAAGAGCACCTGTGGAAGTCCCGATCTAACCGCAAGCTCACGCGATCTTTGGACGTCACCGGTCTTGTAGACACCTGCATAACGGTAGTACCCCCACAGCCCTCCCGTGTGAATATCAACGAGGGCATCAGTCCCAGCAACGATTTCTCGATAATACGCGTCGATCATTCTTTCGCTTACTGTTCCATCAGCCTTGCCACGCCCGAGAGCATTCAAATCCTTGCTGTCCCAGACGGCGTTGACCTGCTCAAATTCAAAGCCCGACGTATTCAGTAAAGGAACAAGCAGCAGTGTCCCTGAGATTTGTCTTGGATCAAGATCCTCAACGACCTTGGGTAAGATCATTGCTGGCTCTATCTCAAGTCCAGATACTCCAGCCTGCACGAGCAACACTGGCCCACTCGCTGCTCCCTCCACGATGTGCAACGGTATGTGAGCTGAGAATCGGCCTCGCGTGTCAACTGATCCAACAAAGCCGAATGCCTTCTGGCCTTTCTTGGCTTCAATCGTTCCAATTCTCAAGGTCACAGAACTTCCTCTAAGTCATTCGAAAGACACGTGCAAGTCAGCAGTTCTCCTATCGACTATCTCGTCCGGGGTACCAAGCTCCACGATCGATGTCGCGCCAAGAGTCGGCCATTGCTGACCGCCTGGGACAACGGTTGAGTCCTTTGTGTTGTAGACATGCCCTAGCTCCTTCCCTGTGTAGGGATCTAGGATGCTAGCGAAGACCTCTCCGGCCTTCACGTGCTCGAACTGTTTCTTGCGTATGTACAAGCCGTCATAGGGTGGTTTCCACAGAACAACATCGGCTTTGTAGATCATGCAGAACGGCCCGTCTGCCTCGAAATCACCGTCAATCATCCGCATAGCTTTCGCTATGTTCCAGATCCCGCGTTCCTCATCCCGCATATTGTCCTCGCCATTCTTGAACCAGCCAGTGCCTCCACCAAGTTCGACGGTGAAGCTAATCACGCCAGCTTCGTCCATCGCTTCCTTCCCCCTACTTGCGCCGCTACCTCCAAATGTGCCCGGAGGAAAGAAAGCTGCGCAATCCAATCCAAAGGCCACTACTAGTCTGCGGCATTTCTTCTCAAGCTCGGTGTGGTTCTCAGGATCCTTCTCTGCAGTGAAGAGTACGTACCTCTCGTAGCCTGTCAAACCGCCCGCGTGCAAGTCAAGCATAACGTTCGCTTTCTTGATGACTTCCTCAAAGTAAGTGTACGCAATCTGGTCAGAGACACTTCCTTCGGCGTTGCCGGGGAAGAGTCGGCTTATGTCCTTGCCGTCAATGGGACAAACTCTCTTTCCGAGTTCGAAACCCATTCTGTTTACAACCGGCACAGCAATTACATTTCCTCTTAGTTTTCTCGGATCCAACCTGCTGACAAAATTCAAGATCGCGATCGTTCCGAAGATTTCATCTCCGTGAATAGCGCCCTGAACCAAGAACGTCGGACCAGGCTTAGCTCCGCAAAACAAGTGAACCGGAATATCCGGGCTCAACCCAGAACGCGATTTCGCAACACTCAGGTACCCAAACACATGGGTTCCAGGTCTCGCCTCTATGCTTCCAACCCGCATGACAGACACTTCTTGAGCTCCTCGTTCGAGAACAGCTCGGTCAAGTTAATTGCCCGGAGGCGACATAAGACTTGGCTTTTCTCATTGTGTTGGTCGCATGTGACATTCTCCGTAGCTCAAACAGTCTCCGTTGCACCAGCACTCGCGCCTACTTCACAGGATCTGACAATGGTAGTCTGTGGATTGAGCGTTTGCCTAAAATGCATGTGCCCTGTCATGAGACACTGATTGATTGGTATGCATGTGTTTGATGCAGCATCCACAAACATTGCAGTCAGAGAATTCCAAGATAGACCACTCAACGAAGAACATCTTCGGCAGATCTTGGAAGCCGCCCGACTATGTCAAAGCGGAAAGAACCTTCAACCGTGGCATTTCATCATCGTTCGTGACAAGCAGTTGCTGAATGATCTCGCGGATCTCATGAGGGGCGATCTCGATGAGCCCATCGTGCGCAAAGCTCCTGTTGCAATAGCTATCGTGTCGGACCCGACCAGTGAGTTCCACCTGCTTGATGCGGGAAGAACGGCTCAGAACATGAC
>Ga0315280_10010960_pt1 | contig 11237 bp, 7 predicted proteins | sample YL17G06_40_MG_FD_203697 | JGI IMG/M metagenome (GOLD analysis project Ga0315280, IMG submission 203697) | Sediment microbial communities from Yellowstone Lake, YNP, Wyoming, USA - YL17G06_40 | ecosystem: Environmental > Aquatic > Freshwater > Lake > Sediment | place: USA: Wyoming | collected... | reverse complement strand
GCGTGCCGGTGTTTCGCCGCCCGCGTGTCGCGGTGTTGCCCACCGGCGACGAAATCGTCGAGGTGGACAGCGCGCCGCAGCCCTTCCAGATCCGCAACAGCAACAGCTATTCGCTTCAGGCCCAGGTGGCCGCCGCGGGCGGTGAACCCTGGCCGCTCGGCATCGCGCCGGACGAGGCGGGCCGCTTGCGTGAAATGATCGAGCAGGGGCTCTCGGCCGACCTGCTGCTGCTTTCCGGCGGCGTGTCGGTGGGCAAGTACGACCTGGTCGAGCAGGTCTTGCGGGAACTGGGTGCGGAGTTTTATTTCGATGCCGTGGCCATTCAGCCGGGCCGTCCACTGGTCTTCGGCCAGGCGTGCGGCCGGTTTTTCTTCGGCCTGCCCGGCAACCCGTTATCGACGATGGTTACGTTCGAATTGTTTGCGCGGCCGGCGATCGAGATACTGGCCGGCGCCGAAGCGACACCGCTGGTGTTTCCGCGCGCCCGCCTGGCCGAAACCGTGCGCCACCAGCCCGGCCTGACGCGCTTTCTGCCGGCGGCGCTGGCGCCCGGCGAAAGCCCGCGCGGATGGCTCGAGCCCGTCGTGCGCAAACTGCCCTGGCAAGGCTCGGGCGATATCGCGGCTCTTGCGCGAGCCAATTGCTTTCTGGTGGTGCCCGAGGATCGGGAGCAGTTGGCTGCCGGCGAAACGGTCAGCGTGCTCTTGAAGAGTTAAGAGTGAAGAGTTAAGAGTTAAGAGTTGGCGGTCTCGAATCCTTAACTCTTAACTCTTAACTTTCCCATGCCCGCGAACCTCAGCCCCGAATACATCGCTGCCGAGCAGCGCTTCAAAGCCGCCCGGACCAACCCTGAGAAGCTGGAAGCGCTGGACGAGATGCTCTCCACCATCCCCAAGCACAAGGGGACGGAGAAGATGCAGGCGGACATCAAGCGGCGCATCTCGAAGCTGCGCAGCGAGGCGCAGAAAAAGGGCGGCGCGGCCCACGCCCTCCCCTTCTACCACATCGACAAAGAAGGCGCCGGGCAGGTGGCGCTGGTGGGAGCGCCGAACGTGGGCAAATCCCTGCTGGTCAAGAAACTGACTCGCGCGCAGCCGGAAGTCGCCGATTACCCCTTCACCACCCGGCTTCCCACGCCCGGCATGATGGTTTTCGAAAACGTGCAGTTTCAACTGCTGGATCTGCCGCCGCTGTCCGAAGAATTCATGGAGAGCTGGGTGCCCACGCTGGTGCGGCAGGCGGACGCCGCCGTTCTGGTGGTGGATCTGTCGGCGGCGGACCTGCTGGAAGAGGTCGAGAACACCCGCCTGCTCATGGAAAAGCACCGCATTGTGCTTGGGCCGCCGCCGGCGGCCGGCCTGGAGCCGGGTTGGGTGAGCAAGCGGACGCTGCTGGCGGCGAACAAGGCCGAGTTGCCGGACGCCGCCGACAATTTCATTGCTTTGAAGGACCTGTTTGGCGACCACTATCCGATGCTCGCCGTCTCCGCCGAAACCGGCGCCGGCCTGGACGAGTTTCGCCGCGCCGTCTTCGACCTGATGGGCGTGGTGCGGGTGTTCACCAAGGCGCCGGGCAAAAAGCCGGAGCTGGACGCGCCTTACGTGCTCCGGCGCGGCTCCACGGCCCTGAACGCCGCCGAGCATGTTCACAAGGACTTCGCCGCCCAACTCAAGTTCGCGCGGATCTGGGGGCACGGCAAGTTTGACGGGCAGATGGTGCAGCGCGACTATGTGCTCGAGGACGGTGACATTATCGAGCTTCACATTTGACCGTTTCCGCTGCAACAGAGCCGCGACCGTCAGGGAGCGGTTCCCAGGTCGGGCACAAACGAGTCAGGATGGATAAGGGAAGAAGCCTTCTTCCCAAAAATGGCGGTCGAAGGCGAGCGCGTGGCGGATGCCGTGTTCGCGCATCACGAGGAAGCTGACCTCATCCACCAGGCTGTATCTGCCCTTGCGTTCGGTAAATCTCTCGACGGCGGCGCGATGCAGCGTCTCATCAACCCATCTCACCTCAAACTTCTCTGCATCAGAGAGGCACTGACGGACCGCATCCCAGCCGCGTCGGCGGGCCAGTAAGGCAACAGTCTCCAGGATGACATAGCTGTGAACCAGAAGATCACCGGGCTCCGCGAGAACTGCCGCGAAACCCGCAGCGGCGCGCTCGTGGTTTGGATCATCACGGTCGGCGAAGGCATAGATGGCTGAGGTGTCAACGAACACTACCATCGGTCTTCACCCAATATCTCATCGTGGCGTTCTGAGACGCTGTCTTCCGGCCGGCCGGAGGCGAAACAGCCGAAGAGTTTGAAATCCTCGACCCTCCGCGGCAGCGGCTTCGTCGGTAAGGTCGTATGCGGGCCAGGAGATATCTTCACCCTGCCTTTGACCGTTCGCGCCCGCCCAGGCGCGTGCTTGGCCAGCAGCTCGCGAACGACGACCGTCACGGATCGCCCTTGGCGAGACGCATACTCACGCAATGCGTCGTATGTCGGATCGTCGATCTGGATCTGCATTCTGCGCATAGCGGCCCCCAGGCAAGAATAGCACAGGCGGGATGACAGCGGACGGCCGGCGCGGTTCGGTGCTACGCTAATAGACTCCGCGTGGAGGTTGTCATGCCGTTCCAGAAACGCCGCCGCCTGGCCGCGCCGGTGCTGATTGTCTTATTTGCGGCGTTGGACCGCGGCGAGGTGGACCAACTCTACGCCCGGGTCGACGCCGTCACGGCGGCCGACGCCCGCCGCGTGATCAAGCAGCATTTCCCGCTCGAAAACCTGGTGTTCACGCTGATTGCCAAAGCCTCGGAAATCGCGCCGCTGGCCAAGAAGTACGCCACCGACATCCAGACAAAATCAATTACCGCGCCGGGTTTTTGAGCGCCATTCACCACAAAGCCACAAAGGGCACAAAGAAACACAAAGGAAACCACTAACAATCAGTGCTTCGTGCGTTTGGTGTTCTTTGTGTCTTTGTGGTTCAATCCGGGAAGGGCGTTTAGCGTTCCCTATCCCGTCAGTTTCTTGGGATATCGGACGCCTTGGCTGCCCCATCGTGCGGCTTTAAAGCGACTGATATGCAATTGCTCGGCGATCCGCCGGTTCTCCAGCCCGTCGGCTCTACTCATTTCTAAGGCAGGTGCGGGCCGGCAGGCGGTTGCGGAAGTCAATCGCCGGCAGGTAATCGAAGAAGTTACCAGTGCCAATGGCCGATGCGTGCCGCTTCTTCGTCGCTGTACATCCTCTCGGCCGGCTGCGATGGTTTGGGGAAGGGATCGCGCGTTTCCTTGCCCCATCGCTTCAGGCGTTCGATCAAATTTGTTTGAAGCGCCGCGACGGAGCGCTCGTTGGACAGGTTCTTCATCTCGAACGGGTCCTTTTCAAGATCGAACAGGCCAACCACCTTGCCATCGCAAGTCACCGCCAGCTTGTGAGTTTGCGTGACCAGGCATCGCCACTCCCGGCCCCCGGTGACGCCACCAGCGCCGGCCCCTTCTCCATCTTCCTCCGCTTTCCGGGCACGCGAGCCGCCTCGCATCATTCCTTGTGAGTAGACGGAATCGACGGCGGGCGCCGGGCCGCCGAGTACGGCCGCGGAAAGGTCCCTGCCGGCCGCGGTGGGCAGAGCCTTCAATCCGCAGAGTGAAAGGATGGTCGGGGCAAGGTCGGTGCTGCCGGCCAAAATCTCCACGACCTGTTTGGCGCGGATGCGGCCCGGCATGCGCATGTAGAGCGGTATGTGCAGCGATTCGTCCTCCGGCTTGCTCTTGTTCATCAGTCCATGGGAACCGAGCATGCCGCCGTGGTCCGAGGTGAACACAACCAGCGTGCTGGCGGCCAGCCCTTCGTCATCCACCGCCTTCAAAAGCCGGCCGAGCTCATGGTCGAGGGCGGAGCAGCTTCCGTAATAGCCGGCGAGGCTGCGGCGCAACTTGGCGTCATTTTGCGATTCCCGCGGCACGTTGCGCCGCCACTCCAGCTTGGCGGGATCATAACGGTCCCATTCCTCGATGGTTCGGTAAGGCGCATGCGGAGGACCCCACGACAGGTAACAGCAAAACGGCCGCGCGCGATTCCGCTTCATGAAGGCAATCGCCAGGTCGGTCTGGTAGGTCGGTTCGTAAATGGCGGGTCTCAGCAGCTTGCCGTCGTCGGTGAAATACTGGGCGCCGGTAGGGTAATAATGGCCGCTGTTGAACCCCTCGAAGGTCTGGAGGCCGCGGCGCCGCCAGCCCGGCGGCACGAAGCCCGGCCTGTCGCTTCCGTCCATATGCCACTTGCCGATGTAGTGGGTGGCATAGCCCGCCTGGCTGAACGCTTCGGGGAAACAGCGCTCGCTCGGCGGCAACATGACGTTGTTGTGGGTCATGCCGTGCTGGTGCGCGAGTCGGCCCGTCAGAATGCACGACCGATTGGGCGTGCAGACGGGCTGCGACGCGTACATGCGGTTCCATCGCGCGCCCTGCTCCGCAAGCCGGGTGAAGTTCGGCGTGCTCACCAGCGGATCGCCGAGACCGGTGAAGGCGGTGGAGCGCCAGCTATCCGCCAGGACGAACAGCAGGTTGGTTCGCCGCTGTTCGCCCGCCGCACCCCACGCCAACCCGGCAGCGGCCGTTCCGGCCAGAAACGTTCTTCGATTCATGCCTGGCATAAGGCTCTCAATCGGGCGCTGCTTTGCGCTTGCGCGCCTCGGTCCGGCCGCTGCCCGCCTTCGGCAACGGCAGAAAATCCCATTCCCTGATCATTCATTCAGCCGTGTTCTTCTCATGCGTGCCTGCGCGGCAAATTATAGACTGCCCAGGCGCGCGAGTGGTGTGGTTTGCTCAGCCGGTACAACCGGATCAACGGACTGGAGCCGGCCGGCGGGACGCCGAATGGCACTTACTTTGCACTTTGAGCCGCGTCGCGGCGATTTGAACTTAGCCCAGCGTTTCAACGCTGGGTTTTGGGAAGCACCAGGCTGAGTCCCGTAGGGACGAATGAACACCATGGGAATTGCCGCTTTCAGCCGTGCCTACGGCACGCGATTGGTTTTCGCCTGGTTCCCAGCACTGACAGCCGCCGAGAGCCAGGCTTACCTGGCTAGCGGGACTGCACGACCGGCCCGGTGCCCGGGTGGCTGGATTTCTGTCTGCTGTATTACGGCGAAGGCGCCAAAGGCCCGGCCACCGACATCCAGACAAGATCGATCACCGCGCCGGGCTTTTGAGCGCCATTCACCACAAAGCCACCAAGGGCACAAAGAAACAGAAAGAAAACCACTAACAATCACTGCTTCGTGAACTTGGTGTTCTTTGGGTCTTTGTGGTCCGATCCGGCCAGTTCCTGGAATTGGCGCTGGAGAAAGCCGTCGGTCATGCCCGCGATGTAGTCGCACACGACTTGGTGCAACGGCTCGTGTTCCGCGCGAGTGCGGTAGGAGGGCGGAAGGCGGTCCGGCCTGCTCATGTAGATTGCGAACAGGCCGGTGAGCATCCGGCTGCCCTGTTCCCGATCGGCAACCAGCACCGGGTGTTCGTAGAGGTGCGCGTAGAGGAAGCGCTTGAGCGCGGCGCAATCCTCGGCCATCGGCGGGCTGAAGGAAACCAGGCGGTCAGGGTGATTGCGCACGTCCTCGACCGACTCGATCTTGTCCTGCTCTAATGTCCGGGCCGAGTGCCGGACCAGGTCGGTGGCCAGGGAGTCCAAAACACGCTTGAGCGCTTCGTTGAACTTGAGCTTGGGCAGCGCAGCCGGCCAGGCGGACTCCGCCGTGGCATACATGCGGTCGAACAGTGGAACATGGCGGCGGATCTCGGCCACCTCCAGCAGTCCGGCCTCGTAGCCGTCGTCCAGGTCGGCGGTGTTGTAGGCGATTTCGTCCACGAAATCGATCAACTGGGCCTCCAGCGGCGGCTTCTTCTCCAGCAAGTATGCGCTCAACTCCGGCGCTTCCCCGGCTGCATAGTCGCGGGAGTGCTTGATGATGCCCTCGCGCACCTCGAAAGTCAGATTGAGCCCCGGGAAACCGGCGTAGCGCTGCTCGAAATTCTCGACGATGTGCAGGGCGTGCAGGTTGTGATCGAAACCGTCGCCGAAGCCGCGCATCAGCTCGTCGAGGCACTTCTCGCCGCTATGGCCGAACGGCGGGTGCCCGATATCGTGGGCCAGCGCCAGGGCTTCGCACAGGTCGGTGTTCAGCCCCAGGGCGCCGCCCGAGGTGCGCGCGATCTGCGCCACTTCGATAGTATGAGTGAGCCGGTTGCGGAAGTGGTCGGAGTAGCGGGTGGTGAAGACCTGAGTTTTGTTCTCCAGCCGGCGGAACGCCCGGCAGTGGATAATGCGGTCGCGATCGCGCTGGAAATCGTTGCGGTAGGGGTGGCGCGGTTCCGGATAGCGCCGCCCCAGGCTCCGTTCCACCGCAAGGGCGAAGGGGGCAATCATCCGTGCTCAGTGCTGAGTGCTAAGTGCTGAGTGGGATGGTCTCGTACTCAGCACTCAGAACTCAGCACTCAGGACTTCCTCGTCTACTTCTTCAGCTCCGCCAGGCGCTTCTCGGCCTGCTCGGCGGCCACCGATTTGGGTGCTTGCTTCTTCAGCTCCAGGTAAATCTTCTCGGCCTCGGCCGGCTTGGTGGCGCTGAGGAGATCGGCGAGCGCCAGAGAGGCAGTTTCTCCGGGCACCGTGTCGGTCGGTTTCCGCGACAGTTGGCGGTAGAGGTTCTCCGCTTCGCCCGTCCGCCCCGCCTGGGCGTAGACGCCCGCCAAGGTGAATTGGGCCAGGCTGGAGTAATGCTGGTCCCGGCTGCGCGCAACCACTTGAAGCAGGCGAATCGCTTCGTCGGTCTTTCCCGCATTCCTTGCGCTCAGGCCCTCGTAGTAGCGGGCTATCAGACCGGGCTTGACCCAGGAGTACTTGTCGGCAACGATGGCAAAGCGCCGCTGGGCTTCGCTGTATCGCGCCTTGTCATCCGCATAGGTGATATCGCCGGACAGCGGATAGTAAACTTTCAAGGCCTCGGCCAATTGGTCGTTGGCGCTGGCGCTGCGCCTCTGTGCCAGGAAGTAGCCGGAGGCGGCAACCAGGGCCACGGCCGCTGCAACGATGCCGAGCCGGGTCAGCCTTTTCCGCTGCTGTTGCAAGAACTCGTAGGTCTTGGAGACCTCGGTCGCGAATTCATCTTTCTTCAGTTCTTTTCTGCTGATTCTAGGCAAGAGTCATTCTCCCGATCGCTTTCCCGCCAAACAGGGAACAGGCGCCCGCACAAACTGCAGCCCCTGTGAAGGATCAAGAGAAAATGCTAACAGCCCCGGAACAGCGTGTCAAACAGCGCCGCCCTCATCGCGGCTTCATCCAGGGGCGGCCCCATTGCTCCCCTATCCGCCGCAGCGGACGGCTCTGCCGGGGCGTTTTTCACGGCCACCGGGTGGTGGCTGCGGCAGCCATGAGGGACCGGGCCGAGAACGGCGAACGAAGAAAAGGCGAATACCGGCCAGCGCGGAGTTTGCTTGACAAGCACACGGCGGTGTGGCACTTTAGTCCCCACTCTTCGGTTGGGGACTGGGGTGCGGTGGAGTTGGGGTTTGCCGGTCCAAGGCCGAGGCGAGCTGGTTCCCCCCGAAAGATTGCACCACCTGGGGTATGCGCGATGCAGGGACGACATCGTTTCTCGGGTCTGTTGTTGGCGTGGATCGTAGTGTTCGCGGTGGCGGCGGCAGGACAGGCTCCTTCTCGTCTGCCCGGCCAGACGGCGCCGGCCACGCCCGGCCAGACGCCTGAGCCGGCAGCCCAGCAACCTGCGATGCCGCCGGAAGAGCCGAAACAGCCGAGCGCTCCCAGCACTCCGGCGGTTACCGGCGAGAACCAGCAATTCTTCGAGATCAAGATCGGGGCCAACCAGACCAAGATCGACCCGGACGTGCGCGACGAACAGGGACGGCCGGTGCGTTCGTTCCTGACGCCGGGCAAGAACGTGACCGCCGACTTCAGTTACTTCCAGGACCACGCCTTCGGCTCCACGCGCGTCCAGGCGCTGGCCATCTACCGCAACAACAACGACCCGCGCGTGGACCCGGAGTCCAACAGCCTGCAACGCGGCTACGTCCGTGTCTCGAGTCCCAACTGGGAATGGAACGTCGGCGACGCGCTGATCGGGTATTCGCGGCTCACCTATAACCAAAACATCAAGGGACTGAGCGTCAACCGCAAGTTTGCCGGCGGCTTTCGGCTGATGGCCAACGCCGGTGTCTTCACCGATCGCTGGGGCTCGATCTGGAAGGAGGCCCTGCAGGGGAAGCCGTTCACCCGGGCCGTGGCCGGCCTGCGCGCCGAGCAGCGCATCGGGCAGGACAAGACGATCGGCTTCAACATCTCGCACGGGCGGGACATGGAGAGCTCGATCCGCCCCGACCTCCGGCAGTTCGGCCTGATTCCGCTGAACAACCAGATCGCTTCCATCGACGCGCGGCTGACGTTCCGCCGGGTGTTTACCGTCGAGGGCGAGTTGGCATACAGCCAGACCAACTTCGATACGCGGATCTATGCCGACAAGCGCAAAGACTACGGCGGGCGGCTGGACACCAACCTGCGCGCCGGGCGCTTCTTCCTGCGCACCAATTACGTGCGGCTGATGCCCTCGTTCCTGTCCCTCAACGCCCGCCAACTGGCCGACCTGCAGGATGCAACGTTGCGCGCCGGCGTGGACCTGAGCGACAGCGTGACGTTGGAAGGCTCCTACCGGCGCACCAACAACAACCTGGGCGAGCAGCGGCCGGAAGGCGCCACCGTGTTCCGCATGCCGGAAGTGCGGATGACCTTCCGCAACCTGGCCGGCCTGGGCAGGACGATTTTTGAAGTGGGGTACCGTGAGCGGCAGCAGGATGGGCCGTTCCGCGCCGCCGACCCGCTCCAGGGCCGCAAGGAAGACCGCCGCACGCCCATCCCCTTCGCCGAAGTGGCCATCCCGCTGGGCAACAGCCTGATCTCGGTGGGCTTCGAGCACCGCATGAACCAGAACAACCTGATCCCGTCGGAGAACACCACCGCCAATCGCTGGTCGGGGAGCCTGCGCAGCAATTTCGGCCTGGGCCGCTGGACCTTCGCCCCGATGTTCCGGTACGAGATGGAGCGGGAGGAGTTCTTCCGGGTGTTCGGGTTCAACAGCAACCGCTCGATGCTGGCCGCCGGCTACATCGACGCGCCGAAGTACCTGGCCTTCGAGGCCACCTACCGGGCGATGGGGGCCTCCTTGTTTGCCGAGTGCGTGGAGACGTCCGGCACGCCGTGCAACCCCATGATGCCGGTGGTGCCGGGCACGACCATTCTGCTGCCCAGCGGCTTCCGCCGCCCGGCGTTTCACGGCGCCATTACGTTCAAGCTGTTCAATAACGAGGACCGCTTCATTGTGGTCGCCATTGACCGCAACACCAACTTCTTCGCCCTGCCGGGACGCGACTTCAACGAGCGCGTTATCTCGCTGACGTTCGTGTACCGGGTGCGGCGGTAGGGCGCCTGCGGAGGGCCCGACAAATCCATGTGGTGGTTCCGCCAACTTTTCAAGAAACTTTCGCCCGCTGAGCTGAAGAACTTCTTCCGTTCTTACCGCTATCGGCTGGCCATCAGCGGCGTGGTCACGTTGATCGGTCTGGCGCTGTTCAACTTTGTTACGGTCTCGCGGCGGCAGGAGTCGATCTTCCAGTTGATCGACCAGTACGAGGCGCGCACCCTGGACGCGCGCTTCACCTTCCGCGGCCCGCGGCCGGTCGATCCGCGCATCGTGATCGTGGCCATCGACCAGGCCACCATCAACCGTTACGGCTACCCCTTCCCGCGCTACCGGCACGCCCGGATGCTGGAGCGGGTGTGCGGCGACGGGGCGCGGGCGGTGGGCATGGACATTGCCTTCCCCTTTCCTGACCGCAGCTCGCCGGTGGCCGTGCTGAAGCAGACCGAGGAACAACTGAAGTCGGCCGGCCAGGAGGCTGATCCGGGGTTGTTCGAGAAGGTCTCGGAGCTGTCGCGGCAGGTGGACAGCGACCTGCAGTTTGCCGCCGCCCTGAAAGCCTGCGGCAACGTCACCCTGGGGCACGTCTTCTTCCACAGCGAGAACATGCAGGAGGGCCTCGATCCGGAGACCATCAAGGAGTACAACTACGTCCTCGGCGGCCACGCCTATCCCCAGGTTGCGAAGGTGCGGGGCGAGCGCTTCAAGTATTTTGTGGCCGATCCCGACAATACGACCAGGCAGTTTGACGCCGCGGGGGTGGAGCCCAACCTGCGCATCTTCGGCGACGCCGCCAAGTCCTCCGGCTTTATGAACGGCTACGCCGACAGCGACGGTATTTACCGCCGCGCGCCGTTCATCATTCGTTACCCGGAAAAAGTGAAGACCCAACTGGAGGAGAATTTTTTCCCGTCGCTGGCCGTGCAGGTGACGCGGGAGTATCTGAAGGCCGGCCCGCAGGAAACTATCTTCTGGTTCAACGCCAACGGCCCCGAGTGGCTGGAAATGGGCAACGTCAAGGTGCCGGTGGATATTTCCGGCGAGGTGCTGGTCAATTATGCCGGGCCGTCCGGCACCTACCCGATCTACTCGCTTGCTGACGTGGCCGACGGCAAGGTTCCCGCGGGCGCCTTCAAGGACAAGATCGTCTACGTCGGAACCACCGCGGCCGGCGTGATCAGCGACATTCGGCCGACTCCTTTCCAGAAGCAGGCCTACCCCGGAGTGGAAATCCACGCCAATGTCACCGACAACATCCTCCACCAGGCGTTTCTGAAGCGCGGCTTCTCCGAGGAACTGACCGACCTGTGGGTGCTGCTGTTCTGCGGGCTGGTCATGGGGTTGGTGTTCGGGGCCATGCGGCCGTCGCTGTCCTGGGCGGCCTTCCTGGTTGCCGCCTGCGGCGTGGCCACATTCGTTTACCTGGAATTCAAATGGGACCAGCGGTGGCTGAGCATGATCGTCCCGGGCCTGACGCTGGCCTGCAACTACGTGGGCGTCACCAGCTACCGCGTGATCTTCGAGGAGCGCGAGAAGCGCAAGGTCCGCGGCGCCTTCGGCATGTACGTCCACCCGGGCCTCATCAGCCAGATGATGAAGAACCCCGACCTGCTGCGGCTGGGCGGCGAAGAAGTGCTGATGACCGTGATGTTCAGCGACGTGCGCGGCTTCACCAGCATCTCCGAGCGCCTCACGCCCACCCAGTTGGTCTTGCTGCTCAACGAGTACCTGACGGCGATGAGCGACGTGATCATGGCC
>Ga0315280_10010957_pt1 | contig 11239 bp, 9 predicted proteins | sample YL17G06_40_MG_FD_203697 | JGI IMG/M metagenome (GOLD analysis project Ga0315280, IMG submission 203697) | Sediment microbial communities from Yellowstone Lake, YNP, Wyoming, USA - YL17G06_40 | ecosystem: Environmental > Aquatic > Freshwater > Lake > Sediment | place: USA: Wyoming | collected... | reverse complement strand
GCTTCGATCCGCCCCATGACTATCTTGCGACCGTTCAGATCATAGACATCCTGAACGGGCAACCGAAGCGGCTGGCGCGAGAGCGGTTCGGATTGGGCGAGCGAATCGAGTGCGTCGAAAAGCGTCGGACCGTTATACCACTGGAGCGGTTCGGCGCTTGAGACCAGATTCCATCCGTGGCGCGCCGAAATCGGGATGACGCAATGGGCGGCGATCCCCGTTTGATCCAGAAGAGACAACGTGGCGCTTGAGACGGTCTCGAACATCTCGCGCCGCCCGTCCACGCGGTCCATCTTGTTGATGGCGACGATAACGCCGCGCTGACCGAGCATGGCGAGCATGGCGACGTGGCGACGGGTTTGTTCGAGCACGCCCGCCTCGACGTCCACGACGAGAATGGCAGCATCGGCCTGGGCCGCGCCCGTGACCATGTTTTTGAGAAACTCGCGGTGGCCGGGAGCGTCAATGATCCGATAGATGCGGCGCGAGGTTGAGAAAAAGGCTTGCGTTGAATCAATCGTGCGTTCCTGTTCGCGCTCCTCGTGGAAGTGGTCCATCAAGAGCGCCCATTCGAGGCCGCCGTCGTGCGAGTCGGCGCGGATTTCCTCGAGACGCCCGTCGGGAAGCGCGCCTGAGTCGTGGAGCAAACGACCGATCAACGTGGATTTGCCATGATCCACGTGGCCGACGACAACGATTCTCAACCACGGCATGTTCATTGATTTTCCATTGTGGCACGGGCATCCTGCCCGTGAATCATGGGCAAGAGGCCCATGCTACGCCTACATATACCCGAGCGATCGGAGTTTCTGCATCATAAAGGCTTGTTCTTTGTCCTGCGCGCGGCCCGATCGTTCGGCAATGCGCGTGGTGCGAAGTTCTTCGACGATTTCCTCGATGGTCGCCGCGTTTGACTCGATCGGCGCGCAACACGTCTCGCAACCGATGCTGCGATAGCGGCGGCCGTTGCGGGCGAAATACAGGTTCACGACCGGGATGCGCTCGCGCTGCACGTAACGCCAGACGTCGAGTTCGCGCCAGTCGAGGAGCGGATGGATGCGCTGATGCGTGTCGGCCTCGCCCGACGATCCATACTGATCCCACAGTTCGGCAGGCTGGTCGAGATAGTTCCAGCGAAAGTCGCTGTCGCGCGGCGAAAAGAAACGCTCCTTGGCGCGGATGCCGTGCTCGTCGCGGCGAATCGCCAGCAAAAGCGCCTCGAATTTGCGCTGGCCGAGCAGTTGTTTCAGCGCGTTGGTTTTGAGCTCGGTGCAGCATTCCAATTTATCGGCGAAGGAGGGCGTTTTCTCACGGGCGCGTTTGCTTTGAGCGATCGCGAGATCGAGACCCCACTCGGCCACGTAGCGATCGCGAAATTCGTAGATCTCCTTGAACTTGCGCCCTGTATCAATGTGGACAACCGGGAATGGCGGCGGGCCGAAAAAGGCTTTGCGACACAGCCAGACCAACGTCGTCGAGTCTTTGCCGATGGACCACAAAGCGGCCAGATTGCGATAGCGACTGTAGGCTTCGCGAATGATGTAGATGCTTTTGTTCTCGAGTTCATCCAGGTCGGTCATGCTTACTCAAGCCTTTTCCAACTTCTTACCTCTGATCTCTTGCCCCTCACTTCTCAATACGCGCCCGTGCCGCGCAACACGGCGGGAATTGTTTTCAGCAGGATAAGAATGTCCATGAGAACAGTGTGGTGTTCGACATAATAGGTATCGAGGCGAATGCGTTCGTCGAGCGGAAGATCGCTGCGGCCGCTGATCTGCCAGAGGCCGGTGAGACCCGGTTTGACGCGGAGCAGGACATTGCGCCACTGGTCGCGGCCTTCGAGTTCGGCGGGTGTGACCATCCGCGGCCCGACCAGACTCATCTGGCCCGACACGACATTCAGTAGTTGCGGCAGTTCGTTCAGACTGTATTTGCGCAACCGCCGCCCGACTCGTGTGAGGCGCGGATCGTTCGGAATCTTGCGCCCTTGCGTGTGCTCCATGGCCCATTCGGGGTGCTGCGCGAGCATCGCATCCGCGTCGGCAACCATTGTGCGGAATTTGAACGCATCGAAGGCGCGCCCGCCGCGTCCCAGCACCCGACGCCGATAGAAAACCGGACCGCGCGAATCGAGTTTGATTGCGAGCGCAATAATCACTAGCAATGGCGTGGTTAAGAGCAGCGCTGCAATGCCCAAAGTATAGTCCATGAAATTCTTCAATGTCCTAGCCAGACTCTTGCTTGATTCGCTGCGCAACAATCGCGCGATAAAGCGTCGCCAGATCATCTACAATCACGCGCCAGTCGTGATGAGTTCGAACATAGTCGAGAGCGCGCCGGGCAATCAAGGCCCGAAGCGCGTCGTCGCCCAACAATCGGACAACGGCGCGGGCAAATGTTCCCGGATCGTCGCCGACCAAAAGATCGCGTCCGGCCTCGGCGGCCATGCCGGCAATTGCCTCACTCGTCGCCACAACGGGAATGCCCATCGCCATGGGTTCGAGAATTTTGTTCTGGGTGCCGACGGCGAAACGGATTGGGCAGACGACCACGCACGCCCGCTGCAGGTAGGGGCGCACGTCGGGAACATGTCCCGCGATAATCACGTTTTCCGAAGCGGCTCGGCGCACCGTAACGGGCGGCGATGGCCCCACAACGAGAAGCCGCGCGGACGGACGACCTGCCAGGATTCGCGGGAAAATCTCTCGCAGAAACCAGCCGATCGCTTCCGCATTGGCGATGTAGGACAATCGCCCATAGAAAACAATCGTATCAGGTTCGGCCTTGGCATTCACGGGCAAGATGCCCGTGCCGCCTTTGTAATAATCAAGGTCCACGCCATTGGGGACAACTCGAACGTTGGGCATACCCAATGCCTCGCGATCGAGTTCGGTGCTGGTCAACACGCAATCGAAGCGGCGGCAAAGACGCGGCTCGTAGCGGCGCACTTTCGGCAGTTCTTCGAGACTGAGCAAGCGATCGAGGGGGCTTCGCGCCATACGCAGAATCTTCTCCTGAAGCCGCGCAATCGAATCAATCGTGTCGAACGAACGAACCACGCCGCGCAAGCCGACCGCGAAATGCGCGGCCATCAGGTGCTCGACGTGAACGAGATCGTAGTGCTCTGCGGCCAGGCGTCGGGCAATCGCCCGATTCATGTTCGGATTGAAGAAGTATGCCGCGCGAAGCGGCGTGGGTGTTGCCAAGTGGAGAAGACAATTGGCCAATGCACGGCGGCGGCTCAGCGGAACAGCCTCAACGAAATCACAGTGCGCTCGCATCGCTTCGACGGCCTCGCGCTCGCGCAGAGATCGCACCTGGGCGATCAGGGAAACGCGAAAGTGGCGCGCGAGACCACGCAGCATGTTGTAAGCGCGTGGTCGCTCCGTCGAGGGTGCGTAAGAGGCGAGAAAGAGAAGATGGAGATTGTTCGCCATGGCTTGATCATTTTATCCGTTCAATCCATATATCCCAGCGCGCGCAGGCGCTCGGCGATTTCGTCCTGCTCGCGCCGCGAGAGTCCGGCATGCGATGGCTCGGCAGTCGGCAACGAGACCTCTGTTGTCTCAACCGGGTGATTGCCGACGTATTCGGGATCGAACAGGTCGGTCAACACGCGGCCTTCCATCGTCGCCGGCCGAGGAAGCCCCAGGGCGTAAAGAACCGTCGGCGCGATGTCGCACAATGTCGCCCCTTCGGTTTTCGCCTCGCGGCGCAAGGTCGGGCCGGCGGCGATCAGAAGGCCTTCCATGCGATGCATCCCGCTGACTTTGCGCAATTGATCAAGAGGAACCGGCGTCAGCCAATCGCCCCACAATCCCGGCCCTCCTGCATATCCCGGCTGAAATTGAACGATGATGTCGGGCAGTCGTTCCAGATGAGGGCCCGAAAAAGCGTCCTCGCGGCGGAAGGCGTGGCAAATAATCGGCTTGCCGCCGCGCGGATTGCACAGCGCTTTCAGGTCGGCCAACAAACGGTCGCGAAGCGGTTCGTATTCGCTTTCTCTCACGCAGCCTTCGGGCTGGCGGCCCGCCAAATTGACGGCGATTCCCTCGCAGGTCGGATAGAGCGGAAAGCGATAGGCCTTTGTTTGCGCCCACTCTACCAAGCGGATGTTCAAGGTCGCGTCCGCATCAAACAAAGTGAGCTTTCGCCGAAGCGACGCCGGCGAGCGGCGAAACAGTTGTTCCTTCGCCGGGAAGTGGTTTTTGAGCCAGCCGTACGTCGCGGAAAGAGCGCGTCGCGCCACGCCCGCGGGACGCGCCGTGAGTAAACCGCGCTGGCGCAACCAGGCATTGAGGTGAATCGCGTGCTCGGCGGCCGGACCGCCTCCGTGGTCCGACACAATGAAAATGGTTGTGTTGGGCGAGACCGCTTCGAGCAACTGGGCAATCGCGCGGTCGGCCGCGCGATAGATATCCAAAATGGTCGAGCCGAGCCGGCTGGCCTCGATGCGATCATGAACGGGCGACTGGGAATCGTGGTATCGCCAAAAATCATGCTGCGCGCGGTCAATCGAACCGATCACCATGACGAAAAGATCGAACGCTTCGCGGCGAATGAGCTCGGCGGCGATGCGGCCGCGCTCGCGCGCGAGACGCACCAATTCCAACGCCACTTCGGTCGGTGTGGCCGAGTTGAAAAACGCCGAGTCCTCGGTCAGGCCGGGCAAGGCGGCCACAAGCGATTCGGGCCAGCCGAATGCCCGCGCCGAGTCGGGCGTCGGATAGCCGGATACGAGAACGCCGTTGACGGGCCAGGGCGGAAAAGTAATCGGAACCCACAAGACGCCGACGCGAAGCCCCCGCGCGTCCGCATAATCCCAAAACGTTTTTCCCGCAATCGCTTGAGACGAAACGATGTCGGCTTCGTGCAACTCATAGCGGCGCGCGTCGAGATTGCGAAAACCAAGGATGCCGTGACCGGCCGGGTTCAGCCCCGTCATGAACGTGCTCCAGGCAGGCGGCGAAACGGGCGGGATCGTGGAGAGAAGCGGGCCGAACGAGCCGCGTTCGATCAGGCTGCGCAGCGCGGGCAGATCGCGCGAGTCGGACCAGCGCCGGACCAAGTCGGGCGATGCGCCGTCCAATCCGATCACGACAACCCGCGGCCGGGCGCTCGTCATTGCGAAGAACCTCGGGCGGCAAAGAGGCGCTCATAAACCACGTTCACTTCCTCATACCGCTGCCGCCAATCATAGTGCGTTTCAATCAAGTGTCGAGCGTTTTGCGCCACGCGACGGCGCAACTCGATGTCGCGGAGCAGCCGCACGGTTGCTCGAGCAAAGTCGTCGGTGCGGTCGGCCAGGAGTATGTTTTCGCCATTCGTTGCGGCGATGCCTTCGGCTCCGAGTATTGTCGAGACAACCGGAATGCCGCGGGCCATAGCGTCGAGGATTTTCACGCGCATTCCGCTGCCCGCGCGAAGGGGAACCATCAGAGCCGCCGACACTGCCAACTGGGGCGCCACGTCTTTCACATACCCCATGACCTGAATGCAGTTGTCCGCGGCTGCTGCGCGAAGTATCGCGCGATCGGGACGCGGCCCGACAATGCGCAATTGCGCATCGGCAATCTCGCGCCGGATGGACGGGAAAATCTCGCGCACGAACCAGAGAACGCTGTCCACATTGGGGGGATAGAACATTGCGCCGAGACAAAGAAGATCGCGCGATTCGGCGGCTGGCGCAATCATGGGCGTTTCTATTGGGTCAACGCAGATTGGGATGGCCGTCACCGGTCGCCGACCCGCGACCATTTCGGTCAACCGCTGTGCATCGCGCACCGTGACCGCGAGGATTTCGTTGAAGCCGCTACACACCTGGCCTTCGTAACGCGCCATTGTTTGCGCTTCGCGCCGCAAGAGCCGTCTCCGCCAACCTGGGGGCGCCAGCTCGGCCATGCCCGCAATCACCTCGTGATATACGTTGTGCATGTCAATCAAGCGCGGCGCGCAAGTGATTCCCATGACGTGCTGAGCCGCCTTGATCTGGTCCACGTGTATCGCGTCGAATCGCGTGCCGCCGACAAGGCGTCGGATGAGATCGCGAAAAGCGGTGGAACGATCGCGGAGGATCAATGCCGCTCGCCGTATCGCCATGCCAACCAGAACTGACACGACATCGCGGAAAAACGACCGATGTATGAGAACGGTGTGAACCGCTTCGCAAAACCCGGCGAGGTGAGTCACGGCATCTTCGCGGTTGGTCGCGCCCACGAGCGAAGCCAGTGTCACGCGATGGTGTCTGGCGAGATGACGCAGCATATAGTAGGCGCGCACCTTGGCCCCCGCGTCGAGCGGGTAGGGCAACACCTGCGTCACGAACAAGATGTGTCTTTGCGCCATTCTTTCGTTTGCCGCCGTTCGGGATTATTCAACCTGCCGGTACGGCTGGCAGGAAAGTCAGAAGGGACAGAAGGGACAAGAGAGACAAAAGGGACATGGAAGGGGCGTTTAGTCCTTCTGTGTCTTCGCTTTGTTGAACAGCTTTTCTGCCGGGCAACCGATTTCTCTTTGCTTGCAGAATTTACAGGCGAACGAGCCTCTTACGACTGCATTGCCGCCAAAGGAGAGCATCACCAACGCCGCCAGCAATGTCACTCGAAACCAGGCGAAATCTGTGATGGAAAGTATGATTCCGCCTGCCAAAGGAAAGATGAGAACCATGAAATCCGGCAGGAGATCCAACCAGGAGATTTCTCTCTCAATGAACTTCTGGGGATCGCCTCTTCGGAAAAGCAGAGGGCATATCTTCCCTTTGCCGAACCCACAGACCTCTCCATAGTAATAGCAGTTCACACAACTCTTTCGAAGCACTTGGATCTCGACCCAAAGACAGTAGAACACGTAGAGGAGACAGAATAGCATTCCAAATCCCGCAAAGATATAAGCTCCGATGCCGTAGATCGCTACTGCCACGGAATTGGACAAGAGTACTATCCCTACAGGGAATCTCTCATAATATCTCGTCTCTTCCATGCTTCACCCCAAATCATCTGTTTGGGTTCGAGTCCGGGTCTCACCACGTTTTCAATCAAGATACCCGAGATGGCGAAGCGAGTCAAGAACGGCAGCCGACTGCTCGGCGGACAAAGCCTGTGAGGGTCCTGTCGGTTCAACCAAATCACCTTCGTCGAGTGGAATGCCGTAATACCCCAGAATCATGGGAGCGATCTCCGTGATTTCCCTTTTCGCGTCCCGCGCCGAGCTAAACAACGAGGTCGCGCTGGATATAAGAACGCCCTCGGGAGCATGAAAACCGCAAATGCCGGCCAGCGGCGCAACCACCTCTGAATCGCTGGGCATCGGCAGCGTGTTGATCTCCAGCGAAAGATCGGGCACTCGTGTCGGAAGCCCTTTCGCACCGCCCTCGTATCGAATGATGCGTCGAACGAGCGGTTCGTTGTGGTGCGGTGGCCGAAACGTCTCGAGCGCCGCAATCGCATCGCCAAGCGCCTTTTCACAGTCGGCGCCGGCGGCGACTATGCCGCGCGCAAAACGCGCCCGGCTGTTGACGTAGAGATTGAGATGATAATCGCCGGCTGGAAAAATGCGCGTTCGCTCCCAGTCAATTCGGGAGTAAGCACGGGCGCGCCGCGCCCACGCACGCGCGGCCGTTGTGTCGCCGAGCCACCGCTTGCCGAGGCGCTGAAGTCGGGCGGAGGAGCGAACCGCCTGAAGTCCAGCGGCGCCGACCCTCGCGGCAAGTCCTCGACCGCCTCCACCCCAAAACAGAAGTCCCGCCTGCGCAAGCGCCTCGCTCACCCAGTCGTAATGAAACGTGGCGCCAAAGCCATGATCGGACACGATAATGATGTCGGTTCCGTTGCCCGCGGTCTCCATCAAATCGGCGACGAAGCGATCCACTCGACGATAGATGGCAAACAGGGTTTCACGGCGCTCGGCGGCCTCAGGTTCGCGCGAGAAAACAAATCTCCGATCGAAGTATTTCCAGAGGGCATGTTGCGCCCAATCGAGCGCCATCGTGCCGACCATCGCAAATTGCCACGATTTCTGCGCGGTCAGATGGCGGAAAATCTGGAGCCGATCATTCATAAACTTGTCGAGCCATTTCATAAAACCAGGCGCCGTCGGATCGGGGGCTTCGACAGGATGGCGCGCGCAGGCAACACCCGCCGATTCCAGTTGCTCGGCCAAATCGGGCGGGTGCGTAAATGGGCCGATTGTGGGCAGCGGGAATCCCGCGATCGCACAGCCGTTTACCGGCTCGGGCGGGAATGTGAACGGCACGTCGAGAAGCAGGACGCGAAGGCCGCGGCGGCTGAGTTGCCGCCACAATGTCGGACGCTGCAAGTCAGACATCGTCGTCAGCCGAAGTGAATAATCCTGCGCATCGGGATAGTTGAAGCCAAAAACGCCATGTGTCTCAGGCGGCGCTCCCGTGGCAAACGACGACCACGCCGGTGGCGTGATGGCCGGAATCGTCGAAAGCAACGGCGCGCTCGATCCGCGCGCCATCATCTCGCCGATGCACGGCAACTCGCCTCGCGCAGCGAGCGGGCGAATCAAATCGAACGTCGCGCCATCGAGAGCTATTGCCAGAAACCGCTTTTTACTTCCGTTCATCATTCTAGATAGCCGAGGTTTCGCAGTTGTTCTCGCACCGAGGCGACTTCGTCCGGCAATAGAACCGGCTCTTTCGCAGCAACCGCGCTCTCTTTCGCCTGCGTCTCGCGTCGGATTGGGCGCGTCTGCAAGGCTTCAGGACAAAATACGTCGCTCAAAACGCGGCCATCCAAGTCTTCGGGAATCGGCAAATCCATGAGGTGAAGAACGGTAGGCATCACATCTATGATACGCGCGTCGGCAAGCCGCGTCGCCCGGATTTCAGGTCCCCAGGCGATTAGAACGCCCTTCATGGTGTGGCTGCCGACGAGGTCCCAATTGCTCGTCTCGTTGGTCGGTTTCAAGCCGTGCAGGTTCTCATATTCAACCACAAGATCGGGCGCGCGCACGGCTGCTGCGCCCTGATAGATTTCATCGCGATGCCAGACGCGGCAAATCAGGCGCCGGCCGGTTCCGGGCGCGACGGCGGCTTCGAGCCGATTCTTGCTCTCGCGGCACAATTCATCATAGGCCGCGCCCGGCTCGACGGCGCCTTGCGGAAAAACGCCGCGTGTGTTGATATAGACCTGCCATCCCAGGGCTGCCGGAAACGCCGCCGTGCGCGACCAGTCAATCGCCCGCGCGGCGACTCGTTTGAGCAGCCGGCGGTCGGCGGGACGGCGGTGGAGAAATCTCTTCAGCCACGGCATGGCGTCATAACCTCTATGAAAGAAATCCATCAGCCGAGCGCTTGCGCCCGACCAGCCGCGATAGCGAAGCCAACCTGCCTCGACCAGAATGCGGCGCGTGAGTTGCCCGCGCCATGTCGTTCCAAAACCATGATCGGAGAGAACGATGACGTGGAGCGGCTCGCCGGCTCGTTCCAAAAGCCGCCCGATGAAGGCATCGGCCTTCTCGTAATACTGAAACAGGGCATCGCGAAAGCGTGGCGCATCGGGCGAGCGCGAATCGGGATGCAACGACTCACAATATGTCCACGTTCCGTGCTGGATGTGATCGGTGACGCCCACCGGCGAAACAGGTCATCGCATGGCGGCGATGCCTTGATGCCCGGAACCGCCACGTTGAACTCGCCGAATTGCCGCGCCAGCTCGTCGCGCAGCGATGGGGGATAGGTGAACACACTCCCACTGCCCGTCGGCGCGCCATAGCCCGCAACCAGACAGCCGCTCACCGGCTCGGGCGGATAGGAAAACGGGATGTCCAAGGCGACAACGCGCCGGCCATGATCGCCGGCGATTTGCCACAACGTCCGATGGCCCGCGCGAGTTGCGGCGACCGGCCGAAAATCATAGCTGCCCGCCTCGATCTCTTCGAAGCCGAAAACGCCATGCCGTCCCGGATGCTTGCCCGTCAGGAATGAAGTCCAGGCGACAGGGCTGAGCGGCGGCAGGGTCGAGCGCAATTCGCCCCAAGCGCCGCCCGCGATCAACCGTCCGAGAACCGGCAAGCGCCCTCCCTCTACCATCGGCAGAATCACATCGAGCGTCGCGCCATCGAGCCCGACAACCAAAACCCGCCTTTGGGCGCCGCCAAAAGCACTGCGCTTCGAAGACATCTGATTCGATTCATTCATTATTCATCATTCATCGTTCATCGTTAATCGAGGTATCCCCAATGGCGCAGCTGTTCGGCCACCGCCTCTTCGTCCTCAACCGAATGCCAGCGCGCTTTGGCGATTGTCGCCGTGGCGGATTCTTCGGCGACGTGTTCGAATCGAACCGCGTGGCCGTCGCGATAGTCAGACGTGAGAGCCTCCAGGACGACTTGGCCGTCCATGTCGGTGGGAATCGGCGTGTCGAGCAAGTGGAGCGACGTCGCCGTCACGTCCTCGATCCTGAAGAACTTGTCGGGCGCAGCATGAACAACATCCGGCCCCGCGAGAAGGAGAATCCCCTCATCGCGATGGATGCCCTCGCTCCGAAACGATTTCGGACTGACGAGGCGACCGCCGGGCGATTCGCCGTGGGCCAGACCATAATGCACGTCCAGTCGGAAGACCACGTCGGGGCACACCGCAATGCGCGGGCCGCGATAGATTTCCTCGCGCCGCCAGACGGCCTCGACAATCGGCTTGCCCGAATCGGGCTCGCGCACCTCGGCCAGCCGCGCCATGAGCGACTGGCGAAACGGTTCATAGCCAGGATCGGATTGCGGCAGATTGATGCCGATGCCGCCGATGTATTTGTGGAGAATGACGAGATAAGCGCGACTCGATCGCCACGCTTGTTGTTCCTTGCGCAACACCAACCGCGTGATGCACGACAAGAGGCGACGCAAATAGGCGCCGGCCATGAGGCGGCGCAACCGGTCGCCGTTCACGATGCCGTGGCGTTCGAGCCAGGCACGCAGGCTGTAGAATCCCCCGACGCCTTCGCCCGCTTCGAGACCCAACCGACGGGCAAGGGGGCGCCTATAGACAGCGATTTGCGGAGCCGGTCCGAAACCGTGATCCGAGAGAATAATGCAATCGGCTTGATCGCCGGCCGTTTCCACCAGGCGGCCGATCGTTGAATCGAGCAGACTGTAATAGCGATCGAGATTCTCGCGGAAGAACTCGATGTCATCGAAGTTCTCGCGCGACAGGCTCTTGTCTTGTTCTTCTTCATCTTTCATTCTTCCGCCTTCATCCTTCCGCTTCGCGCCTGCATCC
>Ga0315280_10010956_pt1 | contig 11239 bp, 10 predicted proteins | sample YL17G06_40_MG_FD_203697 | JGI IMG/M metagenome (GOLD analysis project Ga0315280, IMG submission 203697) | Sediment microbial communities from Yellowstone Lake, YNP, Wyoming, USA - YL17G06_40 | ecosystem: Environmental > Aquatic > Freshwater > Lake > Sediment | place: USA: Wyoming | collected... | reverse complement strand
GAGGGCAGGCCACCACGTTACGGACCGTGTTCCCGCAGGCCTCGCGTGTGGTGAGGCCTACCTCCGCCAGTCGCCGAAGCGTGGCCACCAGCGCCTCCGGCTTCACGAAGTGAAACTGGATGTTCTGGCGGGTGGTGACGTGTCCAAGCCCTCGAGGTGTCTCCTCGGCCAGTTCGGCCAGGCGTTCGAGCTGTCTCCCGGTGAGGCCGCCCCAGGGGATCTTCACCCGGACCATGTGAACCCCTTCCTGGCGCTGGCCGTACACGCCGTGCTGCAGGCGAAATCGCTTGAAGTCCTCCGGCGTCATCTCACCTTTCCAGAACCGCCTGACGAAGAGGTCAAACGTGTCAATCTCGTCATCGTTCGCCCACGAGTCAGGTTCGCTAACGATCCGCCCGGGAAGTTCATCGGCTTCAGGAATGTGAAGACGGGGCTTCTTCGTCTCGGTCGTCGTGTGGCTGCTCATCGTTTCCTCCAAAACAAAGAGGCCAACCCCACCAGAAGTGGAATTGGCCTCCAGTTGACTGGTCGGCCCTGTTTGCGCGCTGCGACTTACGCCAGCCGGACCTTCTCCGTTTTGTCTATCTGAACAACACGCGAATCCTGGATGATTATCTGCACCTGGCCGAACCGCACACTCCGGATCGCCTCGATGACCTGGCGAACGATCTCGCCATCCTCGGAGAGATCCGGCCTTCTTGACTGATGGGCTTCAATGTTCATCGCTTCCTCCAACTACCCTGCAATCTCATTCGGATCACAGGGGTTTCTCGCCAAAAAGTCGTCATATCTCGCGGAAGCGACAACACATGCCCATCATCGGATTCCCCCTCCTTCCGCTCAATTTCTCCTCCTCTCACTCAAAGACGAAGCCCCCTCCCATCGTAACGATGAGAAGGGGCTGTGAAGGTTCTCGTCCCCTCCTCATCTCTCCCCGCCAACCCCAGCGCACGCGTTGCGCCGGTTGTCTGGGGCAGGAGTTGGCACCCCGCCGCAAGCGGGGTTGCCGTGGCTTCTTCGGGCCAGTCCCTCTGCCACTCTGGATGAGAAGTAGCGACTTTATATCTGAAGTGAATCCTCACGTCAAGAAATATTTTCGAATCCCGACTGGAATATAGTAGATTAATCAGAGAAAATTCATGAAAGCCGCAACATCAATTCTCACAACTACTTTCGACATTCGGAGTCTCCGGGTTCATTGAGAACGGACGGCAATACCAGGCGGGTCTCCGAAAATTCTTGGCCGGGTAAGCCCTCCTCCATGCACCTCATCAACGTAGAAAACCGATCGATGACACCCAGTCCACCGATCGTCCCGACTCTCAGACACAGGACCGCTTGATGTGGTGAAGGACATCGGGCCGAAGCGCACTCACGCCTGTTTCCACGGCGACGTCCTCGCCACCCTTCCGGGGACCTCATCCACGGCGATGCGAGTGGCGTGACGACCATCCCCCTGGACATCGCCGACAAGGTCTATGGCGAATGCCTGAAACTGCGGGAGCGCGAGGCCGGCCTGCGGGACTACGCCCACAGCCGCGGCGGCGGCGGATCGTCAATGCGGAATGCGGATTGCGGAATGTGGAATATTCTACAGGCGCACCTCGGCCAAAGATAGCCGGCGGAAGCGCCAGCTCACGATGATGCTGCGCACGATCCAGTCGAGGACCATTGCCCCCCAGACCACCGTCATCCCAAACTCCGTCCGCACCCCGCCGAAGTAGGCGGCAGGCAGGCGGACAAGCCACCCGCCAAGGACAGCAGCCAGCAGAACCACGTGGGTCTCACCGGCGCCCCGCAGTGCCCCTGACGTGACCATGGAGATGGCCAAGGGCAGCTGCAGGAGCCCCATTGCCGTGAGCAGCGGGACGCTGTACCCCAGAACCCCCGGGTCTGAGGTGAAGAGGACGACCCAGGTCCTGGGGAAGAGGACGAAGCTCACGCCGAAGGCCGTCATGATTGCCGCGGCCAGCAGGTTCGCCACGCGGGCGCACCGGCGCGCCCCGCCCGGATCCTTGGCCCCCAGCCGCTGCCCGACGACCGCCGTGGCCGCCTTGGCGAAGCCGAGGCCCGGGAGAAACGACAGTGACTCGATGTTGAGGCCGACTTGGTGCGCGGCGTAAGCGGCCAAGCCGAAGCCGATCACGATCCGGGCGTAGACCAGTTGCATCCCATGCGTGATCAAACGCTCCCCGACCGCCGGTAGGCCCACCCGGAGGATTCTCCAGAGTTCCTGGAAGCTCCAGGCGTCCGATCGCTGCCCGAACAGTCCACGGCGCTTCGCACGCCAGAGAAGCCACACGGCCCCCACCCCTTCGGAGAGCCCCGAGGCCAGGGCGGCGCCGACCACGCCCATGCGCGGAAGGCCCGCCAGCCCGTAGACGAGGGGAACCGCCACCAGCACATGAAGGACATTCACGCCGACCATGGCGCGCAACGGTGTCCGCATGTCCCCAACCCCCTGGAAGATCGCCGACGCCAGGTGCAGGAAAACATAGGCGCCGAAGAGGTACCAGGTGATGTGCAGGTAATCCAGGGTGAGATCCAGGAGCCGTCCCTCGGCTCCCATGAACACGGCCGCGGCGCGCGAGAACAGGATGCCGGCAGCCCCCAGGGTCACGCTGGCCGCCACACCGATCAGCAGGCTGGTGCGCACGGCCCACGCGCGTCGCCACTCGTCTGTGGCCCCGGTGTGGAAGGCAACCATGACCGTGCTGCCGACGCCCAACCCGTAGAGCAGGGCCATCGTGAACATCAGCAGGAGCTGGGAGAGCCCCACGGCGGCCAGCTCCGCCGCGCCCAGCCGCCCCACCAGCAGCGCGTCCACCACGTTTACCCCGCGCTGCAACAGATCGCTGCCGACGATGGGAAGGGCCAGGCGCAGGACGTTCCGGCGCAACTCGCGCTCGTCGGCCCACTCGGCCAGCTTGGCTTCGGCCTGTCCACGAAAGTTCACTGCCGATTCCGATCCGATGAAAACGGACAACGAGCAATTGAAACCCGACACCGCCCGACACAGCAAGGCCGCGCCTCAACTTCTCGGGGCGCGGCCTCGGATCTTACCACACCGGGTGCTAGGACTTCCCGCCAAAAGCCTTGTCCGCGGGCGAGGCGCCGCCCATGGCCTTCTTAGCCTCGGCGATGAACTCCTGCGCCGTCTTGCCGTCCGGGCTCCCCGCCCCCACGACCTCAATGAAGGTCTCCCACACCCGGATGGCACCGGCATAATCCTTCTTGACCTCTTGCATCAGGTTCGCCTTGTCCCACAACGCGTGCACGTAGCGCGGATCGATGCCGAGCGCCTGATTGTAGCGCGCCAGGGCGGCATCCACCTCGCCTCGGGCGAGGAGCACATTCCCCAGATGCGTGATGGCTTCCGTGTTCTGCGGTTCCAGCGCCAGCACCTGCTGATACAGCGATTCGGCCGCATCCAGTTGCTGCTGGTCGAGCTGTACGTGGGCCAGGCGCAGCAGCGCTTCCACGTCTTTCGGGTTCTGAAGGAGCCGGGCCCGCCAGGGGGCGGCCGGATCCGACCCCGACGCGCCGACCGACGCATTCGTTGGCCCCATGGCGCGGTACACGAGATAGCCACCGGAGATCCCGGTGACCAGGGCGATCACCAGGAGCCATATGACCCCGGTCACGGAAGGTCGCCCCACGAGCAGTCGCCGGAGTTCGCCCCCGGCGTCGCTCCCGGCCGTCTGCGCCGGAACCTTTCGCCGCTTCTTTCCCATTACCTTCACCGCTATCGGCTGGGACGCCGGGAGGCTGGGAAGCCTCGAGCCCTTCGGCCTGCTGGCCTCCGGCCTTCTCCTAAAATTTGAGGAGGCGTCGCTCGATATTGAACAGCCACTCCGGCGTCAGCGAGAACGCCAGCCGGCTCAAGACCGTGAAATAATCGCTGACCAGCAAGAGGCCTAGAGCGATCAGGATGAGGCCGCTCAGTCGCGTCACCACCGGGATGAATCGCTTGAACCGGTCGAAGAAGACCACAAACCGATGGATGGCCAGCGCGCTCGCGAAAAAGGGGATGGCGAGGCCGAGCGAATACGCCGCCAGCATCTTGATCCCGGTGGCGGCCGTCTGCGAGACCGAGGCCAGCGTCAGGATGGACCCGAGGATCGGGCCGATGCATGGCGTCCACCCGGCGGCAAACGTGATGCCCACCGCGACCGCCCCGAGATACCCCGCCGGCCGGTCCTGCAACTCCACCCGCCATTCCCGCATCAGGAACGGGATCCGCAACCAGCCGGCGACATACAGCCCCATGAGGATGATGAAGACCCCGCCGATCTTCCGGATCAGGCCCTGCTGCCGGAACACGACCTGCCCCACGACCGTCGCGCCGGCCCCCAGCGCGACGAACACGAGGGAGAAGCCCAGGATGAACAGCAGGGAATTGAGAAGGATGGCCCGCCGCGTTCGGGGGTTCGCCACCGTTCCCTGGACCTCTTCGAAAGACACGCCTGCAATGAAAGAGACGTACGAGGGGAGGAGCGGCAGGACGCAGGGCGAGAGAAACGACAGCAGCCCGGCGGCCATCGCCACCAGAATGTTCAGGTCAGGAGCCAGCATGACACACGACCCATTTCGGATTTCGGATTTCGGATTTCGGATTGAACGGCACGCGAAGAGATCCGGGTTCAGCTATCATCGTTTGCCGTCAGACAGGACACGGGCGAAGTACTGGCGGGCGCTGCCGCTGCCCCACTCTCGCGAGCCGAAGGCCCGCCACAGAATTTTTCCGTCGCGCCCGACAAGGTAGGTGGCTGGAACCGGCCGGATGCCGTAGGCTCAGGGACGCGGGGTCGTGGCTCGTCGGGGCGGCGGCCAGCGTGAGCGCCAGGATCGCCAGAAGACCCAGAGCGGCCCGGCAGCGGCGAAGGCCCCGCATCCTGCCCGGCGCATTCCGGGGAAGCCCGACCCTATTTGCGCGCGCCGGACGGCGATCATGCATCCGCATCTCCTGTGGCGCCCGCTTCCTTGATCGGCGAGGCCGGACACCTGCGTGCGGGGGACATCAGCCGGGCGCGTTACGGGAGGCTGGCCTGGACCGAATCGCCCACGCGAATCCTCTGGCGATCCGTGAAGCCGGCCGGCACTTCGAGCACCAGGTCGGCCGCGGCCGTGTAGACCCGTTCGGGTCCCGCCGAGGTCAGAGGCGGCGCGTGCTTCTCGATCGCCACGATCCGACCGGCGTGGATCCAGATGATGTCCAGGGGAAACCGCATGTCCTTCATCCAGATGCTTATGGGGCGCGGGCCATCATACACGAAGAGCATGCCGTGACCGGGCTTGAGGCCCGGCCGGCCGCTCAGCCCGCGGACCTGCTCCTCGACGGTGCGGGCCATCTCGACCGTCAGCGTCACGCGGCCGGCGATCACCAGCTTGCCCGTGACCAGGGGCGGGTTGGCCTCCGCCGCCAGGACATGCGCGGCCCAGACCAGGGAGGCCGCCAGGCCCAGCCAGATCCCTGCGCGACGCACCATCAGTCCTCGGGCAATTCGGCCAGCCGGGCGACGACGGACATCGGCTTCCCGTCCCTCAGGACGTCCACCCGCACGTCCTCGCCGGCTTTCTTGTTTTCGTCCAGGAAACCCGTGAGGTCATCCACGCTTGCGATCTTCTGGCCGTCCAGGGCCAGGATGATGTCGCCGCCTATGGCGAACATGTAGTTGCGGACGCGGACGCGCCGTTGCGCCCCCCGCAGGCCGGCCCGCTCCGCCGGGCTGCCGGAAGCCACCCGGGCGATCATCACTCCCTCTTTCGCGGGCAGGTTCATGGCGCGGGCCAGATCGGGCGTCACGTCCATCCCGCTGATCCCCAGCCAGGGATGGCTGGCCCGGCCCCTGGCGATGAGCTGGGGCAGAAGCTTCTTCGCCGTATTCACCGGAATCGCGAACCCGATGCCGACCGATCCGCCGCTGGGCGTGAAGATCGCCGTATTGATTCCGATGACCTCTCCCCGGGAGTTGAGGAGCGGCCCTCCCGAGTTGCCGGGGTTGATGGCGGCGTCGGTTTGGATCACGTTCCGGATCTGCCGGCCCGTGTCCGCTTGCAGGCTTCGACCCAGGGCGCTGACCACGCCCCGGGTGACCGTGCGGTCCAGCCCGAAGGGATTTCCGATGGCGATGGCCATCTGGCCCACCTGGAGTTGAGCCGAGTCGCCCAGGCGGAGCGGCGTGAGCTTCTCCCGCGGAACAGTGATCCGGATGACGGCGAGATCGTTGTTCGGGTCCCGGCCGATCAGCTTGGCCGGCACCTTGCTCTTGTCGGCCAGCGTGACCTCCAGGCTGTCGGCATTCTCCACCACATGGTTGTTGGTGAGGACGTACCCGCGGTCGTCCACCATGAAGCCGGAGCCGGTGCCCCGCTCCGGGACGACCCGGAAGAAGAAATCCTGACTCAGCACCGTGCTGGTGATGTGCACGACGCCCGGGCTCGCAGCGCGATACACCCCGATGACGATCTCCTCCTCTGGGGTGAGACCACCGGCAGCCCTGGCCGGACCCTCCCCGGGGAACGCCGGCCCGGCGAGAAGGAGGGACACCAGGAACAGGCATCCGGCACGCACAGGCAGCCGAAAGAGCGATACGCGGCGCACGCTGGACATTCACGCACCTCGAAGGGGCGATCAATGATTCTGTAATCTTGATGGAGGAACCGGTCCTTGTCAATGAGGGCGGAACACCGGAGGTTGCTAGTGCGGATGCCTCTGGTGCCGGTCGGGATTGGGTCGCCCGGCGATTCCTGTCTCCAGGCTAGCAGCCCATTTACCTTGACGGACGGCGCAAATTGGAATACCCGTGAGGGCGATGGCGACGATCCTCGGCGCGGCAGATCAGGAGAAGTCACGGGCCCGGCTGTTCCCCTGGTACGGGTGGGTGGCCCTCTTCACCCTGATCGCGGGCGAACTCGGCCTCTTCCTCGGCGTCTTCGCAGTCGAGGCCCTCTTCTACTTCATCGCCTGGTGGTCGTACATCGCGCTGGCGGACGCCTGGGTCTGGAGGCGCCGGGGGCATTCCCTGCTGCGTGACCAGCCGTGGGAGTTTCTCGTCCTCGCCTTCTGGTCGGTTGCCGTCTGGAACCTGTTCGAGGTGTTCAACTTCCGCCTCCAGAACTGGTTCTACGTCAACGTGCCGACGCAGTCGCCCTGGGGCGCGATCTTCACCTTTTTCGCCTATGGCACGGTCGTCCCCGGGCTGTTCGAGACCTACGATCTCCTGCGCGCATACGGCGTCGCCGAGGGGGTGCGCGTGCGGCCCTGGCGAATCCGGCCGTCCGGTCTCGCCCTGTCGGTCGCGGTGGGGTTCCTGATGTTGCTCAGCCCTCTCCTCTGGCCGCGCTACGCCTTCCCCTGGGTGTGGGGGTTCGTCGTCTTCCTCGGGGACCCCCTGTGTTACCGCGCCGAACGGACGCGGGCAAGATCCCTGCTGGGCCAGCTCGAGCGGGGAGATCCCCGCCCTTTCATCCGGCTGCTCGTGTCCGGCCTCATTTGCGGCGGCCTGTGGGAGTTCTGGAACTTCTGGGCCTACACGAAGTGGATCTACACCGTTCCGTTCTTCGAGGACCTCAAGTGGTTCGAGATGCCTCCCCTCGGCTTCCTCGGCTTCCCTCCCTTTGCCCTTGAATGCTACGTGCTCGTGAACCTCCTCAACCGGTTCCGCCGGGGGCGGGGATGGGAGGAGTCCGGGCAGATCGGTCCTGGCGCGCCACGCCGCCTGGCGGTGCCGGTGGTCGTCCTCGCCTGCCTTTTCAATGTCGCGGCATACGTCGGGATTGACCGCCTCACCGTGCAAAGCTACGTCCCGACTATGGCCGAGATGGATGGAGTGTCCGGGAATGTCGTGGATCGCCTGGCCCGCGCGGGGATCGTCTCCCCGCGCACCCTGCTCCAGCGGACGGCCACGGGGGATCGGCGTGCGGCGCTCGCCCGGCAGACCGGGATCAGCGAGAGTGCATTGGGGGCGGTCCGGACGGCGGCCCGGCTGGTCGACCTGGAAGGGCTCGGCGCCACCCACTACAACGAACTGAGGCGCCTCGGTATCGGGCGGGTTGAGGAGCTGGCACGGCAGGATCCGGAAACCCTGGTCACCCGGTGGCGAAGCCTCGCTGGCACGAAGCCCCCTACCCTGGCCCAGGTCAAAGTTTGGGTGCGCTCCGCCCGTGAGCACCCGAACGACACGTAATCCCCCGCCACGTCAGACGCCCCGCTACGGCGTCACCTCCAGCCGGATACGTCCGATGAGCTGGTCATGGGCGGTGAGGACGTCCACCGTCCAGGATCCCGCCGGATCCTGTCCGAGGTCCGTCTTCCGGGAATACGTCCGGAACCCGGCACGCAAGCCGCCCCTGATGGGAGACAGCGGTATCCTCGCCACAACCGCTCCGTCCTTCCGCCAGAGATGGTAGATCGGCTCCCGCAGCCCCGCAGGCGCCGACACCGCACTGAAGGCCGACACCCCACCCCAGGCCCGCAGCTCCTCCGCGGAAAGAGTCGAGGCCGGCTGGTCGGGCTCCAACCGGATGACCGATTTGGCGAACGTCGCCCTGGTCAGGTACAGCGGCACGGGTGGGATCCAAACGCGGAGAGGCCAGAGGAAGAGGGCGAAGGCCACCCCCCATAAAGCCGCCCGGAAGAGCGCGCCCCCCCACGAGGGATCCTGCCCCCGGCGGAAGATCGGGGCCAGGGCCAGCATGCTGACTAGCCCGCTCAGGAGGAGGGCCCAGGCGCTCGGCACTCGGATCAGCGGAAAGGCGACATTCAGCGACGCGAAGAGCCCGAACCCGAAGAGAAGAACCTCCATCCGGCGGAAACGGAGGATGATCGCCCGGTACCAGGGGTCAATCGCCGTGATGAGAGCCGCGCTCCCCAGCGCCACCAGGAACCATGCGTTCGCAGACGTGAGCGTCGTGCTGGTATAGTAGATGGGCAGCAGGAACAAGAGCAAGCCATGGAAGAGGGTCTGCACCGTGTAATCCACAACCAGGGAGATCGCCCGTCGACCGCGCGCCAGCAGCGACTGCCGGACCTCGGCCAGGGCCACTCCGGCCAGCCACAGCAGCAGGAGGTAGCCGACGAACCAGGGAAAGTACTCGATCCCTCTCCGAAACATGAGGAGAGTCAGGACGCCGAGCGCCAGCGAACCGGACGAGATTCCCCAGTTCTCCACCCAATGCAGCCACGGGCATCGTGCCGTGAGTGCGGCCCACCTCTCCCGAGCGATATCCAGCCGGGTTGCCGTTAACACGGTGAACCCTTTTCCCACAGTTTGCCTCTTGACTGGATCGGCCGTCCGATCTATGTTACAGGTAGCCGCAGGGATCAGTGCGGAGCAGCTCAATCGCCATGGCGCGCGAACCTGCCCCGCGGGTCGCCCAGGGATTCAGGCCCCAGGCGTCGGAACCGACCCCGCAGGGCGGGGTCGCGAGGACCGGCGCCGGCGACCGGGGGAGACGCTGCACGGCTCAAGTCTGATCGCCTGCGGCGCATTTATTTCTGCTCCCCGCAGCTTCGCCCCCATCCTGCTTTCCCCCAGCTTCCAAGTAGACCCACGAATGCGCCCGCCGGCCAGAAAACGGCCATTCACCCGCGCTGTCGCGCCGCTTCCACGGTTCGGAGTCTGTGCCCCTGGCGAGTACTAAGGGGTCCGGAGCTTGAGCCACATTTCGCCGGACCCCTTAGTTCGCGGGGAAGGCCCTCGTGCTTGCAAGTCAGGCAGCAACCCCTCGGCCCTCCCCACGGACCCTACCGAGAGGGGCGGGCCGCCGCCCCTCCTCGGACTCTCCCCCCGGACTGTGCGGTTGGATCTGGGGTGTCGTTTAAGTTTCGGACCGCACAATAGGTGGGCGGCGATCACACAAGGATAGCCTTGGACGGTCCTCGGGCGAGAGGGTCGCGGCGACAATCAGGTCCGTGGGAACTCGCGATCGAGGATCTCGGTAATGAAACGCTCGATGGACACCGGGTAGAACTTGACGTCCGGGGAGAAGATCAGGCCGGTGTCCAGGATCTCCCCTCGCATCAGGTCGTCCAGGGCCCGCTCGATCTGCGACTGGGGATCCCGGTCGGCCTTGATGATTCGCAGGTCATCGCTCTCGAGCTGTACATTGTGCCGGCGGGCGTACAGAAAACTGAAAATGCGGCCGACCAGAGCCTTGTCCATCAACTCGGGATCGTCGAACAGTTCCCCGTACGTCTGGCCCGTCTGCCGGGGCGAGATGATGAGCCGGGGTGAGACTCGGATCCTCCCGCGAATCTCGATCGAGTGCTGATGTTGCTCCTCGTCGGGTCCCACCAGGATATACGGCAAGACGTGATACCCGGTCACGATGCCCGAGACGGGCTTGCGCAGGACCTGGGTATCCTCGAAGACTTTTTTCAGGTACTCGGGCTCGGCATGATTTCGGAACATTGCCTTCGTCCGGTTGCCTTCCCTGGCAAACGGGAGACATCTCAGGAACCCGAAGCCCCCCGCAGAATCAACCCATCCTTATCATAGCAAATCGAGCCAGGAACGGCCAGCCCCGCGCCGGCTGGGCTCCCGATTGTCGGCGAAGAGTCAGCGTGGTAGACTGATAGCAGGGGGAGTTGGATGGCCTATCTGATAAAGCGGTACTCGAATCGCAAGCTCTACGATCTTCAGCAGAGCCGTTACGTGACCCTGGACGCGCTGGAACGGATGGTCAGGGAAGGGAAGGACCTGTCCGTCGTGGACGCCAAGACGGGAGCTGACCTGACCTCGATCACCCTCGTTCAGATTCTCCTCGAACGCGAACGAACCCGCCGAGGCATGCTTCCCCCGGCCCTTCTCCACCGGATGGTCAGACACGGAGAAGCCTGGCGAGACCCCGCGCAGAAGCCTTTCGGCTACGGCGTGGAGGGAGCCACTCTCACCCACGAGGTTGAAGCGCTCAAGGAGAAGCTGAGAGGGCTGGAGCAGAAGCTTGCGGAGAGCGGGGAGAGATGATCCCGGATGGCCCTGCCGTGCCGGCAGCCGTCCGCGATCACCCCTCGCGGTCAGTGCGCGTCCCTTCCTAGTCCCAATCCGAGAAAAACCTTGAACCGCCATGACGCCAAGGACACAATGTTGGGATCCTTCTAGTGAAGAACGGGAAAGCGCGTTCATGGGGCCTTGAGCAGTTTCGGTCTTTTCCCCCGATGAGCTGATTGGTCTTGGCGTTCTTGGCGGTTGAGAATTTCGGATTGGGGCTGTGCGCCCAGCAGGGCGTTTCTCTT
>Ga0315280_10010955_pt1 | contig 11239 bp, 10 predicted proteins | sample YL17G06_40_MG_FD_203697 | JGI IMG/M metagenome (GOLD analysis project Ga0315280, IMG submission 203697) | Sediment microbial communities from Yellowstone Lake, YNP, Wyoming, USA - YL17G06_40 | ecosystem: Environmental > Aquatic > Freshwater > Lake > Sediment | place: USA: Wyoming | collected... | reverse complement strand
AGAAGGAGTAACGAAGAACGGCATAACAAGGCGCTTGAGCCGACGGCCTGACGCCTCCGTCGTGGCCGCCTGTGGGGTTGTATCGAGACTCTTCGGCAGTTGACGACCGCGGCTCAGCGCCAGCGTTGGGCGCATCTGTCACCCTTGCCCGAACAATGAGGGCACCTGCCGCGATGAGCGGTGGAGGTATCCATGGCGAAACCAGCCAGACCGCAAAAGGAGCGCGACTTCCGCGCCGGATTCGTCTGCGCTGAGGCATTTCAGCGTATGGCAGAGCCGTTCATTGGCAGGATCGCGCGGGAAGTGGACGGGGGCCTCCAGGCTCCCTCGAGCGAACTAGGAGAGGTGGTAGCCTCAGCGGTAAACCTAGCCCTGGTTTCCGAGTTAATCTAACATAACTGCATTTCACTGCTTGCATATTGGCAAGTTCAACGCCGCCCCTAAGCCGAAGTTCCCTTGTGGTTTGAATCAAATTCCCTGACAAGATTTTGATTTTAGGCCGGTTAGCAAAAAATATGCTCCGGATAATGTTCCCATGTAAATGTGCATATTATGCTTGACAATACTATGTCAATGGTTATAATAGCTCCCATGTACATAGAAACCGTCCCTAACCGCAACTCCCCGCCCGCCATCCTCCTGCGCGAAGGCTGGCGCCAAGGCAAGAAAACCTACAAGCGCACCCTCGCTAATCTTTCCGACTGGCCGGCGCACAAGACCGAAACCCTGCGCCGCTTGCTGCGCGACGAACAACTGGTTTCACCCCAGGATCTGTTCGAGACTGAAAAGACTCTGCCTCATGGACATGTCGAGGCGATCCTGGGAACGATTCGCAAGCTCGGACTGGAATCCGTCATTTCCGCCAAGCACTGCCCCGAGCGGGATCTGGTGGTTGCCATGATCGCCGGGCGGCTGATCCATCCGTGCTCGAAGCTTGCCACCACGCGGCACTGGCATACGACAACATTGGCCGAGGAGCTGTCGGTGCAGTATGCGGACGAAGATGATTTGTACGCTGCAATGGACTGGCTGCTGGAGCGCAAAGGGCGCATCGAAAAGAAGCTGGCCGAGCGACATCTCACCGATGGATCAACCGTGTTGTACGACGTCACGAGCAGTTACTACGAGGGGCGCACCTGTCCCTGGGCGGAGTTCGGTCACGATCGGGATGGCCGGAAGGGACTGCCAATCATCGTTTACGGAGTGATGACGGATGACGAAGGTCGTCCGGTTTCAGTCGAGGTGTACCGCGGGAACACCGGGGATCCGACGACGGTTGCGGACCAAGTGGAGAAGCTGCGGCAGAAGTTCGCATTGTCGCGGGTGGTGCTGGTGGGCGATCGCGGGATGCTAACCCAGACGCAGATCCGGGCGCTGAAGAAACATCCGGGGCTCGGATGGATCACGGCTCTCAGGAGTGCGGCGATCCGCAAACTGGTGGATGGAGGCACACTGCAGCTGTCGTTGTTCGATGAAAAGAACCTAGCCGAGATCAAATCGCCCGACTATCCAGATGAACGCTTGATGGTCTGTTTCAACCCGATTCTGGCCGGAGAGCGGGGGCGCAAGCGCGGAGAGTTGTTGCAATCGACAGAGGTGGGATTGACGAAGCTGGCGCAAGAAGTGGCGCGCCGCACCAGGACGCCGCTGAAACAATCGGAGATCGGGGTCAAGGCCGGCAAAATCCTCGGGCGCTACAAGGTGGCCAAACACTTCACTCTGAAGATTCGGGACGGGGGGTTCGAGTGGGCTCGTCGCGAGGGTGCGATCAAGAAAGAAGCGGAACTGGATGGCATTTACGTCATCCGTACCAGCGAGCCGACGGAGCGGTTATCGGCGGCAGACACGGTGCGGAGATACAAGAGTCTATCCCAAGTGGAACGAATGTTCCGATGCTTGAAAGCGCTGGATCTGTTGGTTCGGCCGATTCGGCACCGCAGCGAAGAGCGAGTGCCGGCGCACATCTTCCTGTGCATGCTTGCCTACTATGTGGAGTGGCATTTGCGCCAAGCGTTGGCACCCATTCTCTTCGAAGATGAGGAGCTGGAGAAGGAGCGGAAGCGGCGAGATCCCGTTTTGCCGGCAAAGCCATCTGAATCGGTCAAGATGAAGAAGCGGACGCACACAACTCCTGATGGCCTTCCCGTCCATGACTTCGACTCCCTTATGGCAGAACTTGCGACCTGCGGCAAAGTCACCTACAAGCTGAAGTCGAAGGAAATTGATTTACGAATAAACCAACAGCCCGACCTGACACCACTGCAAAGACGCGCCTATGAACTCCTGGGGCTGTTGCCAGTGATTGGAAAATGAAATTGCAGCTATCTCCAGTCGAGCCAGTCAAATACTGTCGTAACTGCCGGGGAACTTCGGATTAATAGACAAGAGCCTCAAGGAGAAATTCTTGGAGGTCTTCGAGGTCTTCGTGGTTCGCAGTATCGCTGCCGGTTTGTCGGGTCCGCAAAAACTGCCACTATCCGGCTCAACCTCGTGTCGCTCTGGATGGAGCCTGACTCGCACTCTTAATTGCACCCTCTCTGAATACTTCTGTTGAAAGTGCGGGCGCAAATCAATATCTTGTAGGAACTCCAACTCCGGGAATTGTTCGGTCGGGGGTTCGATCGGATCCGGGCTGGGAGAAGCAATGATGAGAGTGAGCAAACCTCGAGACGCCTGAAGCCAGTGCTTCAGCTCGACATGGACCTTTCCCTCAACCGCCTGAAGCAATGCAAAAAGGATGACCCGACTATGCAGAACCGAAACATCCACAACTTGGACGAAAGCCGGCTCGAACTGAACCGGAGGCACTTTATCGGTTATTTCTCGGCGATCGGATTGGGATCCACCCTGCTTCCCGGCACCCTCACCGCCGTAGCACAGGATGCGGAGAAGATAACGGCAGAGATGGTAGCGGCCGCCGCGAAGATCGCAGGCCTGACGCTGCCGCAGGAAACCTTGCAGGGGATTGCGAACCAGCTCAGCGGCCCCAGATCCCTCATAACCCGATATCAGAACATCCGGGCGCTGAATATCACCAATGGCATGCAGCCTGCAGTGATTTTCAATCCCGTTCCCGCGGGTATGAAGCTGCCAGCCGCGCGCCTGCCTCTCAGGAGAAGCTTGCCGAATGTTACGCTTCCCAAATCGGACGAGGAGCTGGCGTTCCTTCCGGTGACAAAGCTCTCCAGGCTCATCCGGACGCGCCAGATCACTTCGACACAACTGACCAAGCTCTATCTGGAACGCTTGAAGAAATACGACCCGATCCTCCATTGTGTGGTCACCTTGACCGAAGACCTGGCGCTGAAACTGGCGGCCCAGGCGGATAAGGAAATCGCGGCCGGCAAATACCGCGGCCCTCTCCACGGCATCCCGTGGGGGGCGAAAGATCTGCTCGCGGTAAAGGGTTACAAGACGACCTTCGGCGCCTCGCCCTACAAAGACCAGGTGCTCGACATGGATGCGACGGTTTATACCAGGCTGGCCGAAGCCGGCGCCGTGCTGGTGGGCAAGCTGACACTGGGCGCACTGGCGCAGGGCGACCGCTGGTTCGGTGGGCAGACCAAGAGCCCGTGGGATCCAACCAATGAGAAAACGGGCTCCAGCGGCTCCTCGGCCGGACCTGCCGCATGCACCGCCGCGGGGCTCGTCGGTTTTGCCATCGGTACGGAGACGCGCGGATCGATCATGTCTCCTTCGAGCCGATGCGGCGTGACGGGGCTGCGCCCCACCTTCGGCCGCGTGAGCCGGTACGGCGCCATGGCACTGAGCTGGACGATGGACAAGATCGGGCCGCTCTGCCGCAGTGCTGAAGATTGCGCTCTGGTTCTGCGTGTGATCAACGGTCCTGACGGAAAGGACAACAGCTTGGTCGACGTACCCTTCAACTGGGACGTGACCCGGAACGTAAAGAAGCTGCGCGTCGGTTACCTGAAGGCAACCTTCGATCGTGAGATCGCCGAGGACCCGGCCAATCCGCAGCGGAGCGCGCGCGCCAAAGAGCTTAGGAAAATCAACGGTGATGCATTTGCCGTGATCCGATCCCTGGGGATCGAACTCAAGCCGATAGATCTCCCGCAATTGCCTGCCAGCGACCTCGACCTCATACTTTCCGTGGAATCGGCCGCGGCGTTCGACGACATCACACGCAATAACCAGATCGAATTGATGGTGAAGGAGCCCGAGCGGAGCAATTGGCCTGGGACGTTCCGCCTGCATCGGTTTGTGCCGGCTGTCGAATACATCCAGGCAAACCGCGCACGCTATAAGATGATGGAGGATTTCAGCAAGGTGTTTGCCGACATTGACCTCTTCATCGGCAGCAGCCTGAGCGTGACGAATCTGACCGGGCACCCGGAAGTCAGCATCCCGCACGGGTTCGATTCGCAGGGGCAACCGACCGCCCTTAATCTCACCGGAAAGCTCTTTGGGGACCAGGAGATTCTCCTGCTGGCGCACGCCTTCCAGAGCAAGACCGATCACCACCTGAAGCACCCAAAGCTGTGAGGAAACCTGCAGAATCAATGAGATGCCGGTGCGGTGCGCTTGCAACCAAGAAGTTCATACTACCAGGATAGGAAAGAAAATGCCTCCAAGTTCATTTGGGGGGTTGCCAAATCACCGGATGTATAGGATCATTGGGAAACTCGCCACGTCATAAGGCGTGTCAGAGGGTGGCCTCGAAACGTCAGAGAGTTCGTTTAGGCCAGAGGACGAGATACGGCTGTGATGTCAATTCGCGTCGGCCAACGGGGCAAAGTTGGGTTCTGTTTGGTTCTGAACCTCCGCGCCTTGCACTGCCCTCTTGACCTTTTCCTCAGTAGTTATCGCCCCCGCCTCTGGAGAGTGGGTGACCTCGAATCAATCCGGGCGCGCGCGCAAAGTCTCTTCAATTGCCTGCCGGTTCTGCCCGGTCCTCTAGGTTTGAAGCACGCGTCCCGACAGTCCCGTATCATGTAATCGGCGTTAACAACCGCGCAGGTGTGCAGGTGCGTCTGCCGCTCGCTATTGCGCTTTCTCCCAGGGAAGGAGCCATGACTGATTCGAAAAAAGAACGGAATCTGTTGCCGTTTCGCAGGCTGACACGGCTTGGCGCGCGGCATAGCCCGTCGGCTGCGCTCCGAAGCGCCCGGATCCGCCGCTTTGTCGTCGATGCTGCCTTGCTCGTAAAGGGCCATGCTGTACCGCGTTCCCGGCTGGCCATCGTTGTCATGGCTTGTGCTCTGGCTGTCGTCTCGGTTTCTGCCTACTGGAACGACCAGCATCTCACGCCCGGAACAAATGGCATCGACATGCGGTCTCTCCCGCTGGAAACCAGGCAGGCGGCGGGCGGCGAGAGCTACCCGCAGATGGCACATGTTATTGGCAAGCTGATCAATCACGAAACCAACGCCCAGGTTTCAGGGATCCGCAACCCAGGGGAGGATTTCGTCAAGCAGGAGATCGACGTGCTCATGAAGGATTTCGGCGCCGAGGTATACAGTGTTCCCCCTGAATTCGTCAAAGAGGTGAACCATTTCATCAAGCTGTTCCAGGAACGGGACCGCGACCTCATCGAGCGCGCCCTGGTGGATGAGCGCGAGGTCCTGGAGCGCATGAGCACGATCCTGCGGCGCGACAATCTGCCCGCGGATCTTGCATACATGGCACTGGTTGAGAGCGGCTTCGAGCAATCGTCTTTGAGCCAGGAGGGCGCCGCAGGGTTCTGGCAATTCACCGAGGAGACTGCGCGCGATTACGGCATGGAGGTGAACGATCGCGTGGATGATCGTCTCGACCTCTCGAAATCCACTGAGGCAGCGAGCCGATACATCCGGGAACTGATCCTGGAGTTTGGGTCGGGCAGCTCCATGATGCTGGCCATGGCGGCGTACAACAGCGGTCCCGAAAAGGTGCGTCGTGCCGTGAGGAGTGTCAAAGATCCCATCAAGCAGCGCAACTTCTGGTACCTTTATCAGACCCGGGCACTCCCCGAGGAGACCCGGAAGTACGTGCCCAGGGTATTTGCGGCAATCCTGGTCGGCCGCAATCCCAAGCGATTCGGTTTTTAGCGCCCGAGGGCTGAATTGCCGCTTCTCGCGGCAGAAGATTCAACCGCGAAGACCTCCAGGACCGCCAGGGGCTTGAAGCAATTTCTTTGAGGTCTGTGTGGTCTTTGTGGTTATATTTGTCTTGTAGCCTCTGGGGGGTTTTGAGTTTATGGGCGTGCCGATTTCGCAGATGTGGACGGTGGCCGCGTACGTGTTCAGGCAGAAGATGGCCGGCCGGAGGCGGCATCCCCTGGTGTTGATGCTCGAGCCTGTGTTCCGGTGTAATCTTGCCTGCGCCGGATGCGGAAAGATCCAGTACCCAGCCCACATCCTGAAGCGTCAGCTCACGCCTGAGGAGTGTTTCAAAGCAGTCGAGGAATGCGGCGCCCCGATGGTAAGCATTCCAGGAGGAGAGCCGCTCCTGCACCCGCAGATCGCCGAGATCGTCGAGGCCTTGGTCCGGCGGAGGAAGTACATCTATCTCTGTACCAACGGGCTGCTGCTCAAGAAGAAGATTCACCTTTTCCGGCCCAGCAAATACCTGACCATCAACGTGCATTTGGACGGCCAGAGGGAGCACCACGATCAGTCGGTCTGTCGTGAGGGAGGGTATGACCTGGCTGTCGAGGGGATCAGAGAAGCGATCAAGAACGGATTCCGGGTAACGACCAACACAACGATTTTCGACGGCTCGGACCCGAGGAGCGTGCGCGCCTTCTTCGATGAAATGATGGACCTCGGGGTGGAGGGCATGACGATTTCACCCGGGTACAGCTACTGCAAAGCCGCTGATCAGGGACGCTTCCTGAGTAAGGCATCGACCAGGAAGCTCTTCAACATGATTCTGAGCAACCGGAAGAAGCGCTGGTGCTTCAATCAGAGCCCGCTCTTTCTCGAGTTTTTGATGGGACTGCGCGACTACGCATGTACGCCGTGGGGCATGCCGACCTACAATTTGTTCGGATGGCAGAAGCCGTGCTACCTGCTGCAAGATGGTTACGCGGAAACCTTCGCTGAACTGATCGAGCAGACCGAGTGGCACAACTACGGCGCCGAATCGGGCAATCCGAAGTGCGCCAACTGCATGGTGCATAGCGGCTATGAGGCCAGCGCAGTCAACGGCACCTTCGGATCGCTTGGGGGACTTTGGTATACGGTGCGCGCATCGTTCTTTTCCGGCGGCTATCGGAGCCGGAGCGCCGCCGAAGCGCTGGCAGCGGAAGGATGGCGGCGCTCTGACCTGGTTCAGATAGCATCAGAACCGCCGGTTCGGGAGACCGTCCAGGTGTGAGCGCCGGCTCACGGCCCGTCACGTCGCAGGAAACCAGGAAGATCCGGGTGAATTCCGATTCGAAAGCCTCTCATGAACGCGAGAACCTGCAGGGCTGGATCCCCGAGCTCGGCGGTCCGGATGAAGTCAGGGACGCGCTCGAAAAAGCATTCGACTATCGTGGCGATGTCACGATCACGCTGAAGAGCGGCGAGAGGATCGAGGGTTATGTTTTTGATCGGAGGGCCGGCGGACCTTCCCTCGAGCAGTGCGTGGTCAGAATGATGCCCAGAGGTGAAAACAAGAGGATCGCGATTCGGTACGCCGACATCGCGCGCCTGGAGTTCACGGGCAAAGACACGGCGGCGGGCAAGAGCTTCGAACTGTGGTTGCAGCGTTATCACGAAAAAAAGGCGCCAGGAGGACAAAATACTTCTCACGGGCCTGGGTCCCTGAAGTGAGCGGGAACCCGAAAAGAAGCGAAACTCCATTGCTTGCCTCATGAGTCTTGTGCCACCATACCTCCGGCAGCGGGAGCGCCGCAAAACCTGGAGTCCAGTATGGAAATGAACGTGAGCCCGAGCCAGTCCACAGGCCGGACCGAGAGCCGTGCCTATTCCGCGCTGCGCGAACTCGTGCAAGGAGGGCGCCCCTTGATTTACATTTGCACTTCGGAAGAGCAGCGCACCCGGCACCTCTTGCAGGATGCTGCCCGGCGCCTGTTCCCCTCCCAAGTGCCGGTTTGGTCATGGACCTCAACCCGCGGCCTGAGCGGGCCTGATGAAAGCACGGCGCCGGGCAAGCTTCTCGATGCGGGCGCCGTTCTGGACTTCATTGCCGGGCATGAGGGGCCGGCGATATTTCAGCTCCGCGACTTCCACGAGTTCATGGGGAGCGCTGTCGAAATCCGGCGTAAGCTCCGGGATCTATACGAGGCGTGCCTCGACACCGGCAAGTTCGTCGTCATCACCTCGCCGCTGCGCGTGCTTCCGGAGGAGCTCAGCCACCAGATTGCCTTTATCGAGCTGCATCACCCGGACCTGGAAGAGATGCTCGACTTTCTCGCCGGTGAAGCACAGGTGCTGGCGCGGCAGGGCTTCGTGATCGATACCAGCGAGCAGACAATCTTCAAGCTGGGGCGGGCTCTGCAGGGCCTGACGGCCGACGAGGCCCGCCACGCGCTGAGACGCGCGCTGGCGCTGGGCGGCAAGCTTGACGGGGACTCGACGCCACTGCTGCTGGAAGAGAAGAAGCTCATCGTCAACCAGTCCGGAGGACTCATCAACTATGTTGCCGACGGAACCCGGATTGAGCACGTGGGCGGCCTTGAATACCTCAAGAAGTGGCTCCTGGCGCGGCGCAAGCTGTTCATGGAGCGCGAAAGCCTCTCGGCGGAGATCGTCCCCAAAGGGGTGCTCGTGATGGGGGTTTCGGGCTGCGGCAAGAGCCTGTCCGTCAAGGCGATCGCCGCCTGTTTCGGTCTCCCTCTGTACCGTATCGATATGATCGAAGTTTTTTCTGGCCGCCACGGCAATCCGGACGCGGCCTTTGCCGAAGCCTGCCGCACCGTCGAGTCGCTGGTGCCCGCCGTGGTCTGGTTCGACGAAATCGAGATGGGGCTGACCGGCCAGGGCGGCGAAGCCGGAACCAACCTCGGCCGCATCTTCGCTTTCTTTCTTACCTGGATGCAGGAGAAAGCGCGCGGCCTGTTCGTGGCCGCGACTGCGAACCGCATCGATCTGCTGCCTGCCGAGATGATTCGCAAGGGCCGGTTCGACGAGGTGTTTTTCATCGATCTCCCCAGCGAGGAAGAGCGCATTGAGATCTTCCGCATTCATCTCGAGAAGCGCGGCATCGATCCCGACGCGCTTGAAATCAACCGCCTCAGGCGCATCACCCAGGCGTGGACCGGAGCTGAAATCGAGCAGTGCGTTGTCTCTGCGCTCACTGCGGTTCGGCTGGAAAACAAGCCCATGACTTTTGAAGCGCTGCATCGGGCTGCGATCAACGTCATTCCGCTGTCAAAGACGATGCGCGAGCAGGTGGAGCACATCCGCTCCTGGGCGTATGACCGCGCCGTCCGCGCCTCTCCGCGCGAAAGCAGCTACTGAGTTGTAGCCAAGATCGGACCACGAAGAACACGGATACTGTCTTTATGGGTGTGGATGGGGCAGCCTAGTGCTTCTGTGCGACCGGTTCGGCCATCACCTGTTGCATGGGAGCAAGCACCTCGGTTTCGTAGACCGCATCCTCGATTTCGAGCCCGCCAGCGAACTCGAAACCTTGGGGCATGCAGTATACGATTTCGCCCAGCAGGATAGTTCCTCCCCATTCGACCTTGACCATGGTTCCCGGGATTAACTTCTGTCCCAGGATCAGACGGATTCCTCTGGCCGAAAAATTGACGAGGCGTGCGGGCAGCGACGGGCCTGGATCGTCAAGATCCTTCACCATCACGGGCTGATCGATCTCGAATCGCGGTCCGCGTCGGCAGTCTTCCATGCTGGCTACATCGTCCAATTCGCCCGAGCCTTTATATATCCCAAGACTACATTGTGACGGCGTGGTCAGCCTCCAGGAGGATCTTCAAGATCTCGGACATGCCGCGCACCTCGCCGACGGCCACTTTTTCCAGCAAGCCGTAGTATTCAAGGCACGTCTTACAGCTGAAGATCTGCACGCCCATTCCCTCGATCATCTTGAGACCGAACACCGCTTTCGACCCTTTGCAGACGAGCTTCACTCCTTGCGTATAGAAGCAGATTGCCTGGGGCTTGATCTCCTGCCCTTCCAGGGCGTGAAGGAGCCGATCGAACATGTCGATGCCAAATTCTGCGTCTGCGGGGGCAACGCCGCCCAACCCTTCCTGCTTCACGAGTATCACAACGTTTTTTGCCACTCTCGTTCTCCGAAAGATACTTCATTTGCGGATGCTTGCTCTGGCCGCTGTGACGGGCTAAAGCCCGTCCCCACTATACGTTACTCTCAGAGATCTCAAGTGCGCACGGGCTTCAGCCCGTGCGCTTTTTCATGCGCTTGGGTGCGCGGATCGCGCACGAGATACTGCTTCGAAGTCAAACTTGAACTCACTCTGTGCTCCTCTGCTGGCCCGAAAAACCAAGTGGCCAGGAACCCTCCTCCCTACGTTCCCGCAAGTCCGCCGACGGCTTTGAAAACGGCAGCCATCACGATGCGCATTAATGAGTAACAACAGAACGTACCCACGGCAAGGATCGCCATGCTTGAACGGTGGCCACCAGGTACCAAAGGCCAACGACTGGACCCACATCGATGAGGCCTGCATCTGCTGGCGGCGTCGGAAAAGTGAAAAGATTCAGCACAAGCAGGAACGTTGCGATAACAAGACCAATTCCCCCGAAAACTTTCCCAAACCGTGGATGTTTGAGCATCGCCAGCGCAAACAGGCCCGTACCTATGCTCACATAGACGTCCCATGCCACGTCGAGACCGAGCCAAATCCCCACGAGCTCTGGGGATGCCTTCGCCCCCTGCAACCGTGCTTTGACTGCGAGTTGCACCAGAAGCATGGCTGACAGCAATGCACCGGCCGCAAAGTTGAAGGCCATCCCAAGTCGGGCCGGAACCGATGGTCGAGGAATCTGAAGAAGCTTTCCAAGGCCCAGACTCGCTACGGCCAGCAGCGGCCCCATTGAAGCTGCGAGTACGGTTATCGCCAGTTTGGGCAAAGGCAGAAAGATAACTGCCGGATAGACCAGAGATACGCTCAATCCGGCCACGACGCCGGTGCGGATCCAAACAACAGAAGCTGTCGGGGGATTTTGCATCAGATTCATGAATACTCCTCCCTTGTTTGATCCCCAGCGATTCAGACACTGCATGCCAATCATGCGAATGCCTTTGGAACCTCAAAGACCTCTAAGACCACAAAGATCCGGGGATTAGACAGGAGTGCGATGGA
>Ga0315280_10010954_pt1 | contig 11240 bp, 12 predicted proteins | sample YL17G06_40_MG_FD_203697 | JGI IMG/M metagenome (GOLD analysis project Ga0315280, IMG submission 203697) | Sediment microbial communities from Yellowstone Lake, YNP, Wyoming, USA - YL17G06_40 | ecosystem: Environmental > Aquatic > Freshwater > Lake > Sediment | place: USA: Wyoming | collected... | reverse complement strand
AAATCTGACATAGTGAAAGCTATCTTAGAAGGTATCTCTTATGAGATGATGCTTAACATTAATATAATGAGAAAGGTTGGAATAAAGATCAATGAACTTAGGGCTATTGGCGGTGGTGCTAAATCAGATAAGTGGCTTCAACTAAAAGCAGATATATTTGGACTTCCAATAGTAAGCTTAGATGTGAGTGAGGCTTCTTGCTTAGGTGTTGCTATATTAGCAGGTAAAAGTACTGGTTTATTCAATTCTCTGGAAGAATCTATAAAAGCAATGGTTAAAGAGAAAAAAACATATTTACCTAACGAAAAGAGAATGTTTGAGTATAGTAACAGAATGTCAATATATTCAAAAATATATGATAGTACGAGAGAAATAAGTCATCAGATACATAAAAATTTGTGAACGCAGTTAAAAAGTAGCATTAGAGCACAACTGAAAATAATAATAACAATTATTAACAAGGAGGAAAAATGCCATTAGTCAGATTATCCGAGATATTAAAAGATGCCCAAAAGCGGAAATATGCTGTAGGTGGTTTTGATTCATGGAATCTTGAATCTATAAAAGCAATAGCTAATGCTGCCGATAGGGCTCATTCACCAACAGTAATATTAGCTGAAGTACCAGAAGTTGATTTTGTCGGAATGGATTATTTTGTATCAATAGCCACAATAGCAGCAGAAAAAGCTCGATCGCCTATAGCTATTCAATATAATGAAACAAGCGATTTCTCTTTAGCGATTAGGGCAATTAAGTCAGGCTTCAATTCTGTAATGGTTGAAAATAATGAATACGATTTAAATGAATATACAAATCTGGTTAGAAGGATTGTAGATGTAGCCCATGCAATTAACGTAGATGTTGAAGCTGAGGTCGGCGAAATGCCTGAGGGTTATGGGGCTATTATAAAAAAGGAGGGCGAGCTTGTAGACCCAGCAATTGCGAAAGAATTTGTATCAAATACAACAATAGATGCTTTATCAGTACCATTTGGCAATGTACATGGATTAAGAGATATTAAAGCTAAAGTTGATCTTGAAATTTTAAAAAACTTTAGAGATAAAGTTGAAATTCCTTTGGTGGCTCATGGAGCCACGGGAATATCTGAAGATGATATTAGGAAAGCCATAAGCTTAGGTATCTGTATGTTCAAGGTTGGAACGTCCCTAAGAGTTGCATATCACAAAGGTATGCCTACACTAAAAAAAGAAGAGATAGGTTATTTCCCACCTTTAATAAAAAATTTAGCTATTGCGCAGAGCGCACTTGAAAATGAAGTTGAGAGATTAATGTATGTCTATGGAAGTGCAAACAAGGCATAATCATTTGGAATTTTTACATATAGAAGGAGAAGAGCATGAGCAAGTTGGATTTAGATATTGATAAAAGTAAGTTACTGAATATGTATAAGAAAATGTTCATGATTAGAAAATTTGAAGAAAAAGTTTATAGCCTATTTTTGCAGAGCATTTTGCCTGGTACTATCCATCAATACATTGGACAAGAAGCGGTAGCTGTTGGTATTTGTGAAAATTTAAATAATAATGATTTTATTACCAGTACTCATCGACCACATGGTCATGCAATAGCTAAAGGAGTAGAAATAAAAAAATTCATGGCTGAACTTTTTGCAAAAGCAGAAGGTTGTTGTGGCGCCAGAGGTGGATCAATGCATATTGGCGATCCCGATGTTGGCATGATCCCGGCTATTGCCATTGTGGGTGGTGGTCTAACAGTTGCACCTGGTTTGGCATTAGCCTTTAAAATGATGAAAACAAAACAGGTTGCTGTTGCCTTTTTTGGAGAAGGAGCTTCTAATGAGGGTGCATTCCATGAGGGATTAAATTTCGCTTCGGTGCAAAAGCTTCCTGTATTGTTCGTATGTGAAAATAATCTGTACGCAGTATCAACTCCCTGGAGACAGACTACTCCTGTTGAAAATATTGCCGATAGGGCAGTTTCATATTCTATTCCTGCAGAAATCGTGGATGGGATGGATGTAGTAGCAGTTTATAGGGCAGCTAAAAAAGCCATAGAAAGAGCCAGGAGCGGCAAGGGCCCCAGTTTAATAGAAGCAAAGACTTATAGATTCTGTGGACATGGTCGTTTTGACCCGGCGCACTACAGACCAAAGGAAGAGCTCGAAGCCTGGAAGAAAATGGACTCCATTCCAAATTTTGCTACACGTTTAATTAAAAATAATTTAGTATCAAAACAAGAACTGACAGAATTGGAAGACGGAATTATCAAAGAGATCGAAGAAGCAGTGGAATATGCACAAAATCTTCCAGATCCAAAAGGCCAGGATGGGCTTTTATATGTTTACGCATAAAACAATCTACGTTCATTAGAAGAGGTGAAAGAATTGATTGAAAGTGTTCAAAAAACCGACAATTCAAGAAAGCTGACAATTGTAGAAGCAACAAGGGAAGGCATACGAGAAGAAATGATGCGGGATGATAGAGTCTTCATAATTGGTGAAGATGTTGGAATATCTCCGGGTGGAATAGGTGGATCATTTGCAATTTTTCTTGGTTTATCTGATGAGTTTGGGCATGATCGCGTAATAGATACACCAATTAGCGAAAAGGCAATTATTGGAGCTTGTGTTGGAGCAGCAATGATGGGTCTTCGTCCTATCGCCGAATTTCAATATTCAGATTTTGCTTTTTGTGCAATGGATGAATTAATAAATGAGGCTCCCAAGATGAGATATATGAGCGGAGGCAAATTAAAAGTCCCAATGGTTGTTCGTGCACCAGTAGGTTCATATAAAAGAGGGGCTCAACATTCCCAGACACCAGATACTTATTTTTGTCATACACCTGGCTGGAAAATCGCAGTCCCTTCTAATGCATATGATGCAAAAGGAATAATAAAAACTGCAGTTCGTGATGATAATCCTGTTTTTATTTTCGAGCATAAGTTGTTATATGGAAGTAAGGGTCCTTTAAAAAGAGAAGTGCCTGGAGGAATAGACTTAACATGCTATGTCCCAGAAGAAGAATATCTGATCCCCTTCGGAAAAGCTGTTATTAGACGAGAAGGCACTGATGTTACCATTGTTGCCACACAACTTGTGCTCTATTGGGCTATGAGTGCTGCGGAAAGAATTGAAAGAGAAGAAGGAATTAGTTGTGAAATAATAGATCCGGTGACTCTTGTCCCGCTTGACATTGAAACCATACTCAAATCTGTTTCTAAGACCAACAGAGTAATAATTGCTCATGAAGATACTCTCTCGTTTGGCTGGGGTGCTGAAGTGGCAGCATTAATAGCAGATGAAGGATTCTCTTATCTTGATGCTCCCATTAAAAGAGTTTGTTCATCTGATGTACCAATGCCCTTTTCGCCAATAATGGAAAAATATGTACTGCCTAATGAAGAAAGGCTATATAAAGAGATAAAAAACCTAGCTACATAACACATTTATCTTTATTTAAACAATCATAGAATTAAATTTGTATTTTTATTTTAGAAAATATAAATTTCTTTATATTATGCTTTAAAGTATAAATATATTATATAAATTAGTTATAGAAAAATTGATTTTCTTATTTTAAAACGTTCATAATAATTTATTTTTTAATTCGACAATAAAAGTATTTTTTAAGAGAGGATAGAAATGAAAAAAATAAAACTTGGTTTTTGTCCATCACATAGAGCTTTTTTTAATTTAGAATGGGCAAAATTAATGAAAATTAGGTGTATTGAGGTTTTTAAAGAATTTCAAGAAATTGAATTCGTTTACCCGGACGAAAAAATATTAGAAAATGGGTTGGTTTCAACAGAAGAGGATGCGAAGAAAATAATAGATTTATTTTCAAAAGAAGATATTAAGGGTCTAATTATTGGAACAATGACTTTTGGCAAAGAATTACCATTACTATCAGTAGCAGAGGCATTTAGAAATTTTCCTATTCTTCTTTTCGGTACCAAGAAAGGGCCATTTACTAATGATGGAAATAGATTATCTGATTCTTTTTGTGGGACTTTAGCAGTTTCGTCAGGACTTATTAGAAGAAAAATACCATTTCAATTTGCAGGTATTGTATTCCCAGAGGAAACCGAGTTTAAGGGAATAATACAAAACTTTGGAAGGATTTGCTTAACTGTAGATGGTTTTATTCGCGCTAGAATCAGTCAAATTGGACCAAGACCAGCGCCTTTTGAAACATGTGCATTAAATGAAGTTACATTAATTAGTACCTTTTTTCAAAGAGTAATTCCCATCACTCAAGCTGAGATATTTCATGAGGCAAATAAATTAAGTAGTTCAAATGAAAATGTAATAAGAATAATTAATAATATAAAAGATCGGGCTAATTGTGAGCTTGTACATCAAGAGTCTTTAGAAAAAATGGCAAAACTTGAAATTTCTATCCTAGATTTCATTAAGAGGGAAAATCTATCTTGTCTTGGAGTTCAATGCTGGACAGCCATGCAAACTATTTATGGAATCTGTTCCTGTTTAACAATGGGTAGGATTACTGAACAAGGTTACCCCACTGCTTGTGAAGTAGATTTACATGGTGCTTTAACTATGTTACTTCAATACCTCATTTCATTTAAAACAACACCACCACATTTCATCGACTGGACGATTCAGCATCAAAAGGATAGAAATAAATTCTTTGCATTTCATTGCGGGAATGCACCACAGTGTTTAGTCGCAGAAAATGATAGCGTCATTGTGAATAAGCATAGCATTCTGACAATAGGGGGCACTGAAGGGACAGCTGAATTTCAGTTAAAAGAAGGCGATGTTACATTAAATAGACTTATCGAATATGATGGTGTGTTCAAACTATTAATTACTAAGGGTAGAATAGTTCGCGATAACAGAAAATTAAGAGGATCATGGTCATGGGTAGAAGTAAATGATTTAAAACAATTGTATAAAACCCTTATCAATGAGGGGTTTATTCACCATGCTAGCATGATTCATGGTGATTATAGTGAAGCATTAACTGAATTATGTAAATTCGTTAACGTAGTTCCTGTTGGTATATAGATTTGAAAATGTTTAATTAATAGAGACTGTAAATAATTTTGTGTAAACCTCCTGGCAAAGCTAAAATTAAATTTAGTTTTAGGAGGTTTTTAATTGTCAATAATTCCAAAAGATCAGCTAAGAGCACTAATTAAAGAGTATGACTTGAAGGATGCAAAGAGCATCCAGGAAATGCTAAAAAATCTCTTCGGAGATACCATCCAGGAAATACTTGAAGCAGAGCTTGACCATGAGCTGGGATACTCCAGATACGATTACAAAAACAAATCCACTTCTAACAGCAGAAACGGCCACTCTTCTAAGAAAGTAAAATCAAATTATGGCAAACTGGATATCCAGGTGCACCGTGACAGAGAGGGAGAGTTTGAACCCTCTGTAGTAAAGAAAGACCAAACAGACCTCTCATCGATTGAAGATCAGGTCCTGTCCATGTATGCAAAAGGTATGACCACCCGTGATATTGAAAAACATCTGGAAAGCCTTTACGGAGTTGATGCCTCTCCTGAGCTCATCTCAAGAATTACAGATAGGATAATACCGTTAATTTCCGAATGGCAAAACAGGCCACTATCTCCCATCTACGCTATCGTATTTATGGATGCAATCCACTACAAGGTGCGCCAGGATGGCAGGGTAATCACTAAAGCAGCCTATACTGCAATTGGGGTAGATCTTGATGGAATAAAAGATGTGCTTGGAATATGGATAGGTGAAAATGAATAATCTAAGTTCTGGCTTTGTGTAATTAATGAAATTAAAAATGGGGTACCAAAGATATCCTGATTGCATCAGTAGATGGCTTAAATGGCTTTCCAGAAGCAATAAAAGCAGTCTATCCTGAAACTGAAATACAAAGGTGCATCCTGCACCAGATAAGAAACTCGACCAAGTTTATTTCATACAAGGATATAAATCATTTACGTCTGATCTTAAAAAAATATACAAGGCAGTCAGCGAAGAGGCAGCACTTGCTGCCCTTGAAGATCTATCTGATAAATGGTCCAAAAAATACCCGCTATCTGTAAAATCCTGGAAGAATAACTGGTCAGAACTATCCACCTATTTTAAGTATCCCGAAGAGCTTCGAAGAATTGTCTATACCACAAATTCAGTTGAAAATTTCCACCGGTCTCTTCGTAAGGTCACCAAGGCAAAATCTGCTTTCGTAAATGATATGGCTTTAATGAAGATACTCTATCTTGCCACAATGGATACTACAAGAAAATGGACCGAGAGAATGAGAGACTGGCCAATCATTTTTTCTCAACTTGATATATATTTTGGAGAAAGGATAAAAGAGTATGTTGTATAATTTAAGCCTAAGAGAGATTAATTTTCCTTTAGGCTATTTATATAAATTAGGGGTTTACACAGAATCTGTTACAGTCCCAATTAATAACATGTAAATGTTTGCTGAAAATGAAATATCAATTTCATGATTAATGTCAATCTTTTTTCTTTATATTATTTTATAAAGTTTAGCTGCATTTAGATACAGAATTCCATCAATATCTTCATTACTAAATTTCGGCCAACCGCATTTCTCTGCAATATTTTTAATGCCATTCCTAATAAGTTCAATCCATTCCTCCATATCTTTACCAGGATCCCCCGAAAAGATACCTTGTCCGGCTACCCAATAATCTGAAGCATACATTATTCTGTCAATAACTCCATATTCTTTTGCTTTAACTAAATTCCAGCATAAGTTTATAGGTCTTTTATAAGTCATTGCTATATCAGCATAAACATTTTCATTACAAGCCATCATAAAAAATAATTCTTCGTACCATGGATAATTTATATGTTCTACCACAACCTTCATTTCATGAAAATTCACAAGAACGTTATTTAAAGCTTCATAGCTAACATATCTAAATGGCGCTAATATTATTGGTCCAAGTTGTGCACAGCAATGAAATTGTACAATTGCATCTAACTCAATTGCTTTCATATAAAACGGGTATACTTCAGGATCATCAAGACTATATTGCCCATAAGGTGGCGTTAACAAAATGCCCTTAAATCCATAATTTTCAATAGCTTTTTCAAAATATTCTAGTGCTGGCTTATTAAATCGACCATATTTATTTATGGGTTCAATACTTGCCAAAGCTAAAAAATAATCAGGGTACTTATTACAACAATCTAAAACATAATCTTCACCACAAGTGGAATCCCAAATTCGGCTCATATCCTGACCCATTATTATTGCTCTTTCAACTCCTGCACCCTTCAACCACATAACTAAATTATTTATTGGAGTATCCTCTGGATATAAAAAACCAGCTGATTCGTAGATAGTTCTATTAAAATTGCGTTTTTTTAATACATGTAGATGAGAGTCTATTACTTTTTGTTTCATCTTAATTTTTTAATCTTTAATCAGTAAAATATAAGATATCGTTAAATATTTCTATCAAAAAAATAATAATAATTTCCATCTCTGGAAAAATTTAATTATAAATTATATATGTGACATTGCAGATCTTTCTGTCCAACGAGTAGCAGCTGATTCTATTCTCCTGATTATCAAATCAAGACTAATTGCCAAAATACAATAAATAATTACAATTACTATAACCCCACCCGTGTTCAAATAAAGTTGTTGAATTATCATGTTATACCCTAATCCTACCTGAGATCCCATAAATTCAGCAGCGACATCCAATCCCCATGATGCTGCAGCAGCTACTCTTATAGCCCCTACTAAATGTGGGAAAATACAAGGAAGAATTATTGTTCTATATACTCTAGTTCTTGAAGCTCCTAGATTAAAAGCAGCTCTAACATATACGATAGGAATATTTTTTATAGATTCATAAGTTGATACCCCAAGAACAACCGAAACACCAAGGGCAATGAAGGCAATTTGGGTCCCCACTTTAGGACCAAACCATAACAAAAACAAAGGGATCATTGCAAATATTGGGACTGGCCTAATGAAGTCAAAAGTTGGGCCCATTGTTTCTAAGAATGTTTTACTATAAGCCATCAAAAGCCCCATAAATACACCCAAAATAGTTCCAATACCAAAACCTGAAAGAGTCATATAAAGACTTCTCAATGTTGCTTCAGGAAGTGTATCTGACATTCCTAATAAAGAATCCACAAGATTAACAGGGCCTGGTATAAATATTGGGTCTACTAACTTTAATGATGTTATTACTACCCATATTAATATGATAATAAATATTGTAATTAGACTTTTAGGGAACTTCATATTATCACCTTATTTTTTAATATATATTCATTACTATTTTCCAAATCTAAACTCCTCAATAATATTACTTCTCATTTTTTGAAAATCGATATTTGTTTTTAATTGAGCAATTCTTGGTCTACCAAATGGTACTTCATATATTAATAATGGTGCATTGGGATCTGTCCTCATGAGTGCAATTCTATCACTTAGAAATAGTGCTTCTTCAAGATCATGAGTAACAAATAAACATGTATTCCTATACTTCTCCCATATCTCCGTTAATTTCAATTGCAAACTTTCTTTTGTAAAAGCATCGAGGGCACCAAAGGGCTCATCCATCAGTAATATATCGGGATCATTGGCCAGTACTCTTGCTATGTCAACTCTTTTCCTCATTCCATATGATAATTCTCTCGGATAAGAATTAATAAAATCACTCAATCCTACAAGTTCTAAATGTTTAATAACTTTATCGTTTCTTAGCTTCCCATCAATTTTGCGAGACACAAGTCCATATTCAACATTCGAATAAACATTCATCCAGGGGAAAATAGCATCTTCTTGGAACACAACAGCTCTTTTATAAGATACATCTCTTATTTCTTCTCCTTTACATAATAAAACCCCATTATCTGGTTTTATAAACCCTGCAATAATTCTTAATAGTGTTGATTTCCCACATCCAGAGGGACCGACTAAACAAACAAATTCATTTTTGTAGATATTTAAGCTAAGATTATTAAATATTTCTAGTTTTTTCTTGCCGAGTTTATATGCAAAACTCAAGTTTCTAATTTCAATTTCTGCTTTTTTGTTATCAATTTTTTCATTCACTGCAATGAATCACCCTTATCGCTTATTGATTGGACTTAATTATTAAATAAATTTACTTTATTTGTCTGTATTATAGCTTGAGATTCTAATTCCACTATTATTTTAGGATCAAGTCACTATTCTATTTTATTACCGTAGAATATTTTAAGTGAGTCAGGGTCAGCATACCTTTCCCATTCTTTGGCATGATCTTCATGTCTCTGATTTTGAGTTGCCTTTTCAAATTCTTCCCAACTAGTAACTATTAGAACTTCGAAAAAATCCCAACTCTTTTCGGGTCCAACCACTTGATGCACATCAAATTCCTTAACACAGCTATAACCTTTTATTAATGGTTGATCTACTTTCTTGGAAAATTCAAAATAATCCTCTGGTCTTACTCCATTTTTTAAGTTATACACTAAGATTGCTGTTTGCACTTGATCTCCTTTGTTTCCAAATTTTTTAATAAATTCATAATTAATTTTTGAAAACTCCCGTTGTTAAAAAAATTCATTTTATCCATTTTGAATAACTAAAAGGGTAATAGAGAGAAGATGGAGCATGATACAAGAAGCATCTCTTTGCTCCATCTTCTTTTTTTTAATTACTATTTTATTCCCAAGGAAATGGTGAGTTTACATATTCAAGTAAATCGGTTCTATTTGTAAATTCTTTGAATATATTCTCCCATGGAAAATAATCCTCAGCGGGTACAATTTTATCTATAGTCCCTGCTTCTGCTAGAGCTTTAATATTATAGTCTGCTACAATCTTCCAATAAACTGGACTTTCAGGATTAAATAGATCATTCCGGCAATTGTCAAGACCCTGGTAATCATCATAAATAGTTTGGAGCTCTATATATTCATCAACCGTGTATTCACTCCCAGCTAGTCTATTCAGGGCGTTCGTCATTACTGGTGCTATTTTATCCGGCTGTTCATCAAAAGCCCTTATAGCTTTCATTTCTACGGCTAAGGTTTTGAGCAATATTTCTTTCTTCTCTGTAATAAATTTATCATACGATATTCCTGTATCGTACCATAAGCCCATTGGACCAAGAATCCCTTGACCTCCCAGGTTAATGAATTTATCAGGCATTTTCTTAAGCATCATGGTTTCTTGAACTAAACTGCCTGTGTAAATATCTCCTTCGCCGTTTATAAATGCATTTGCTGCTAGCTGATCATCAGCATAAACTTTAGCATTATAATCTTTTTCGGTAAGTCCCACTTGTGCTACTGCATCGTTAACCAAGGAGAAGCGGAAGGGTATCCCAAGAATAGTTTTCCCCTTAAATTCATTAAGTCTAAATTCTTTAGCTTTTTCTTCACCCATCTCTGCAACTAATTCATCCCATGGTTTAAATTCACCCTGGCGACCAATGAAGATAAACCCTTTAAAAAAGCCAACTGGTAATACTGTTTTCACTTGTGGAGCTGTCTTTATAAATGGTACTGCTTCGTTTACACACATCAAAACAATATCCTCATCGCCCCTAATCAATGCTTTTACAGCAGGAGCTGGAGCTGGAAATACCTCGTTCTTAAATTTCAAACCTATCCCTTCATCTATTTTCAATTCTTCTGCTGCTATAAAAAGCATGAACATCGAATATGGGCCTACTGCAATTCTTACAGGTATCAACTCTTCTTCTGGCGCTTTTGTCTCTGTAACTTCTGCTTCTGTTGCAGCAGTTTCTGCTTCAGTTGCGGCAGCCGTTTCCTCCACCGGTGCTGTTGGTACGCAACTTGTTAGGACAATAGAAAATGCCATTCCTATAATCAAACCCAAAGCCAGAAATCTTAATAATGACCTCTTCATGTTTTTCCTTCCCTCACTTCTTATTTTATTTATTTTCGAGATTCATTTAGTTAATAAACATATCAAGACAACTATAACTAATAAATCTCATATTAAAAAATTTAATTCACCTCGTATAGTAGAAGTTAAGGGAATTGGCTTTACTGTACGAGGATTATTTTTTAGTATACTAATCCTCATTGCTCCGAAAATAAAAAGCCAATCAAGTTACGGGAGAAATTTTGGAGCGCCTTAGGCAGTGTAGCAAAGCCTTCGTAGGAGAATAATTCTCCCATCTCTGTGAAGATTCTTGATCGGTTTCTTAGGGCGCTGACCCTTAATATCTACTACGAGGAAAGAACAGGCACAGGGAAAGATGGGAGACGATCCGTAACAAAACTT
>Ga0315280_10010953_pt1 | contig 11241 bp, 10 predicted proteins | sample YL17G06_40_MG_FD_203697 | JGI IMG/M metagenome (GOLD analysis project Ga0315280, IMG submission 203697) | Sediment microbial communities from Yellowstone Lake, YNP, Wyoming, USA - YL17G06_40 | ecosystem: Environmental > Aquatic > Freshwater > Lake > Sediment | place: USA: Wyoming | collected... | reverse complement strand
AAGACGTGGATGTCATAGGCCTAAGCATTCTTTCAGGGGCACACAAGACTCTCTTCCCGAGAATAATGGGACTCATGAAAAAGCAGGGGTTAACAGACGTGATGGTCTTCGCCGGAGGAATAATCCCCGAAGAAGACGTGTCTGAAATGAAAAAGCTTGGAATAAAGGAAATCTTCGGGCCAGGAACCACGATGGAAGAAATCATACATTACGTCACGGACAACCTCCCGAAAAGGGACTAATTCCCACGATGTGCAGAAGTGTTGACCAAAACTGAAGAAATAGTCAAAGGAGTTCTAAAGGGAGACCGCAGAAGCATAGCAAAAGCGATAACAATAATTGAAAACGGCATGCCTGAAGCACGGGAACTGATTGCTCAGATTTTCCCCCGTACAGGAAAAGCCCATGTTATAGGGTTGACTGGAGCTGGCGGCGCTGGAAAAAGCACTCTAATAGAGAAAATCGTCCGCGAGTACAGGCGAAGAGGCAAAACCGTGGGCATCATCGCCGTAGACCCGACAAGCCCGTTCACTGGGGGCGCATTCTTAGGCGACAGGATCCGCATGCAGGAACTAAGCACAGACGAAGGCGTTTACATAAGAAGTATGGCAACCCGCAACTATCCAGGCGGAATATCGAAGGCGACAAAAGATGCTACCAAGATACTGGACGCAGCTGGAAAGGACATAGTGATAGTTGAAACTGCCGGTGCCGGTCAATCTGAAGTTGAAATCGTCAAAGTGGCCCAAACAATAGTCGTTATGCACGCCCCAGGGTTGGGAGACGAAATACAAGCGATAAAAGCCGGAATAATGGAGATAGCCGACGTATTTGTGGTAAACAAGGCTGACCGAGAGAACGCAAACAAAACTGCAATAGACATTCAAGCCATGCTTCAGTTGGACAGCAAGAAAGGCGGATGGAAGCCGCCCGTACTGAAAACAGTGGCTCTTACCGGCGAAGGCGTCCCAGAACTCATCGAAAAACTGGAAGAGCACAGATGTTTTCTCGAAGGCGATGTAGAATGTAGAGAAAACATGCTAAAAACCAAAGCTGAAACTGAACTCCTAGAGGCTATAAAAGAAAGAATATCGAGAGCAATAATAGGCCAGCTCAAAAGAGAAGGGAAATATGACGAACTTCTGCACGAAATCCTTGAGAAGAAGACAGACCCAGCCTCTGCAGCCGAAAAACTCGTCAAAAAGGCGATCAATAGTGACCAGGCTTGAAAAAGGACTAGTCCAAGTCTACACTGGAAATGGGAAAGGCAAAACATCAGCGGCTTTCGGCCTTGCACTCAGAGCAACAGGCAGAGGACTGAAGGTCTACGTGATTCAGTTCATCAAGGGCGGATTCGACTACGGCGAACTCCACGTGGTGGATAGGCTTCCCAACCTCACGTTGAAGGCCTTCGGAAGAGGCAAGTTCATAACGTCTGAGCCGCCTGAAAAAGAAGATGTCAGTCTTGCTGAAGAAGCTCTGAAACTGGCCGAAGAAGTCATAGGAAGCAGAGAATATGACATTGTTATCCTTGACGAAATCAACGTTGCCTTGGGCCTAAAACTGATAAAATTACGAGATGTCGTCGAAATGATAAAGAAGAAACCTGAAAACGTTGAGATTGTTCTAACCGGCCGCGACGCACCAAGAGAGATACTGGAGCTTGCTGACCTTGTCACCGAGTTGAAGGAAGTTAAACACCCATTCACCAAGGGTGTCCAAGCCCGCAAAGGAATTGAGTACTAAGTTTTGCTGGAAAAAGATTCTGGCTTGGGCATCTCTTCAGGGCAATTATCTCTTCTCTTCAGAGGCTAATGGGTAAATCTCCTTTGCAACGTATTCGAGGTACCGTTCTTTCTCTGTTAAATTGAAGATAGTAACCGAAGCATCCCTTGTTATGCCCATCACATAGCCGTACTCTTTCGATCTTGCGACCACGTACCACAAGTCGCCGTGTTTACCGTAGTCTTCGAAGAGTGGAGTGTTTATGAGGTCTGGTCCGTAGAGGGAAAGCTTGTCCACGTTTGGGATGTCGACGTTGTCGAAGAACGTGATCTTTGTGTCTTCAGGATTCTTGAGGTGGAATTCCTTCAAGATTTCAGGCGGAATGCGAGCCTCCAGTACGTCTCCAACCTTTTCAAACAGTATTTCGCTCAGCTTGTTTGCAATGAAATTGGCTACACGTTTCTTCTCAACAATCGTCAAGAACATTGCGTCCTGATGTTGAGCGAAGCTGAAGAGAGCTTCAACCGTCATCGGCGTCGGTATTATTCTGCCACTGTGAAAAACCTGAGCCATGTAATCGTGGGAGTAAACACCCTTCAGCATGCTCCCTTTCGGAAGAAGGCCGACTACTTCAGTGACCAGTGCGAATTTGGAGTCTCCCTCCTCACAAGATTCTTCAGAACGATAACCTTGAAGCCTAGATGCAACTTCCTCTAGGGGAAGAGAATCTGAAAGTTTGAAGATTTTTCCAGCAACAACCATCCCTGAACCCTCAGCCCTTCAGCTAGACTACTTCGCCCAAGATTTTAAGCTTATTACATCTAATCTGTAGGTTTCTGTGTGAAACTACTCCCTTGTTTCACATTTGCTTTGATTGAAACTCCGCCTAATTGCTTTAATAAGAGATTTTAGCCTTTACTAGTGCTACCTAGAGGCAAAAACATCAATGTCGATTCAGGAAGTCATCTTGGAGAATTTCATGAGTTATGAATATGCTAGGGTGCCGTTTAGGCCTGGCGTGAATGTCATTTGCGGACCGAACGGTTCAGGGAAATCGTCGCTGTTACTCGCCATTTCCGTGGCGCTAGGACAATCTTACACAGAACGCTCCAGGAAACTCAGCGACTTGATACGTTGGAACAAGGAGCAAGCCCGCGTCACTTTGATTCTGGATAACAGCAGAGCAGGCCAAAACAGGCCTGTGCCAAAATTCAATAAGGACCAGATTTTTCTCACGAGAGTCTTACGGCGGGACGGTAACTACTGGTTTGAGCTTGAAAACCGAGCCGTGACGAAAAACGATGTTGAAAGACTTCTGGGCAAACTAGGCGTTGACCCAGACAACATACTCATCATCATGCATCAGAACATGGTTGAACAGTTCACAATACTTTCCATACAGGAAAAGCTCCGCATAGTCGAGGCGGCTGTTGGACTTGAACCTTACCGGGAGAACGTGCTGCAAGCCCAGAGGAAACTGACCCGTATACTGAGTCAAGAAGACTCGATGGGCAAGCTCCTGGAGTCAGCTGAGCAGACGCTCAACTATTGGAGGGAACAATACGACAGGTATCAAGAGAAGAAACAGCTGCAGACGAAGAGAAGATTCCTCGAAAGGGAGCTTGCCTGGGCGGAAGTGGCCAGAAGAGAGGAAACACTCAGACACTTGGAAGCTGATAGAAACAAGGAACATGCAACTGTGGGCCTGATGGAAGAAGAGGAAAAAAAGGTGAAAGATAATGTGCAGAGTCAGCAGGATGAAAGCGGAAAAACGAAGAATGACTGGAAGATTCTCTTTGATGAACGTCTAAGCTTGGAACGTGAAAAAGCCGCAAACACGTCAACGATTTTGCTGTGCGAACAGGTACTGAAAGAAACTGCATTGATCGAAGGCTTCATCGAGAAATTGCCTGCCAAAGCAGGCAACTCGACCAAGGAGAATTCACAATTCAGACTTTTGAGAAGTGAATACCTTAAAGATATAGTACAGAACTCCAACGAGCAACTGTCAAAGTTAAACGCACAGATAAGAGGGAACGAAGCGAAAACCCATGAACTGGAAGATACAGCCGAAAGAGTCAACAACCGAGTCTTAGAAAGCCGAATCAGACTGGCTTTGTTGCTGTACCGCATGGAAACCGCGAAGGCCAATTTGCAAGAGCTTGAAAGAACACTGTCCGATGCAAGAGCACGAGTGGAAGAATCAAGGAAGAAAGCGGAACAAACTGGGGCTAGGATTGCAGTGACAAAGGACGTGGGAGAAATCGTAGACGAGATAAGGGTGACTGAAGGACACTTAGCTGCGATGTCTGATGTTTCGGAAGACATAGAGCACATGTACGAATCCTACTCGAAGCTTTATTTGGAATTGAAGGAAAAGGCTCAGCTAGTTGCAGAAAACCGCGAGAAGACGCTGGAAGAAGTCAAGACGAGGATGCAGTCTTGGCGAACCGTCATACGGAACCTTCTGGACCGCGTTAGTCTTGAATACCAGAAGACATTGGTTCAGGCACAGGCTGTTGGCGAGGTCAGGCTTGCCAACGAGAACGACATAGAAGCAGCCGGCTTGGAAATACTGGTGGGCTTCAAAGGAGGAAAACCAGTTCCACTGGACGCTTATACTCAAAGCGGCGGGGAGAGAACGACAGCGACAATGAGTTTCCTTCTAGCATTGCAGCAACATGTTCGCTCACCCTTCCGCGCAGTTGACGAATACGACATTCACATGGATCCAAAGAACCGGGAATTGATTGCCCAAATGCTGATCTCTGCAGTGAACGATTCAAACGCTCAGTACCTGATAATAACTCCCAGTCAAATAACATTCGCAAAGGAAGACGTAAACATAGTCACAGTGCAGAACATTGATGGCAAATCAATAATTCGAGAGGTCGCCTGATGCTTCCCGAGAAAGAGCAGAAGAGACTTGGCAGGGACAAACTTCAACGCATAATCGAAACGTGCAAGTCTGTTGAAGGACGCTCGCTCGACCCGTTCCTGATAAACGTTAAAGAGAACATAGACACAGTAAAAAAATACTTCCTAGGATGGAAAATTCCAGAAGACCTGTGTCTAGACGCTGAAACAATACATCAACTCGCATCCGTCATAAAACTTCAGAGCGAATGGGTCAAACACCGTTCAACAACGCTTTACACAGATCCATTTCTGTTGGACGAGAAAATCAGACGAACAGAGAAGCTGGACATCGTTAAGACTTTCGCGAAGGTTTGGCATCCAATAGTTGAGTTAGAGCAGGTCTCAATTCAAAGTCTGGCGGAGGCTCTAAGATACTGGGAAAGCCTGATTCCACTTAACGAGAGATGGAATGAAATGGCGCCGACGGAAATCGGGTCAGGCACCGCAACTAGGGAAGAACTTGTCAATCAAAGGATCTTGCGCGATCATGCCTTTTCCCAAGAATTGGAAGACTTTTGGCAAGAACTGAAGAGCGAAGTAGCTGAAAAAGGTGAAAACGGAAAGATTCGATACCAGAGTTTTGTTTATGCTGAATCCTACAACGAGACTGTGAACAGAGCCTTCATGACAAGCTTTCTAATCACATACGGTTACGCAACGTTAGAAATTCATCCGTTAGAAGAAGAAATGTTCATAGTGCCCTATGAAAAGCCGGCAGTTAAAACCAGCAACAAACAACTGGTCTCGATTCCAATAGCCCTTACCGCAGAAGATTGGGAGAAATGGAAGAGGGCGAACTAGAGTGAGCAAAAGGAAAGCCTACTACGCTAGCAAGCTCAAACGAGCCACCCACATGCTTTTTTACAAAAGGCACAAGAAACCTGGAGTCAAAGGATGGGAACTCCGAAAGACAATAGGCACAGACTACCCGAAAGTTCTCAAAATCCTAGACGATCACTTGAAGCCGCTCGACCTGCAAGTTAAGACCGTTTTTGAGGAAGAAAGACAAGTTGAAAAACCCACTCAGGAACAACTGGACAAAGCCAGGTTCCTCATAGAATTACGAGGGGAAATGACACCAAAGGAAACCAAAATGATAGGCTGGCGAATAGACGACCTTGCTGGACTGGCAATTGCCATTGCTTACATAATATCCAAGAAGGGAAAATGTCCGAGAAAGGAAGTTGATGAACTGCTACGAGAAAAACTTCCAGGATGGAAAGTCGGGATTAACATTGACAGATATGTCAGATACGGGTATCTAGCCCAAGACGAAAATGAACAACTGTACCTAGACTGGAGAACACGAGCCGAAGTAGACCAAAAGGCACTTGTGGATCTGCTTCTGAGAACTGAATCATAGCCTAATTTGCTTTCTATTTTCTTATCCTGTGGTACAAAGAAGCCAAAGCCGCTATGATAATTACGGCGGCGAGTATGAGCAGCGGACTGCCCAAAAACTGTTCGACCAAGGTTTCATCCGCAGCGTAAACAACTCTGGCCAAAGCAAACACAAATAGCAAAGAGCTTAAGCCCAGCACTACACTTTTCGACATGAAGCAACCTTCTGGGAACCTATGTAATGCTGACGTTTTGTATTTGGAAGTATCTCTTCATCAAGAACCGCAAGCGCTCGGCGTTTCTGCCGTTCTTTCCTATGGCAACGCCTTTGTCCTTGGGATTCACAGCCACAACCGCAATCGTTTTGCCATCAGGTCTTTCGGTAAGACGAACTTCTTGGACTAAAGCTGGTTTCAAAGCGTTCTTAATGAACTGTGCGGGTTCTTCGGCATACTCGATTATTTCGTGTTTCTTCCCGGTCATCCTCTCTAGAGTGTGAATGTTTCTTCCACCTCTTCCGATCGCGACTCCAACTTGACCTTGGCCAACGACATAGAGCACGCGTCCCTGCTCTTCATCGATTATGCAGTCCTTGACGCTTGCACTGGTTATGCTTTCAAAGAGTGCGATGTAGCGCATTTCGGTGCTCGTGAACTTTATTCCGGTAGTCATTCATTTCCTCCGCTGGGTTCCTCAGCTTCAGCGGGTTCCGTTAGCTTGAGGATTTCTGAGTCGCCTGGCTCTCTTATACTTAACGCTGAGACGCTGAAGGGTTTGCCGCATACAGCAGCCAAGTCTAAGGATGAACCCTTGTAAATTATCAAGGGAACCTTCGAGAGTTTGGAATAATACTCTACATCCCCCCGAACATTTTTGGGGCAATTTGACGCTAGAATTATCAGCTTGGCTTTGCCTGTTTGAGCGCTTTGCACAGCGGAGCTTGCTCCAAGCGACACCTTGCCAGTTTTTACGGCCGTTGAAATTGCCTTATCTACGTCTATCATTTCTTCTTCTCCTTCTTTTCGAATGTTGACATGAACAGCTCAACCAAGCCCGTGCCAATCGGTATTGACTGACCGACTATCACGTTTTCTGTTACTCCTGCGAGAGGGTCGCTTTCACCTTTGACTGCTGCCTCAACGATGTTTGGAACGGTTATCTCAAATGCGGCCCTAGCCAAGACGCTTGATTTCTTTCCGCTTATACCATGTCTGCCTATCTGCTGCACCTCGCCAGTGGATGTCATCATGTCTGCAACAAGCATTACGTGGCGATTGTCGACATCTAACCCTTGTTCCTCAAGAACGCCTTTAGCCTCATGCACTAGTGCGTTCCTAGAAGCTTCAATTCCGATGGTCTTGGCGATTTCATGCACGTTGTTCGTCGTCGTTCTTGAAGTATCTACCCCCGGAACCTCCAAGACCTTGGGCAGGTTTGAACCATCCGTGTTGATGACCCATTCTCCATGTTCCTCGCTGACCAACACCCGTTTTATGCCGGGCACCCCTTTAACGTGGAACACAGAGACTTTGCCGAGCAGTTTCTTGATTGTTTCGACCTTCTTAGGTTGTATGCGAATGCTGTTTCCCTTCGCTTTGGTGGTGCAGTTGGGTATTTGCAGTCTGTCCTTCAACTCCTGCATCGTTATTGCGCGATCTTCCATCATGGTCTTACTAGGTTCAATCACTATCTCGTCATTCACTGGGTCTATGTACACTGCCTCCGCCACATTTTCCAACGTAGTATAGATTATGTCGCGGGCGACTTTCACCGCGGCCTCTCGGCTCTTTCTGTATTCTGGACTCAGGTAAATCGTCATTACGGGAGTTGATGGAATTCTTCGGGCATCAACTATTTCAATCAGTCGCGGCAAACCCAAAGTCACGTTTTGCTCCTTGACTCCAGCGTAGTGGAATGTCCTCAGCGTCATCTGAGTGCCTGGTTCACCGATTGATTGTGCTGCAACGATGCCTACAGCCTCACCTGGCTCCATCAGAGCACGATTGTAGTGGTCCACCGTCAACCTGATCGCTTTCTCAACGCCTATCATGCTCAGTTTGTGCTTGACCAAATTCTGCTTAAGCTCATCCATGAGAATAGGCGTGAGTTGGCCTTCAACCTTTTCCAATTCCTTTCTGACGAATTCACCCGATGCGGGTCTTCCTTTCTCTTTAGCGATTCTGATCTGGTCAACCAGACGGGTTACGTTCACGGCTTTTCCATGGTCGCTCTTGGCTGGATCAACACCGTCTTCACCGTACTGAAATTGAATTATGTCACCAGTAGAGTTTCTCACTGTCCCGTCGTATTCCAAGCGTATGTGTTCAAGCGCGTTGATTAGTCTTCTTTGCATGTAGCCGCTTTGTTGGGTTCTGACAGCTGTGTCAACCAAGCCTTCTCTTCCGCCCATTGCGTGGAAGAAAAACTCAATAACGTCGAGTCCATGTTGATACGATGAGTAAACGAAACCTCTTGCCTTTGGACGCTGATCTCCGGCCTTGAAGTGCGGCAAAGCACGATCTACGTATCCGCGCAGAATCCTTTTTCCTCGAACCGCTTGCTGCCCTACACACGCGCTTATCTGACCGATGTTAAGACTGGAACCTCTCGCACCTGTCCGCGTCATCACTATGCCCGAGTTTTCCAAAGTGAAGTCCTCATCCGCTATTTTTCCAGATTCGTCTCTTGCCTTTGCCAATTCGTTCATCACGTATATTTCAAACGAGTCTTCGATTGTTTGACCTGGAAGCCTCGGCAGTGTGCCTTTACGATAGCTCTCAATTAACTCCTCTATTCTCTTCTCGATCCTTTCCATGGTTTTTGCTATTCTGCCTTCAGCCTTCGCGGACAGAACCAGCTCGTCGTATGAATAAGTAAAACCTCGAATCGATATGAAAACCTTCAACATTCTGGTTATCTTGTTAAGAAACTCTCTTCCAGCCTGGGTTCCATAATCCTTTATTATCCTGTGGAGAAGGCTTTCAGATTGCTCAGCTCCTATCGAACGTCTGTCTATGACCCCGCTCACCAGTTCACCGTTTTTCACGACCACGTAGGCATCGTACTGGCATTCTTCTTCCAAACATTTAGTGCATCCCTGACAGATGTTTGCTTTCAAAACGTAGTTCATGTCCTTGGGCAGGAACAGACTGAAAATCTGTTTTCCACTCCATAGGGGTTGAGGCGTTTTGATCTTTGGTTCGGGCAAAGGACCTTCATACTTAGCTGCTAACAACAACTTGTTGACTTCGTTTCGAGTCACGTAGTTTGGTTTTCTCGTGAAAAGATACGCAGAAGTTATGAAATCTCGTATAGCACCTATTATTGGGCCTCCGAACCTAGGCGACAGAATTTGGTCTTGAACTTGCATAAGCAGAAGCGCCTCTGTTCTTGCTTCCTCGCTTTGCGGCACGTGCAAGTTCATTTCGTCTCCGTCAAAGTCCGCGTTGTAGGGGGGGCAAACGCATAGATGCAGTCGGAACGTTTTGTAGGGTAATACGCGTACGTAATGTGCCATTATTGACATCCTGTGAAGCGAGGGTTGACGATTGAAAATGGCAGTGTCACCATTTCTTAGATGCCTTTCCACGATGAACCCTAGTTCGATGGCCTCAGCAATCTTTTCTCTGTCAACAACGAACTCGAGTCTTATCCGTTTGCCGTCTGGCCTGATGATGTAAAGGGCGCCAGGGTACTTCTCAGGTCCGTTGCTGACGAGTTTTCGCATCTCTTCTATGTTCCATTCGGTGATCTTTTCAGGAACAGACAAGCGCATGGCAATTTCGAGCGGGACGCCAACTTCATTTATGTCGAGATTCGGATCAGGAGAAACCACTGTTCGAGCTGAGAAATCTACTCTTTTGCCTGAAAGGTTGCTTCTGAATCTTCCTTCCTTTCCCTTTAGTCTCTGCGAAAGAGTTTTCAGTGCTCGTCCAGAACGGTGCCTCGCCGGCGGTATTCCAGAGGCTTCGTTGTTGAAGTATGTTGTCACATGGTACTGCAGAAGCTCTGAAAGATCTTGGATTATGAGCGTTGGTGCTCCTGCGTCCATGTTTTCCTTCAGTCTTTGGTTGATTCGAATTATATCCACAAGTTTGTGTGTCAAGTCGTCCTCTGAACGGATGCCTGATTCCAACGTTATTGATGGGCGAACGTAAACAGGAGGAACTGGCAAAACTTGCAGCACCATCCATTCCGGCCTAGCGCTCTGAGGATTAAACCCTAAGAGTTGAAGATCCTCGTTCGGTATACGCTCCATTCTCTCTCGCACCATGCTTGGCGTCAAGGGTTCTGAACCGCTTTCGGGGATTTGTTCACTGAATTTCGTGGGCTTCTCGAAAGTTATCTTGAACTGCACCGCGGCACAGTGAGGACATTGCTTCCTCTTTGTTTCTTGCATAATCGTCTTGTAAACCTCATCTGGAACCAGACCAAGTAGCTCTCGAGTCTTTTCAATCCTCGCTTGAACTTTTTTTATGGTCTCGTCAGGAAGCATTATGCGTCCGCAATTTCGACAAGTGGATTTGAGAAGATCAAATATTATCTTTGTAAACTCTATGTGTACTATTGGAACCGCGAGTTCTATGTGGCCAAAATGGCCTGGACAGCGAATTGCTGTGTTTCCACAAGTCTTACATCTCTGTCTCGGTTCGAGGGTTCCAAGTCTACCATCCATCAAGCCGGCCGTGATTGGCGCGCCGTCTTCGTCGTAAGTGTCGGGTGTTTGGATCTCCACAACTGAGAGTTTGCGTACGTCCAGTGGAGAAAACAGGCCGAAGTTAATTTCGTCCACGACTTTGTGGATTATTTCTTCAACAGCCATGTTAGGCTTTCTCCTTGAGCTTTAGTTTGGGTGATATGCATAGACTCATCAACTCTTGTAACAGAAGCTTGAACGCGTATGAGACCACGACTGGAGAGATTTTTGATTTGTCTTCGCAGAGTTTGCACACGTATTTTCTTTGTTTCATGTCATAGTAGGCTATGTGTCCGCAAGTTTCGCATATGTAAAGAGTGTATTTGTCCGATTCCTCCAGCAGTCTGTCCCTCAGAAGCATGGCGGCTCCATGGCCGATGAGGCAATCGCGTTCCATTTCACCGAACCTTAGGCCTCCGCCTCTGGCTCTTCCTTCTGTGGGTTGCCTTGTCAGCATCTGAACTTGCCCTCTGGCTCTTGCATGAATCTTGTCGGCAACCATGTGATGCAGTTTCTGATAGTGTATTACTCCCACGTAAATGTCCGCGACGAACTTCTCA
>Ga0315280_10010952_pt1 | contig 11241 bp, 10 predicted proteins | sample YL17G06_40_MG_FD_203697 | JGI IMG/M metagenome (GOLD analysis project Ga0315280, IMG submission 203697) | Sediment microbial communities from Yellowstone Lake, YNP, Wyoming, USA - YL17G06_40 | ecosystem: Environmental > Aquatic > Freshwater > Lake > Sediment | place: USA: Wyoming | collected... | reverse complement strand
CCTGAGGATGGATGCTCTTTTCTGTTCCTTCCGCTATGTGCTATGTGGGAGGCTTGCTTGGCTCCCAGCGCGTAGCGGAGCGGATCTCGGCCTCTCCTCGCCGGCGAGGAAGTGTTATGGTATGGAGTTGGTCAGGTCAGCGCACAGCCTCGGCGAAGCGAACTTCCACCTGCAGTTCACGCCCAAGTACAGGCGCGACATATTCCGTGACGGCGAGGTGAAAAAGGTCTGCGAGGAGGGTTTCCGCGAAACGGCGGCCCGATACGGCTTCGCGGTTCACGCCATAGAGTTCGGTCCGGACCATGCCCACATATTCGTGGGCGCATGTAAGAATCTAGCCGTCTCGGAGCTGGCACGTCTCCTGAAAGGCGCCAGCTCAAGACGGATCCGCCAAAGATGCTGGGGCAGGTTCCGCCACAAGCTCTGGGGTGACGCTTTCTGGACGGCAGGCTACTTCTACCGCTCCGTCGGCGCCACCACGAATGAAGCCATCAGATATTACTTGGAGCATAGCCAGAGGAAACACTGGAAAGCCGTGGACCACGACGTCTATCTGCGGTCCAAGCAAAGATCCCTCAGCGAGTACGTCGCCTAAGCCGCGTGAACCCCCTGAGCTTCAGCTCAGGGTAATTTAGATACGCTCTGATAGCATTAGCTCCAAAGTACTCGAAGTAACTCACGCTGAGAGCTAACCCCGAAAACCAGTTCTCCATGTCCCTAGCTCTTCTGATATCTCCAGTTGGGTCTATGAGAAGAGCATCTATAGCGAAACCCATCCCACCGACCTTAACCTTCTTATTCTGATCTGGCTCTTCTGGGGAATGATTCGGGTGCAGAGGAATTTCCCCTGTCCGATATTACTCTGATTCCCCAGTTATGAGTTTTGGCAATTAGCTGTGCATTTACGGCGGCCGGCCGTAGACTCTACCTGCCGCGTCTAAACTTTATCGGTCCAATTTCCAACCTATCAGCCACGGAGAAAACGAAAATCACGACAACAATAGCGATGATTGTCCATGGGATTAGGATATTGGTATACGTCTCTTCAGGAATTTCGACCACAATACTGAGTTCAAATGGTCTCATGCTTTCTTTGCCGGCCCAGTCCTGATACTTCAAGGTAAGCGTCAGTTTGCGATTTCCTCCAAAAACCGCAAAAGGGCAGGATAGATTGAAGAATACCTGTTTTGATGCTCCCGGATCAAGGTTGCCAATCGTCTTTTTCATTTCTCCCTTCGGCGACAAACCGCCATATTCCGTAATTTCTGATACGACGGCGTAAGCCACATCGTTTCCTTCGTTCGTGACAGTGCACCTAAGCAGAAAGTTCTGGTTGATGCTCACACTCTTCGGCAGAAATTCTACGTTCAATTTGATTTCGACAGCAAGTATTGCGATCTGGCGTGAATCCTGCTTGAATTCTCCAGCAAGGGTTCGCCAAAACATGGCTATCTCAAAGTTGTACGGTGTCTTGCTAGAAGTAAGCTCAACATCAGAGAACGTTACGTTCTCAACTTTATTTGGGTCCTTTCCCAAAGGACCGAACCAGATTTCATTCGAAACCTTCACTTCCTGTCCGTTCCAGAACATTTTCGCTTTGGCCCATCCACTGGTGCCTGAACAGATGAAGGCAACGTCAATAGAGAACTTCTCATTCGGGCGTACTTTCTTCGGATACCATACTGACTGGATTGTCAGATCTTGGGAACTAGCATGAATTGCATTCATGGATACCAGAAACGCTAAGAACGCAACAAATATCGACAACGACGGTCTGGACAACAGCTTAGGCCTGATGGAACATATTGCGAGCCAAAGATAATCTTATCGTCGGTCTGTGTCTAGCGCGCTCTCATCAGGGTGTCCGGTATTTTGTGTAGTCAAGGGCCGCTCGTTTCAACTTTGCCATAGATAGCTAGCTGGCATCAGGGGCGGCCGGCCGTAGTTCCTACTGCACACGCTACAAGGTCTGCATCTCGAATGCCTCACGTAGCCGTTCTTTTTCGCTCTGACAAATGGCAAGCCAAAGGGCCGGCCGGGCCGGCCGCTTTTCTAGCGCGCGGTAGGGTGTTGCAATAATAGGTTTTGTTGATATGATCTTGACCACTAGCAACCGACACACCTGCCCGCCCTCCCACGCTAGATAGACATGCGTAAGTGATTACTGCAACAGCCTAGCGAGCTTTACAAGTCTCTTAGAACGGATACTTACTTTCGGCCATTCACCCTCTGAGCAAATCAGCCATTGCAGTAGGGATAGCCGCGAACTGGCTGTATGGCAAATTGAAGGGCAGAGCCACGAAACTCAGAATTGAACGAACAGAAGTCCAGCTTGAGAAAGGAGAAATAAAGCGCATCCTAGCAGAAAGAATAGAGACGACCGACCCCTGATCGCGCGTGTTGTTCTGATGGAAGAAGGGTTGCCGATCACGCAAGAACTATTTGCTTTCCTCCCAGACCTTGTTGAAGAAATCAATTGCTTGCCTTACGGCTGCTGGATCTGTCGTATAAATCCCTGCTTCTCGATTCTGAACCAAGCTGTCCGTCTTTAGGTCTGAGGAGGCGATGATCGCTTCTCTATCTCCCGAGATGAGAATTCTTCCATGAAGCATCTCATTGCCCCTGATCTGGATGCCACCGCTTGACAGTTGCTTAACCGCGTCCTGAACATCTCTAGAGGGCTTCTTTATTTCTCCCGCAGGCAATATCAGCCGTACGGCTACTCCTCCTCTTGCTAGCTTCAAGAGGTCTGGTACAACTATTTGGTCAACCCAGCCCGTCACTAGAAGCTCTGAGACATCTTCCGCTCTCTTCAGAACATCACCTACTCTATTCTGAATGGATCTCACTTCTGGAAGAGTGCAGACAAATTTCAGTTCCTCCTTCAATGGAGGTTCGCGAAGTTTATCAACCATCAGCGCCACGAGTTCTGAATCGTCTTCTACCTTCCACGATTTCTTCAGATCCTCAAACCGTGCTAGAGCAACCCCTGTAATGGGAATCAATCTCGTTTCTTTTCCCCAAACCTTGAGCCAACTCGTCCATACGCTTTCTGGTACAGTGATGTTTTCTATGCGTGTCGCGATGGTTTTGAGTTCTCCTTTGTCTGTTTGTATCCAACCGTAGATTCCCATCTTGAGGTAGACGTTTCTCTCGCTGAGTTTCCTTCTGCTAGCCTCAATCACGTTGAGCTTCTGGAAGCCAAGCTCCAGTCGTACATCCAAGTCGGTCTTGGACCTCTCTCTCATGTAGACATAGATGTCTTGAAAGTGAGCGGCGCTCGATCCTTCTGGATAGGCTATGGCATTTCCGAGATAGAGATCCGAGGGTTGTGCTAGGAACATTTCGCAAACGAAAGGGAGAATCCAGAACTTACGTTCTGCTAGGCTACTGAACTCCAATTTCAAATTGAGAGTAGGAACTGAAGCATTGGCATAGGGCCCCGTTATTTCAGCACGTACTTCAAGGTCTTCAACTACAGACTTGCTTGCTAATGACATTCAACATCCAAGATAAGTCTGAGAGGTCTTCTCCTATAAATGCCACTTGAGACATTCCGAATCCTAAGATCTTCATGCTGCGAAGAGAACTCATCCCACCATCGAGTGAGTCAAGATCATGATGGATGGTTCGGGAGGTAAGATTCGCGCACCAATTTACCAGTAAAATCTTGGTCACAAAGCACTCTTGAGCTAGAACACCCTGGGTGGAGGAGGGCAAGTCTTGAGACCTTGGATCAACCGCTCATAGTTGCGAATTGACCTCAGGCCAGTTGACAGCTAGACCGCATAATGATATAGGCGGAACTCCAGAGAACACGACATCATTCATCAATTAGCAGCATGTCATGTGCTTCCCATCCGATCACTTCTTCATTTTCTGTGCTTGTGCAATCATTACCTCGACCCTCTGGGTGAATTCTTCGTCTTTGATCGGAGAATGGTCATCATATAGCTCATTCAGCCTCTGGATCAAACCTTTATCGCTGGTTTCAACTTTCAAGTACTTGCCCTCCTTCTTGACCACGAGCATCGCGAGCTTCCCATCTATGATCATGGCTTTCAGGTCCTGAGCTGATTGAAACTGTCCGACATAGTTGATGTTGTGTTTTTCATACCAATCAATCGCTTCTTTATCAGGACGTTTAAGCCGTATTTCTCCTGACATACCTTGCTTGACGAGAGCTTCAATAGAAAGGGAGAATAGCGGCTCTTTATTCCAATCGCCATTATCTGCGATGAATCGTACCTTATCCTCTGGCATCTGTGTGCTGTCAAGAAGTCTAGTTATGACCTGATACATTGTGTCGTGACGCTCGGCTGCTGCGAACAGCGGTAGTCTGGGTACTACTATCCTCTCAACAGAGAAGTATGCTACGACAAACGCAATCACTCCTAGAACCAAACCAAGCAAGAGAATCAACGACACGTCGTCCAGTTCAATCACCTGCGCGCAGGGCTTTGCCAAGAAGTCGGTCGACAATCATGAGAACAAGTCTTTCGATATTAGAGAGCCTAGTCACTAGAGAGCCGTACCTATTCCCAAGCGCGAAAATCGCACCGAGAGTCCCGAAAGCTAGTGTGGTCAACGCTGCAATTGCCGAGGCGGTAGCGGCGTCCACAGTCTTCCCTCTCAAGTTAATGTCTTTGAGGAGACAGAGCATATCGAGTTTATAAGTAGTTTTGGAAATGCCCCGCGCCCCGGCTTCTTCGCTTCCTTGCCAGAGTCACCTATCTCCCAATTCGTGAAAGGTATTCCTGTGATGGATGACTTTCTTTTCGGAGTCTAGTGGAACAAGAAGATCAGAAGATTTGCCAAGAAGAACGGACTACTAGAATAGGCAAAGCCTACAATCTCCAACAGATGGCTGCCTTCGATTCTCTTTAGCCTTCTCAGCGCGCCGTGAACAGGCACACTAGCAAGGGCAAGGATTGTCAACACCGTATATAGAGAGGGGCCAACCAGTCTAAGGAGATCTAGGAAGAGTGTACTTCTAACTGTCATCAATATGCCAAAGAAAGCCAACCCTGCATACCAGCCTCGGCATCTGCGGCAAAGCCTAAATTCATCCCATATATCGTGGCAAATCGGGAACTTGCTCTTAGCAACAATCTCCCTTCGGACATAACCATGGATTGTGATAGCAACAATTGCAGAGACGGAGATAACGCCTGCCACTATGACGATTCCATGAAACAGACTAGTTGTCTGACAGATTAGAATCACGCACGACAGCGACACAACGTCAAATCCCAGCATCAGCAACATCAGTAGAAGAAAAAGAGCAGATTTCACCTGGTCACGGCTGCTAGGTCGCAACGTCAATGAATCAGGTTTGACTTGTTCAAAGAGCGGGGGTCTGGCAAAGCACGCCCACCCCCAACAGACTAGTGCCGATGCAATAAACGCCAACGCTATAAGAGTCGACACAGAAGGCCCGAAAGGCATTATGATCAATATGGCAAATGCAACGCCTGCTGCAATAGCGCTGACAAGCACTAGGACAATCCCCATCGCCGTGCTCTTTCGAACTGAACTCATGTCAACACTTCCTCTGTCAGAACTCCGATCATGAGATGTTACACTTTCCCACACATCAATACGTAAGCCTTTTTCATGCCGCCATAATTGACCGCACCACCATAGAGACTTGACAGTCGTGTCCCTTGTTGACACTTGCGCACGCGCTCAAAACCTTGTGAGAATCCCAAGTTGCTCTGGTTGGCGCGGGTAGCATGTGGGATTCGCGCACCAGTTTACCAGTAAATTCACGCTTGGCCAGCACGAGAACGGATCATCAGCATTCCTTCTGTTCAATCAGATTCGAGTCAATAAGAAGCTAGTAGTTCCTTGAACAATTCAAGCGATTTGCGAGATAAGTAGCATTGGCAGACACTTGGATCTTCGTCAAGATTTCGTCCAATTTGGTCGAGGAGATCGATGAGATCTTTTCAAACAAGGAGCTTGAAGCGCAAGGTTGGCTTCCCCAACCTAAGTGCTACGAGGCCTTCGTGATTCAAGCTATCCAGAATGAATTGTGCGATCTTAACGAAATGATTGGAAATAGGTTGACATTACCGCCAACTGACAAATACTTTCCTTCAACACCGAAGGTAGATCGGTAGATTGGAGTGGCATTGGATGCTCATAGTTTGAAGTTAGAGTATTGAGATGCCTGAAAACACTTGAACGGTTGAAATCGTCTTGAACATGCCTGAAGCGTTCAAGCATAGTAGCAATGTAATCTAACGAGAGTTGGCGCAATCCTAAGGACTTAAACTGCTGGCCTACGCTTTCTCAGATTAGAAATCTCAGTGTAGTACAATAGTGGATCGGGCGGGATTCACTACTACCTAGTTGAATTTCTTGGGTTCGGGAAATGTCCGGATACATTTTTGATTACCAAAGGTAGCACCCGTGTGGCTACCTATTGATTTGTCATTGATGCAATGGCTTATCAACTGAATCATATTGAGAAATCTCGGTACTGCAGGCGCGCTGTGATAATCGTGAGTTCTCCAAAATTGAAGAAATGCCATCTTGGAAAGTGGGAATCCGCCCTCAACAGAACCCTAATATTCTCATATCTAGAAATAAGAATGATTCTAAATGCCAGAGAATGAACCTGACAAGGCATTCTTCGCGTTAGAAGCTCTCATCAAAAAGACTCCTGAGGATCTCTCAGAGTCAGATACCCGAGCGAAGTACATCGACCCGCTTTTCACGGATGTCTTGGGCTACCGAGATCAGGAGGACATTCGAAGAGAGCCTCACGTTCACGCAGGATATATCGACTATGTGTTTAGTATAGACGGCATACGAAGGTTCGTCTTAGAGGCCAAGAAAATTGGGGAATCGTTTCGAGTACCTAAGTCTCTTACTGGTCGATACTACAGAATTGATGGATCAATTTCAACTGACAAGAGAATAATGGATGCGATCGAACAAGCGCAGCGGTATTGTATTGATTCCGGGGTGCGATATGGGGTCATAACAAATGGGAATCAGTACATTGTGTTTGAAGCTTTCAAATCCGGAAAACCGTGGAGAAGTGGCAAGTGCGTTGTTTTCAGGTCACTTGCTGACATCAAAAAGGATTTCCATACTTTCTGGAACACCCTTAGTAAGGATTCCGTGAGAAGCGGATCTCTGCGTAGATATGTGTCTCAAGAAGCTTTGCCTATGGAATTTGTGGTGCCCAGGCAAGAACTTCATGCAGCTAATACCAAGATTGCCAGAAATGATCTGAGTCCGCTCCTACAACCCTTCATCGATCACGTCTTCTCGACCTTGACAGATGAATCGCAGCTCGATGTCCTGAAGATATGCTATGTTCGTGAGAAGCAGTATGAAGATGCGGGTGCAGCGATCGGTCATCACTTTGATCGGCCTCCAGACTTTGCCAAGAAGTATGGTGTGGAGGCGATATTGGAGACTCCGGCCGGCGCTGGGAGATTCGAACAGATCTACTTGAAGTGTGAGGAATTCCTGAGAACGAGAGCTCCGGTGGGTTCTTTGATGCTCTTGATGGGAGGGATCGGCGCTGGAAAAACTACGTTCATACATCATTTCTTCAAGTTCGTCATAAGAAACAATAGCAGAATTGTGTGGTTTTATGTTGATTTTACCAAGGCCACACCAGAGCATTCCGATATCAGAAAATACATATTTGAATCCATTGCAACCCAGTTTGATGGCAGGTATAGAAGTACTATTGCAGAGCTTCGCGAAGAGCTTGCGCGTGCCGGTCTGAGTACAATAAGGCCCGAAGAGAAAGACATGAAGGTATTGTTCTCGCTGCTGGCTCTCTCAAACTACACGACTTCTGTTGTCTTGGATAATGTTGATCAGCAGAGCTATGTATCACCGAGCTATCAGGAAGAAACACTCCTGATCGCGAGAAATCTGACGGAAGTATTGAGAACGATCACGATCGTCACCCTCCGCGAGGAATCATATTTCAAATCGGTAATGTCGGGTGTGCTGGATTCCTTTCGTGTACCAACCTTTCACATAGGAGCGCCATATTTCGAGTCTTTGATTCGCAGGAGAGTTGAATACGTTCTAGATTTGCTGACAAAGAGTGATGATGAAATACAGAAGCTTATGAGAACCAACGTGGTCCCCGGTGACAAGAAGAATGTGTTAGTACAATTCTTCGAAATAATCAACGACTCTCTGAGACGCCAGAGAAGAACAGGCAGAGAGATACTTCGCTTCATCAACGCTATTTCTGGATGGAATATGAGAGACGCTTTGAATTTCTTTGGCACATACCTGGTCTCAGGAAACACCGATGTAGGTGAGATGCTAGACATAGACACGCTTAGTGCAAAGCCGAGTGGGACACGCTATCAAATTCCTCTTCATCACTTTGTCAGGTCAATCGCTCTTGAGAATTCGATGTTATTCTCAGAAGCCACGAGCATGGTCATGAACCTGTTCAGTGTAAACCCGGAATTGACAAACAGTCACTTCATCCATATGCGTGTACTGAATTATCTTCATATCAGGCGCGCATACTACAATCAATACGGACGCGGGTTTGTGGAAATCGACAGTATCATTCATGAAGCAGAGAGACTTCTAATCACCAGAAATGCCATTGAGGACTCACTGAAGAAGATGGCCAAATTCGGCCTGATCGAGTTCGAGAATCAATCGCGGCAAGGCTATCAGAGTGCGACATATGCTAGGATAACCGCGACAGGCACTTATTATCTGACAGAACTCGCGCACACTTTTGCCTACTTAGATCTCGTTTGGATGGACACGCCAATTTGTAACAAGGACCTTCTGACGAAACTCCTTACAAAGGTTGTGGAACTCAAAGGATACAAAGTGTATACTGATATTTTCGAAAAATATGAAAGGACGGGAAGCTTCGTGAAGTACCTTAGTGGAGCAGAAGCGAGTGAATTTGCGGACAATCCAGAGTTCAGAGATTCGGATCTTACGAAAGAACTCATGCCTGATATAGCAAGACTCTGTGAGGAACAAATGCAGTACATAGAGTCAAGGCGCCAATCGAGCGAAGCTCGTTCGAAAAAGGCTGGAGTTGCGGATGATGAAATGTCAGCCGTGGCACCTGAAGACAGACCATCATGATGATTGCGTTAGAGCGGTCGATGGGGCAGGGTTTGTCATCTTACCCCCGTGTCGAGTGCGAATTTCAAGGGTTCGGGAAATCATGGTAATCTGTTTCAGCAAGTGTTGGAGTGGTGCAGCCGCCGGGACTTACGCTCTTGAAGCCGTGTCAAGAGTGGATTTCTTAGACTCGGGGGAATACCTGAATGTGACGCGCGCTAGTAGTTGTAGCGTATAGTCATCCACCAACTCTCCGCACGTACGCCTCGTTTAGGAAGAATCCTAGGAGCACCGTTATGGTGCCTTGAGTGGCGTTGAAGACACTTATCATTGGCATCAGACCGACCACGATATTATGTGGCATTCCGTAGTAGGCGGGGAGGACGATGAGGTTCGTCGCACTCATGACCACGACGCGCAGCGCAACGCCAACAACGACTGAGAGAACCATTCTCCATCGACTCGGCAGGCGCAGACCTATTGCGATGCCTAAGACCGTTGAGAACTCCGCAATCGCCTTCGAAACAGCGCCTACTACGTCGCCGCTACGAGCGATAATGGCGATGGAGGCGACGATTGAGGTGGTGGCTCCAGCGGACAGCCCGTAGAGTAGCAGGGAGAGGGCGATAGGAACTCCTGTGAAGTCAAACTTGAGCATCGGTAGCCATGGGAATGGAATCTTCAGACCTGAGAACTTGAGAGTGTAGTCGAAGACTACGACCAGCGCTGCAAGCATCGCTGTTCCCGTAACGCGTCTCGTATACAGCCTAGGCACAACCTCTGTTCGTGGATTGGTTGCGCGATAGGCAGCGGTAAGATTCTTTCGTATTCCCGCTGCAGAAGATGCAAGAACTCTTAGGTTTCCCTCCTCGATGCTGCGTCTATCCATGTGTCTCATCAAACGGCGACGGGTATGCCTAGCTTCGATTTGATAAGATTTGGGTATCTACTCATTCTTGAGTTCGCCCTTCGTATCCTCAACGCCAACGCCTTCTGACTGGCTCAGAAGCACAGGGGACAAGCCATTTGGAGGAAAATAAGCTTCCACCGATCATATGAGATCTCTCTTACTACTTGTAGACTATCAGTTCTTTCTTCTCAAGTGTCTCCTGAAGCTTCTCCACCACATTGTAGACTTCTTCTTCCTTCTTTGCGCCGGTGCAGACGAGTTTTCCGCTTGAGAAGATTATAATAACGACCTTCAGTTCATCCATTCGGTAGATCAAACCAGGAAACTGTTCGGGCTCGTACATAGTTCTCTCAAGCGAGTATGTCGTCTTCTCCAGGTCTATGGATCCGCCAAGTACTACCGAGGCGACAATGTTCTGTGTCTGAATAGCCGGGTTCCCCGCAATAACGATTCCATTCTTCTCAAGTTCATCCACAATCCTCAGCACTGCCTTCCTCGCCTGCCGTTCAGACTTGGCACCAGTGCAGACCATCTTTCCCGACCTGAAGATGAGCGTCGCTGTTTTCGGCTTCTTCAACCTGAAAACAAGTCCCGGAAACACTTCGGGTCGATATTCTACACCCGGGAAGATTCGGAGATGGAGTTGAGGTCTAAGTCTTGTCCGAGAGTTGCTGTGGCAACTACGTTCTGTATGTTTATGATTGCTTTCTTCTTTGCCAGGATTCTGCAACCCCTAAACATCCAGGTGAAGAACCGTCAAACGGTCAACATCTCTACGTTGTTAAGAGCACGCTGCGAACATAATAAACCCGGTTGGAAACAAGTTTGCATGAAGTCCCACCTTCGGTCCTTGGAGCAAACAACAATCTGTGAACAAATCAGTTCTGCTACAGCCGTTCTAGTCACTGTGCCACACACCAAAAGATCAAACCTTATCTGCAATCTGCGACACTCTACAGCGAGGTGAAATCATGTCTAAGAAAGTTAAGAAGAAAGTAAAGACGCCAGCAAAAAAACGGTGAAACGAAAGAAGGCTCCGCGGCCGGCACGTAAACCTGTGCCGTCTGTTGAAGCTCCACCAGCAGCACCAACGCAATACGCTCCGTCTGAGTCAGCTCCTGTGACAGTTGAAGTCAAACCAGAAGGTGAGGTGCCCTCACCTAACACTACCGAACCACCGAAAACACCAACTGTGTAAGGAAACGGGTTAGATAGCTTCGGTGATTCGCTTCCTAAGTGGAAGC
>Ga0315280_10010949_pt1 | contig 11246 bp, 14 predicted proteins | sample YL17G06_40_MG_FD_203697 | JGI IMG/M metagenome (GOLD analysis project Ga0315280, IMG submission 203697) | Sediment microbial communities from Yellowstone Lake, YNP, Wyoming, USA - YL17G06_40 | ecosystem: Environmental > Aquatic > Freshwater > Lake > Sediment | place: USA: Wyoming | collected... | reverse complement strand
TTATAAAAGACGGCGACGGCAAGAATATTTATAAAGGCATCACCGCAAAATTCGGGGAGAACGCTCAAAAGTCAGGTTATAAACTTTATATGGATGGAGATGTGATTTGCCAACACATAAGAAAGGAGCAAAATGTTTGACCCAAAAGATAATGAAAAAAGAAACCCAGCGGAGATACTAAAAGAATTTCTCGATAAGGAAAATATTGTGGTAGTTCCAAATCCTCCACAAGTGGTAAGGTGCGAGGACGGAAGTATCATAATAAGATTAAACGGCGTGAATGTATCATCAAAAAGGAGATAAGTTATGGCTATAATAAAAATATCAGGCGGAGTAGAGCAGATGTTTGAGAAAGACGTCTCTCAACCTGCCCGCAAGGAAAGATTTACCATTAAACAGAAAGAAGCACAGAAGGCAAGATTGCAGGCGATGATAAATGAAATTGATGCGGACATAGCGGAAGCTAAAGCGATAAAGGAGGCAGAATGAAACAGCTGGATAACTAAGGAGGTGTTATGGACGAACTTGTAAGAATAGATGGTGAAACACTTGAACGCAGGACACCTATCACAAAGCAGAGTATTCTGATAGAGAAGGACGCACTTCTTCGAGATAAGGCAGAGATTGAACAAAGGTTAAAGGAAATAGGCGATAAATTGGCTTTGTTTGATAAGGAGAGGGTATGAAGAAGATTATTTTAGTCTTAATGATGTTGAGTATGTGCCGCATATGCTTCGCTCAAGTTCAGGATAAACAAAACCCAGGTATCCCCGCTGAATTAACAGCATTGGCTCAGGAAGAAACTGTCAAAAAAGGAATAAATGAGGTTGAGATAAGAAACTATGTAATGGTAGGCGAGAAGAAGATTATCCTGCAAAAGCAATCCGTGAGATATGAGAGTGTCATAGTTATCCTTAACAATATAGATAAGGCTATCGCTCAATGGAACGACCAGAAATGGATAGACGCGAGAAAAGCCGAATTGAATGACTTAAAAAATAGATACCTCGCTATTAAGGCGAAATTTGAGAATAAAGACGAACCGATAGAACCAGAAAAATGAAATATCTAACTTTCATAGAGGATTATTGGATAATTTATCCCTGTGGTTGTTGGGGGGATGGACAAGTGTGGATATATAACTAAAAGGAGAGGCGGATGTTTGACCTCGGAGATAAAAAGGGATGTTTGGGAGAAATCCCTGGCGGTTTTTATTGTATATTGTTTTTTGTAATTCTTTTTGGTTATTTAGTCTGGTATAGATTTACTCACTAAGGGAGAGATGAGATGCCACATTAGCAAAATTAGGGAGGCGATATGAGCTTTGGCGAAGGTATTGCCACCGGAGCATTTGTAGTTACCACATTAGGATTATTCTTGAGAATAACTAATAATGAAATTGATAAACGTAAAAGGATTTATGAACGGATAGACGAGATTAAAAAAGATAATGAGACAAAACTGCAAAGTAAGGAGATATGCACCATTGTGCATACTGAATTAAAAGACGATATAAAGGACATAAAGAAGAAGACCGAGTGTATTCCAGACATTAAGGCAGGACTGGATTTACTATTAAAAAAGAACGGTCTTAAAAACGAGTAAAGAGATGTTTTTATCTTTAATTAATGAATTTAGGCAAATAAATAATAGAGAACCAGCCAGGTATTTAAATAAGATTTTGGATGATTACTGTCTCGCGCATACTTTGGCGATGGTGAACAGAAATGGAATATATCATGCGCCGGCCTGTTATTTAGACGGCTATGCTGAAATTGTAGGATGTTACGATTATCTGGGTAACTTTGAAGATACGATAAGGTTTTTTCTTTCTGAACTCGGGAGCAAATATCCGGAACATAAAAAGATTCTATTAGATATCCAAGAGATAGGTTATGGGATTATGGTCCATCAAGGAAGACTATATATTACTATCAGGGGAAGATAATTAAGGAGGATAGTTATGGCGCATACAAGAAATTGGGTTAATACAGATCCGATAACTCATAGCAAACTTAAAACCATACCTGGAGAAGTACGTGATTTAAAGGTGGATATCGAGGAAAGACTTGCAGTATTCTTCTATGGTTTTACTAGTGGGGAAACTTCAGATGGGATTAAATATCTGCCTTTCTGGGTGCAGACTACGGCCCCAACGGGTGCACCTAATAAAATCTGTATGTATGCCAAGATTTCCAATTCCAAGGCAGCTTTAAAAGTAAAAACCCAGGATGATGTTGAGATTCGAATAATAGAAAGAAACTGGGGTATCTTGGATGACTTTGCTTTAAGTAATAATGTTAACCTTAGGGCCAGGAATGCGGGGGACAATGGATTTATAGATATTCTTAAAGTCAATGCTTTTGATAAGCCAGAATTTTATTCCATTCCTGTTTTGCCTGGGAGTAATCCTACTACTGATAATGAAGCATGCAGGAAAGCATATGTGGATGGTAAAACTTGGGATCATGGTTCTCAGCTGACCGGCTTAACTGATCATGACCATCTGCAATATGCAAGGGGTCAAGTAAATAATGTCAAAATAGCATACGGTCTTACAACACTCAATGGTATTGGAGGGGCGACCGTTACGTTACCTTTTTCATTTGCAGATACGAATTATGCGGTAGCAATTGCTGTAGATTATGCCGTAAATGACTATGTTTCAGTTAATATCAGAAGTAAAACTACTTACTCATTTGTCATTTATAACTATTATAACCAAACAGTTGTTGCTAACTGGATAGCAATAGGAGTGGCATAATACCAAAATGGCAAAACAAACGATTCCGAAATTCCTTCCAAATAAAGGTGTAGTTTTAGATAAGCCCGAAGAATATCTATTGCATGTCTTTTCTCCTCACTCACGTAATATGGAATTCCATAATGAATTACTGCAGGGGAGATTGGGCCTTCAAAAATTCTCTACTACCCAGTTACCCGGAACAATTCTTAGAATTGACCAATTCTGGAAATATGACGACACTTGGTATTTGATGGTCTGCACCCAGAAGGATATTACCTGTTACGATTTCGCGAATTCTAGATTTGTTTTTCTTAATAAGATCTATAATGCCGGCACAATCGAAATAAAAACAGGTGAACTCAATAAAGTTTATGGCACAAGCACTCTTTGGGCTACTAATCTTAAAGCAGGAGACTATATCAAAATTGGGGCTGGGAATTTGCATACTGGTTCTACCTGGTATGAAATTCAGTCTGTTAATAGTAATACTTTGCTTACTTTAACTACGAATGCGGTCCAGACTGCAGCCGGTGCTAGTTATGAAGCAAGAATTATCTTTAACGGCGGCACGACTGATTTTTGGAATGCTGTTATTTTTCAAGATGATATTTTAGGTTCTGTTTGGATAGCTGTTAATGGAGTTGATACTCCTTTTTATTGGGATGGAGCAGACCAGATAGAAAATTTAACTAGTCTTCCTACTGGGTTTACTACGGCAAAATTTATTGAAATCTATCGTGATAGAGTAATGTTCGCTTGGACAGTAGAGGGAGGAAATCAACCCGCAAGAGAAAGATGGTCTGAGGTAGGGAATTGTTGCGATTGGGATGATGCAGACTTTAAAGATTTTATAGATGAGGAGACATGGATTACTGGAATAGTGAATTACTCAAATTACCATATTGTCTTCAAGGAAAGGGAAGCTTATATCGGCAGACCTACAGAATCTCCTTATGATTTTGATTTTGACAAATCTACTACCTGCAGCGGTTGTTACGCAGCACAATCAATAATCAAAGCTGGCGACCTTTATTACTGGGGGATAGATAACAAATTTTACCGTTGGAATTTACTCCGAGAAGAGTCTATTTCAAATTTTATCTTTTCTTGGACCAAAGAATTTAATCCTAACCTGGAGTCTTCTATCTACGGTTGGCAGATAGAGTATAAGAATCAATTGCGCTGGTTTGTGCCTCACTCTGATACCAGTAATAACAATTTTACTGTAATTTATGATTATGTAGAGGGAATCTTACAAATCTGGAAATATGAACAGGAACAGGCCTGCTGCTGCATAGGAGAGTATATAAACCTGGAGGATCTTTACTGTGATGATCCTATCTGGGGTGAATATTACGTTGATGAACAAGAAACTTACTGGGATGACCGGCTTTTCCTAGAAGGCGCGCCGGTGATTGTTTATGGTGGTTATGATGGCTATGTAAGAAAGGCGGATCAGGGAATTCAAGATGATGGAGTAGATTACACCAGGACATTCAGGTCTATCAGGGATAACTTCGGCACGCCGAATCGTTATAAAAGACTCGGCAGACAGGAATTCTGGTTTGAGAAGGAAGGCGCTGGAGATGAGGTAACTGTTAAGATAAGAAAAGATGATAATGAAACTTGGGAGGACCAGACTAAGACAATTTCTCTATATCATGCTACGAAAGACAAAATAAAAGATTCTATTATTTGGAATAAACATGCCAGGAATTTTCAGATTGAGATAGAGGCAACTGATCACTTTGCATTATTAGGATATCTAAATGATATCTACCTAAAGAGAAAAGCAAAATGACAGTAGAAAAACTTAAACATGCATCTACAGTTAATCTTCCCAACCTTGAGAATATCAAGGATGAATTCGTAAAGGCCTTTGGGGAGGATGTAAGTAAAGTTCTCCTTGAATCTCTCCGTAATATTTATGACGATTTGCATAGTCTTATGAAGGCGGATTACGATTCTGGCGATATGTTCTATTCCCACACTCGGTTTACGGCCGGTTCTTTCGATAGGGATATGTCCTTGGCCAGCGGAACCCAAGAAATTACAGGTTTGAGCAAAACCCCCAAGATTATCCTTTTTTTTTGTGGAGCAAGTCAGGCAGGAGAAGCAAGTTTTGGTTTCGCAGTAGGAGTGAGCGTTAACCTCTGTATTTATAACAATACAAACATAACCTCTGGCCAATGGACAAGAAATACATTAGCTATTTATATGGTTCAGGGGGATGGCGTTACTTATAGTGGAGTGGTAAGCGCAGTGAGTAGTAACTCCTTTACCATCTCCTGGACGAAGGCAGGCTCGAAGACAGGAATCCTGAGGGGGTTTTATATAGCCCTCTACTAATATGAAAGTATGTAGGCACAAAATCACAAAGAGGCTTCTTGAGACACAATTCGGCGAAGATACCGATGTTTTGATTAGAAACAATAGCCAGTATTTTTCTACACAGGAACTTGAGGTTGTAAATATGATGCCGGTAGAATATGAGGAGATATTGCGTTTGCAGAACGAAAATGATTTAAGTAAAGAACAGAAGATTGAATTTAAGATAAGGGTAGAAATGAATAGAATTTTACGAGAACAGGCGATTGTTAGTTTAAAGGCAAAAGGAGAGATTTAAAGAGTGATTTTAGAATTGGATAATATTCTTTTAATCCCCCGGATTACTGAATTAATGAAGGAGATTTTGCCTGTTTCGGTCAATACTTTTGAGAATATGATAGTGGATGCGATGGCTTCGAAGAAGGCACTTATTTTAATAGATAAGAAAGACGAAGAGATCCGAGGATTTGTATTTGCGACAATAGAACAGATGGAAGCTGAAGATATTGTTTTCATTCAGATAAGTTATATAAGACCGGAATATCCTAAGATTGGATTTGAACTGCTGGCTCGCGTAAGAACTTGGGCTAAGAAGATGGAAATAAAAAATTGGATCTATATGATTACTCCCAGGGATATAAAAGGATTTGAGAAAAAATATAAATTCAGATTTTATGGTCGCCTTTTACGAAGGAGGATTGATGAAACATCTAATTGAAAAGTTGTTTAATTACTTATTCCCTTGCGGATTCAATGAGCCATTATGCAAAGGTAATTTTTGGGGATGCCGCTGCGGTAAGAATTTATTTAAGAGTAAAAAAGAGACTCCGGAGGTAGCGGTTGTTGCAGATCCTTATAGAGACGTCCGAGAGAAATTGAATGCTTGGCTTACTGGTTCTACCGGTATAGGCCAGCCTACTGAACAGTATAAAAAAGAATTGGTGGCCCCTATGTCCAAGCAGGAAGAAGAATCTCTTGACTGGTTAGAAGAATATACAAAAGCTGGGCCTTCTGCTACAAGAACCGCAGCAACAGCCGAGATAGGTAAAGTCTTGGGAGGTCAATACGATCCCACCACTTCTCCTTATTACCAGGCAGTTAAGGCTGAGGCAGCCAGGAATCTAGAGAAATCCATGGCAGATATTAAAGATGCCTCTGCTGCGCAAGGTAGATATACTACCGGCGCCAGGATTTCTGAACAGGCAGAAAGTGCTAAAGATATTGCATTAGGTCTTAATACGGTCTTGGGTCAATTAGCAGATCAAGAAAGACAAAGGATGATTAGCGTTTTACCTTACGCTAGTGAATTTGCTACGGCAGAGGAACAGGCACCTTTACAAAAAGCTACTGTTTTACAGAGTCTTGGGGCTTTGCCTCGCGTAATACAACAGGCTTATGATGAGGCTGTATATAATGAGTGGCTTAGGTCTACTCAGGAATGGCCATTGAATATTGGACAATTGTCAGCTGGAGTGCAGCAGGCACCGCTTTATGGCCAGACTGGATATAGCCCTTCGATGTTCAGTCAGCTGTTAGGTGCAATTCCGAAAGTTGATTGGAGTAATCTCTTTAGTAAAACACCTAAAAAAACACCTGAAACAGATGGAAAGTAGGAGGAAATCATGTTACCAGCATTCTTAGCTTTCTTGGCGAATCCCGCATTTTGGAAAGGTGTAGCAGAGGCAGGTGGGACTTTACTAAGCTCGATGGGCTCAAAAGCAGGGGGAGAAGGAGAAGCGCAGGCACCGGCAGCAACAGGTCTCAAAGCTTTTCAAGCTAGTAAACCTCCGATATCCTTAATGGGATTCCCGAGTATGCAGAATAAAAATTATGGAGACATAATTAAATTGATGCTTGGAAAACAGAAATTATTATCTTAAGGAGGTCATGATGGGCTATCAAGTATTAGACCGGCCGGAAGGGACTTATCCATATGATCCTGGTTTTATGCAGAATGTTACAGCTGCTTCAAAAACCTTAGAAAACTGGTTTCAAAAACAGGAAAAAAAGAAAAAAGATGCAACTATCCGGGAAGCAATTAAAAAAGAACAGTTAACTCCGGAATATAAATACGATCCTGCGACTGAGACTTGGACTGAGGAGTGGAAAAGAAAGGAGGAGAAGAAGACTGATCCCGTCAAAGACTTTAAGAAGAAAATCCAGCAGAAACTCATATTAGGGGAGAGAATTCCTAAAACTGATGCAGATGCTTATAATAGAGTTGTAGGTATGAGTGAACCTAGAATTCCTGATGAGATGATAGAAACACCAGCAGGAGTAGGTGACGTGTCTGGCCAACCTGCTGCATATAATCCTACAGGAGTTACAAATTGGACACAGGTGCCTTGGTGGCAGAGGGTTAAAGCTGCTCTTACGCCTTCTGCAACTCCCGAAGAATCTCGGCTTGGTGGTTTAAGGATTGGTGGTATTTTTAAACCTCCGGAGGTTTCGCCAGATGTGATTCGTGTAAGAAAACCTGCTAGTGAACTTGCTAAATCAGTCTTGCAGGACCCTCGTATTACTCAACGCATAGATGAACTCCGTAAGCAAGGCATGAAAGATATAGATATAGCCAATGCTTTAAAAGAAAAAGGCGTAGATCCTTCTTTATACGGCCTATAATCCTATGGCAAGTCCTTTCGATGACATACTTGACATACTACCTGAAAAAGGCTCAGAAACAGCTGTTTTAGGACCTCCAGTGCAAGCAAATCCTTTCGATGACATACTACCTTCACCTAAGCCTATAATTCCCGAAATTAGAACTTCTAAACCTGAAGAAGTTTTAGTTCCTGCGCCAGCCAAACCCATAGGATATACACTTACTAAAAAAGAGGGTAAATGGGAAGAGGGGATTGACCCTTTTACCGTAATGGGGAAATTTGTAGAAAGGCATCCTCTAATTATACCTATGGGGATAGGGGCCCCTGCTTTTACAACTGTGTCTTTAGGATTATCAAAATTGCCTCGAGCATCTAAGGCCTTTAAACCTCTACTGGATAAATTACCAGAAGAACTTGTGGATAAATTACCAGAAGAACTTGCTTTTAGTTATGAAAAAGGAGAATTTAAACCTTTAAAAGAAGAAGATAAATATTTTAAACACAATCCTCGGAAAGAAACATCTATTTTATTAGACTCCGCACAGACAGTCGCGGAATATCTTATTGCTGGTAAGGTTGAAGATCTTACCTCGAGGAAATTATTAGAGAATTCATTGAAAATATTAGGTGGAAAATTAAGTGATGCTGGATATGGAACGGCTCAAGTGGAGATCCCCCAAGAAACTATAACCAGGATAGGAAAATATACTCCTAGTGGAGAGTCTTTATTACTTAATTTAAAGGCGAGGAAAATTAAGATACCGTCTCAACCTCCGGCTGTATCAACTGAAGAGATAGCTAGGGCAGTTATGCCATTTAAGGCGGAGATGCCACCAGCTGCTCCGGTTACACCTACTATTCCTCCGATTGCTCCTACTATGCCTGAGTTGGTTAAGAAGGTATTTGCTCCAGAAGTAATTGCACCTACAGCAAAACCCCCCATAACTCCACCAGAGGTTACTGCACCTCAAATCAAAAAAGCCAAAATCCTCAAAAAGGTAATAACGGTCTTTCCAGACGAGATAGAAAAAATCAAAGGCATGGCAGAAGAAATTACTACAGGCGTAGCAGGCAAACGTATGCCTACTGAAGCAGGGCCTTGGATCGGAGTTGCCTCTACTTTCCCGGATTATTTTAGAGATAAAGGCTATGCAAAGAAAGAAACTCTTGCTATAATAGAAAAGGTATTAAATAACCAACCCATTACTGAAAAACAACAGGCAATATTTGATGATTTACTTAATGGCTATAAGGAAAAGTTAAATCAGGAGGTAAAAACCTATGAGCAAGGAAAACAAGAAGATGAATCCAGGACAAAGCTTAAAGAGCAAGGTTATGGCGAATCCGACATTGAAGAAATTATACGACTCGCACAAGAGGATGCACAAAACGAAGTTATTACTGAGGGCGTTGGCGTAAGTGGTAGTAAATTTTTTAAGACTCCAGAAGAAGCAAATGTTTATATTAGTGATATAGAAGGTAAAGGCGGACAAGCCCAAATTGTCCGCGTAGGTCCAGAAGAAATAGAAGTAAGTTATACCTTTCCCGAAACAATCACTCCGAAAGAACCCACTCTCTCAGAAGTCAGATCCCCTAAAGAAATAGTTGAGAAAGGTCATGGCACAGGTTACTTAACTCAGAAAGATAATCTTGACGCTATGATTAAACAATACGGGGATTTCTCATTGGTTATTAAAGATGTAAACGGAAACAGGGCCAGAGTGAATGCTTCTGATTTTTTAAAGTTATCTCAGAATAAAACATTTGCTGATAGAGTAAAAGAGGTTTGGATAAACCCGGAGCATAAACCATTAGATAAATCTTCATTCCAAGAAGGTTTTATGGAGGCATTGAATCCGCAAAAATTATTAGAAGAAAGAACGAAAGCTTTGTCTAAAAAAGAGGAACTCATAAACGTCGAAGGAATAAGATTAATTAACAACTCTACCATTACACCTATTCAAATTCAAAAGTTTAAAGAAGCATTAAGCGATAACAATATTAGGTCTTTATTGAAAGAGAACAACATTGAAGAAATCAGAATAGATCCACCTTATAAGTTCAGCCTTTCTGAACAGGCAAATATAAGTAAAAATATTATCTCAATAAATGCAGATGTAACCGATCCCACCGATACTATTTTACATGAATTAGGACACCAAAAATTTAAAAGTCTATCAAAAAATATCCAGGATCAATTGATTGAGAAAGTTAAAACTTCACAAAATCCTTTGGTAACCGGTTATCTTTCTTTAAAAGAATACAAAGAGGCCGCGGCGGAATTGATGTATAAAGATAAAAACTTCTATACTCCCACCCCAGCCGAATTAGCCAAGAAGGTATTTGTTCCAAAAGGCGAGGCACTTGAGTATCCTAAAACAAAACAGACTATTAAGCAATTAGTAGATGAAGTTCCAGATGTAGATAATCCTGATAAAATAAACTTTTGGAGAGAAATAGGAAATAGACAGATTTATATAGAAGGTTGGTCTGATAAGTGTTTAACGGGAACAGGTTTTCCTCCTATGGAGAAAGGTGAAACTACGGAAAAGATAAATTACATAAAGGATTTAACTCCTAAGATCTTGAATAAAAGAGCAGAGGAGAAAGGATATAAGTTAATCAAAGGTCAATTTATAGAGACTCCTGATAAGATTAGTCTTTATGGAGTAACGGTTGGTATCTATGAAAAGATTAAACCTGAGGCTCTCTCCGCAAAGACCTGGGAAGTAAAGATGCCTAAAGAGCCGGAGACCCTTGAGAAAATCAACAAGACCGAAATTATCTCCTGGGCCGAGAAGACCTTTAAGATTCCGATTAAAGGTAAAGCTACCCACAGATTCCAGATGGCCGGCATGTATTATCCTAAAGAGGAAATAGTCCGGCTCCGCAAGTGGGGAGAATTAGAACCAATGATGCATGAAATCGCCCACCATTTAGACGCAAAAGTTAGAAAGACCCTGGGAAGTAAATGGCGCCAGAAATATATCCCTTACGGAGAAAAGAAAAAGGCAATCGGGGAGTTGGCTTCTCTTGACTATAATAAAAAACGCCGGGCCACCAAAGAAGGTTTTGCTGAATATATGCGTTATTATCTTACGACTGACTTGGCAGAAAAGAAAACTCCTACTTTCCATCAGTATTTTACTACTTACTTCTTAGACATGAATCCTGATATCCGGAAAAGATTAGATAAACTTAAAGGTCTTATAGATACATGGCAGAAACAAGGTGCGGAGAATAGAGTTATTGAGCAGATAGATTTTAAAGGAGAACATGTTGAGGTGCCGGGTTGGCGGTATAAGTTTGAAAAGGCTAAGGATTGGGTTTTAAAAAACTGGAATGATGAGTTTTACCTTATGCAGAAAATAGAAGACGAGATGGGTTTAAAACCCGGGACTGGGGAAAAACTTCGGCCTACTCAGGATCCTTTTACTTTGGCTACTTATTGTAAATCTAAAGCTGCGGTAATAGCCAGGACCTTTGTGATGGAGAAGGCAATAGATGAGACTGGTAACCCTGTAGGCCCGGGATTGGTAGAGATTTTAAAGCCCATACCTAATAAACAA
>Ga0315280_10010947_pt1 | contig 11247 bp, 10 predicted proteins | sample YL17G06_40_MG_FD_203697 | JGI IMG/M metagenome (GOLD analysis project Ga0315280, IMG submission 203697) | Sediment microbial communities from Yellowstone Lake, YNP, Wyoming, USA - YL17G06_40 | ecosystem: Environmental > Aquatic > Freshwater > Lake > Sediment | place: USA: Wyoming | collected... | reverse complement strand
GGGCGCGTAGCTACGCTCCCTATCCCATCCGCCTGCCGTTTAAAGCCAAGCAGGTACTTGGTTGTGGCACTGAGGAGAAAAATACGTTCTGCCTGACCAAAGATAACTATGCCTTCTTATCACAGCATATCGGAGATATGGAAAATATGGAAACCCTGGAGCATTTTGACAGCACTATATCCTTGTATAAAAGGCTTTTCCACATAGAGCCTGAAATCGTTGCCCATGACCTTCATCCTGATTATCTAGCCACCAAATATGCCCAAGAGTTAGGCGAGTCTGGTATAAAGCTTGTCCCCGTGCAGCACCACCACGCTCATATTGCCAGTTGTCTGGCTGATAATGGGCTGGAGTCCCCGGTTATCGGCGTGGCCTTCGACGGCACAGGCATGGGTGCAGATGGAAATATCTGGGGAGGGGAATTCCTGGTAGCCGACTACTGTAATTTCCGCAGAGCAGGACATCTGGAATACCTGCCTTTGCCCGGAGGAGCCGCAGCTATAAAAAGACCCCGCCGCGCTGCCATCGGCTATATTCTCACTCTATTAGGGGAAAATGCCCTCAATGCTGTCATTGCGAGCGAAGCGAAGCAATCTCAACTGGCTTCTATCGGACAGGTGAGCGAAGTTGAAATAGAGGTTATCAAGCGCCAGATTGAAAGAAAGATAAATTCACCGCTTTGTTCAAGCATGGGACGCCTTTTTGATGCCATATCAGCCCTGCTGGGCATAAGGGGCGAAATAGATTATGAAGGACAGGCGGCGGTGGAACTGGAAATGGCTGCCCTCGCCTCGTATGGCGAGGAGCCCTCTTCTGTCATTGCGAGGAGCGTAAGCGACGAAGCAATCTCCGGTAATAATGAAAGCTACCCATACCGCATAGTAGAAGACGAGGGAATGAGAATCGTGCGCATGAGAGACCTGCTCTCAGCTGTAATAGAAGACTTACGTCAGGGTATCTCAAACGGGAAGATATCGGTCAAATTCCACAATACCGTAGCCCAGATGATAAACGAGATGTGTCACTTGATAGCTGATGAAACCCCGATGGTGTCGGGGGTAGCCTTAAGTGGCGGCGTATTCCAGAATCGCTTACTGTTGAGAAAAACGGTCAGCTTACTGAAGAGCAGCGGTTTCCAGGTTTTTACCCACAGGCAAGTGCCCTGTAATGACGGTGGCATCTCCCTGGGGCAGGCAGTTATTGCCAATTTCGCCGTCTAAAGAGTTACTTCCCCATCTGTCATTGCGAGTCCCGATTTATCGGAACGAAGCAATCTCGGTGGGAAAATAGAGTTGACCCCTTTTTACGACTGCCAGCTCAGGAAGGGATAGGTCTGTCCAGTAACGATATTCCAGATATAGGCGGGGTCAGTCTGATTCAGAGTCACTGCGATTATGTTCCACGCTACACCAGAGAAGGTTGCGATGTCTTGCATTTCGACAGTGGTTTTGCCTATCCCACCAGCCGAAGTAGCTTGTCCGCTGGTTTGGGTATCCCAGAAGGAGTTGCTTACAGTGCCTTCACTATATCCCAGTAGACCGCCAACATCATCATTGCCGGTCACGCTGCCTGTGGAGTAGGAGTTGCTCACGGTGCCATTACTAACTCCCACCAGACCGCCAACGGTCCGATTGCCAGTTACGCTACCGGTGGCATAGGAATTACTTACAGTGCCACTATTCCCTCCCGCCAGACCGCCGACACCAACATCGCTAGTGACATTGCCGGTGGAATAGGAATTGCTCACAGTGCCTTCACTATATCCCACCAGACCGCCAACGTTCCAAATACCGGTCACGCTGCCTGTGGAATAGGAGTTGCTCACAGTGCCAAGATTAACTCCCACCAGACTGCCAATATACGCAGTGCTAGTCACATCGGCGTTCACCACGCCGATATCTTCGATGCGTCCTCCCTCACCAACAATACTAAAAAGCCCTACATAACCTATGCCAGGGAGGTTGATAGACAGGTCACGTATTTCGTATCCTTGCCCGTCGAAAGTCCCAGTAAATGGAGGATCACCCCCTGTTCCAATAATTGGATGCCAGCCCTTCCCCTCATTGGCTGTCGGGCTCGCCAGCTCCTCATAACCGGCAGTAGTGGAATCGAGGTCGTTCATCAGAATGTAATGGCCGGCCAAGTTGTTCCTGACAGCATCTAAATCATACCAGGTCCGTATTTCCAGGTTTTGAGAGGGAAAAAGAGAACAGCCTGCCATCCCGGCAATTAAGGCTACCGTAATCAAAAGGATGCTAAGTCTTTTCACGTAACAGTTTAGTTTTTCCAACATCTCTAGCTTATAGGATTATTATAGCACATCCTCTGCACCGTTAAGGGATCGATTTGGCGTGTGCGCCAATTGGGATATTACCTCCCAGATGGGCCTAGTTCCCTGGCTGTATAAAGAGGAACATGAGCAAGGCAGCGATGCTTTTGGCATCGCAGATTTGGCCCGAGGCGATAAGTCGGGGTATCTCATCCGGGGAAACGCGGACTAGCTCGATGTCGTCAGTATCCTCAGCCACGAGGCGACCGGGCACAAGGTCGGTAGCCACAAAGCAATGGAGGTACTCCGTGCCATAGCCTGGGGCGGCATAAAAGCCCCCCAATTTGTCTATTTTCCGAGGGAAGTAGCCAATTTCCTCCTGTAGTTCGCGGCGTACAGAGTCAATGGGCTCCTCACCGGGGTCAATGCCACCAGCCGGTATTTCCAGAAGAAACCTGTCCACAGCATGGCGGAACTGGCGAACTAGAAGGACATTATCTTGTTCATCAAGGGCCACTACAGCTATACAATCGCTGTGCTCCACCACCTCTCTGGTGGTTTTTGTGCCGCTAGCTTTCTCCACGGTGTCCACACGTATGTTTACCGCGCGCCCGTGATAAATCTGTTGGGTAGCTAGCTTCTTTTCGGGCTTCAACATACTCTTGCTACTCAGCTAAAATGGCATTGCTTTGCTTGCGGAGCTTCAAAGGTGGCAAATAAGAGCTACCTCATCGCAGTCGGGAAACTTGGGGCAGCGATAGCATTCCGCCCATACCTTGTGGGGCAGCTCCGTTTTGTCGATTAGTTGGAATCCGTGTTTTTCAAAAAAAGCCGGCTTACGAACGAGACAAAAAACCCTGGATATGCCTAATTCCTTGGCCTCTTCCAGACAGGCCTGGACAAGCACAGAGCCAACCCTCTGGTTCTGTGCCTGTTCATCGACAGCCAGAGACCTGATTTCCGCTAAATCAATCCAGGTAACGTGTAACGCCGCACAAGCGATAACCCGACCTCTTTTCCTGACTACGAAGTAATCTCTAATATCCTCATATATCTCAGATAAGGCGCGAGGCAACACCTCCCCCTTATCAGCAAAATGGCTGATCATCTGATGCATGGAATTGGCATCGCCCACCCTTGCCCTATCAACCTTTATGTCAGCTTTCATTTCTGACTCCTCCCAGTTTTTGCCACAGCGAACTATAAAAATAGGTTGGCTCGTGAATTCTTAAGAAGCGAGCTATGTGAGGGCTGAGCTTCACTGTGACATTTTGCCCGTCTGATAATGGCAATTCAACTTGTCCGTCAATGCTAAGTATGACCTTTTCTCTGCGAGCAACCTTCAAATCGACTATGCTCTGCGGAGGCAGTACCAGGGCATGACTCAATCCCAGGTGGCAGGATACTGGTTGGAGGACAATTTCCTTGGATTGAGGATGAAGGATTGGTCCGCCAGATGCCAGTGAATAACTGGTGCTCCCGGTAGCAGTGGCTACAATTATGCCATCGGCACGGTAAGTGGTTATCACTGCGCCATCAATTTCGGCTTCTATGTTAACCAGGCGCACCGCAACACTTCGTAGCACAACATCATTTAAGGCATGGAAGCTTTTGTCTGCAACCTGAGCTTCAAGCATGGCCCTTTCCTCAATCCAGCCTTTACCCTTGAGCAAGCCGGGCAAATGAGACAGGACCTCATCGCCATCTATCTCCGTGATAAATCCCAGCCTGCCCAGGTTTATACCTAAAATAGGCACCGACAAGGGGATTGCGATTCGAGCAGAACGGAGGATAGTGCCATCTCCACCAATACTGAGAATTAACTCCGTGCCGGCCACCTGGGGTTTAGCTTTATCCTCGTCCCAAGCTGAGCATCGCCATGAAGAGACTCGCCGAGAGGATAGAAACTCTTCCACTTTCTTAGCTAAGTCTCGGGCTTTCTCACGCAGAGGGTGATACAGAATACCAATGCGCTTCACAGGTGAGCGAAGTGTAGCACTGGTAAATTCTGGCTGTCAAACCAACTAGCAGATACGAGGTAGCAGTTCCCCGGATAGCATATCCACGATTCGGGAGGGACCGAGCTTTGTTTTCATTATCACCTTTCCCGGGTGCTCCTTGGTTACCTCGCCGATGATGGCAGCATCTCTACCATAGCGATTTTTTCTCATGCGGGCCAGAATTTTATCGGCATCGGCGGGGTCAACTATAGCTACCATCTTGCCTTCATTGGCCACATAAATGGGGTCCAGTCCCAGGAGCTCGCAGGCAGCTTTAACCTCTTCCTTTACTGGTATCTTAGCCTCTTCTACTACAATGCCCACCTTGGATTGCTGCGCTAACTCGTTGAGCGTGGTGGCTAGCCCACCTCTGGTAGGGTCGCGCATACAATGGATCCTGGACGAGACCTCCAGCATCTGGGACACTAATTTATTCAATGGAGCGCAGTCGCTTTCCAAAGTCATGGAGAACTTTAGTCCTTCGCGCTGACTCATTATAGCCATACCGTGGTCGCCGATGGTGCCACTCAGCAGGACCTTATCCCCGGCTCTGGCGTTAGATCCTGAGATATCAACTCCGGGAGAGATTATCCCTACTCCTGAGGTGGTGATAAACAACTTGTCAGCTTGTCCTCGATTTACCACCTTGGTGTCCCCAGCGATGATACTTATCTCGGCTTCTTCAGCAGCTTTCTTTATTGATTGCACTATCCGCTCAAGCTCACTTAATAGAAAGCCTTCTTCTATGATTGCCGAGAGACTCAGATATAGAGGCTTGGCTCCATTCATAGCTAAGTCGTTCACCGTGCCGCAAACGGCTAGCTTGCCGATATCGCCGCCAGGGAAAAAGATGGGATTTACCACGTAGCCATCGGTGGTGAAAGCCAGCCGCCCACTGGCTTCGAAAATAGCTGAATCATCTAATTTATTCAACGCCGGATTAGCCAGGTAGGGCAGGAATTTTTTCTCCACCAGTTCGTGGCTCAATTTGCCACCACTGCCATGGGCTAAAAGAATGCTGTCATCCATAAGCCTGCTCCATAGCTACCCTAAAAGGTTTGTAAATTTTCAGTAGTCCCGTATTGATAATAGGCGGCGCAGGCGCCTTCGCTGGAGACCATGCAGGGACCGACAGGGCGTTCCTGGGTGCAGGCCTTCCTAAAGAGTTTGCACTCAAGTGGTGTTGCTGCGCCACGGATTACATCCCCGCACCGACATCCCTTAGGCTCCCTCGGTGGTTTCAGGCTCACTGAAAAAGCCTTGTCGGCGTCAAATCGCTCGTATTTTCCTGTCACCTTCAAGCCACTTTGAGGGACAATTCCAATTCCCCGCCAGTTAGCTTCCCCAATTTCAAAAACCTCCTCCATCAGTTGCCGGGCTTTTCTATTTCCCTCGGGCTTTACTCCTCGGCGGTAAGCTATCTCCACTTTGGGCTCGCCCTTTTCAATTTGTTCCACCAGCTTATCTATGCATAACAAAATATCCAATGGTTCAAATCCCGAGATGACACAGGCCACTCCGTAATCTTTGGGGATGAATTCATAGGGATGAGAACCAATTATAACACTAACATGTCCGGGACAGACGATGCCATCTAGCTTTACCTCGCCTGAGTCGAGCAGCGCTTTCATCACCGGCGGGGTCAGCTTATTAAGGGATAGAACGTAGAAGTTTTCTATTTTCTCCTGCTGTGCCTTCAGTATAGAAGCCGCTATGGTGGGCGCCGTGGTCTCAAAGCCGATGCCGATGAAGATGACTGATTTCCCAGGGTTGGCTTTGGCTATCTCTACAGCGTCTATAGTGGAATACACTATTCGGACATCTGCGCCCTCGGCTTTTGCCTGTTGCAAGCTCGAATAGCTGCCGGGGACTCTTATCATATCTCCAAATGTAGTGGTGATAACGTCGGGCAGATGTGCCAGGGCGATGGCTTTATCCAGGTCGGCAGTGGCGGTAACACAGACAGGGCAGCCTGGCCCCGACCTCATTTCCACCGTTCTGGGAACTAACTGGCGAATTCCATATCGCAATATGGCATGCGTGTGCCCACCGCAAAATTCCATCAGTCTTATCGTTTTGGTGGAGCGCTGAGCAATTTTGTATGCTAGTCCCTTGGCTAGCTTGTTGTCCTGATACTCGTCAATGAACTTCACTTAGGCTTGCTATCTCTTCCAGGAGCTTCAGGGTCTCCTCGGCTTCAGCCTCATCTACAACGCCTATGGCATATCCTGTATGAAGCAATACATAATCCCCCACCTTGGCCTCTGGGGTAAAGGCAATGCTAACTCGACGTCTCACCCCGGCGATTTCTGTTTCAGCCTCATCGCCGTCTATGGCAACAATCTTTACCGGCACTGCTAAACACATGGCCTTATATTTTAGCCCAAGTTCACCTATAATACAAACTGAGGCCTTAAGCCAAAAAGACATCGTATTGACGCTAGTTAGGTATTGTGCTATTTTATGCGACATAATTCATTTGAGGGGCATAAGTTAAATCAATCACCAAAAGTCTGACCTTGATTTACCGGAGCCTCCACGAGAACTGTAAGATTTTCATAGGATGAGTTAGATGCGAAGCGACATGATAAAGAAAGGAATTGAGCGGGCGCCTCACAGGTCGCTGCTACGGGCTGTTGGTTGCTCTTCAGATGACTGGGATAAGCCGTTTATCGGAGTAATCAATAGCTTTAGCGAGATTGTCCCCGGGCACATCCATCTGCAAACAATCGCCAAGGCGGTGAAAGAAGGGATTCGCAGTCGAGGTGGGGTGCCTTTTGAGGTCAATACCATAGCTGTTTGCGATGGTATCGCTATGAACCATCAGGGAATGAAATACAGTTTGCCCAGTCGAGAACTCATTGCTGACTCTGTGGAAATCCTGGCTCAGGCTCATGCCTTCGATGGCCTGGTATTTATCCCTAATTGCGATAAGGTCGTGCCCGGGATGCTGATGGCCGCAATCAGGCTTAATTTACCCTCTGTCTTTGTGAGTGGCGGGCCCATGCTAGCCGGGAAGTTTGTTCAAGGAAATACTGCCAGGTCCGTTGACCTTATTACGGTCTTCCAAGCTGTAGGCGAAGTAGCTAAAGGCAAGATGACCGAAGCTGAGTTGCAGAAACTGGAGATGGTCGCCTGCCCTGGTTGTGGGAGCTGTGCCGGGCTATTCACTGCTAATACTATGAATTGTCTCAGCGAAGCCTTGGGGATGGCTTTGCCGGGTAATGGCACAATACCAGCAGTGAAAGCACGGCGCAGGCAGCTAGCCTATAAAGCCGGGCAGCAAGTCATGGAAGCGCTAGCCGAAGATATTCGGCCTAAAGACGTTATCACCAGGGATTCCCTTTATAATGCCTTCGTTGTGGACATGGCCCTGGGTGGCAGCACAAATTCCGTGTTGCATCTTACCGCCATAGCGCATGAGGCCGGGATAGATTTTCCCTTATCCTTGATAAGCGAGATTAGCGACTCTGTTCCTAATATCTGCAAAATAAGCCCGGCCAGCGATTATCATATTGAGGATTTGGACTTAGCCGGTGGCATTCCTGCAATAATGCACGAACTATCGGGATTGCTGAAGCTTGAGGCGAACACCATTTTGGGCCAGCCAATCGGCGACATAGCCAAGAAAGCCAAGGTTAAAAATAGAGGGGTAATCCGCCCTCTGTCACAGCCGTATGCCTCTACTGGTGGTATTAGCATATTATTTGGCAATTTGGCGCCTGATGGCAGCGTAGTCAAAAGCGCTGCAGTAGCTCCTGAGATGTTAGTTCATCGGGGGTCAGCGAGGGTTTTCAATAGTGAGGAGGAGGCTACGGCGGCGATAATGAAAGGCAAATTTAAGTCAGGTGAGGTAATCGTCATTCGCTATGAAGGCCCCAAGGGAGGGCCAGGAATGCGGGAGATGTTAGCAGCTACTTCCCTCCTCAGCGGTATGGGTATGGATAAAAAGGTGGCTCTCATTACAGATGGACGCTTTTCCGGAGGCACGCGAGGAGCAGCTATTGGTCATGTCTCTCCTGAGGCGGCCGAGAAGGGTCCGATAGCAGCTTTGCGGAATGGAGATATGATTAACATAAACATACCTGACCACAAATTGAAAGTGGAATTAAGTCAAAAGGAGCTAAAACAACGGTTAGCTTCATTGCCTTCCTTTAAACCCAAGATTAAAACTGGCTATCTTAAGAGGTATAGTGATAAAGTAAGCTCGGCCAGCACTGGCGCGGTGTTTGCTGGATAAGGAGCCATTCTATGAAGAAAACTGGTGCTCAGATTCTCTGTGAGAGTTTAATTAAAGAAGGGGTAGAGGTTATTTTCGGCATTCTCGGGGGTAGTGTCTTACCGATATATGATACCTTCCCCCAATATCCTCAACTCCGACATATATTGGTTCGCCACGAGCAAGGAGCGGCTCATGCCGCCGATGGCTATGCTCGAGTTACACATAAGGCGGGAGTATGTGTTGCTACTTCGGGGCCTGGAGCTACTAATCTGGTTACCGGCATTGCCTGTGCTTATATGGATTCCGCGCCCATGGTAGCTATAACTGGCCAGGTAGCCAGGCCTGTTATTGGTAAGGATGCCTTTCAAGAGACGGATATCACAGGCATTACCATTCCAATTACCAAGCATAACTATCTTGTTACCGATGTTGCTGAGCTGGCTAAAACAGTTAAAGAAGCCTTTCACATTGCCCAGACAGGAAGGCCGGGGCCTGTGCTTATTGACATACCGCGGGATGTCCAGCAAGAGCAAACGGACTTTGTTTATCCCGATAAGATTGATTTGCCGGGCTATAAGGTTATCTCTCGTGGGCATCCAGCTCAAATTAAGAAAGCAGCAAAGTTCATTAACGAAGCTGAGCAGCCTGTTATCATCGCTGGCAGGGGCATAATTATTTCCCAGGCCTACGATGAGTTTAAGGAATTTGCTGAGAAAGCACAATTACCAGTGGCTCACACGCTCCTTGGCCTGGGCTCCTTTCCGGGAAACCATATACTTGATCTGGGCATGATGGGGATGCATGGCACAGGTTGTGCCAATATGGCAGTGCAAAACGCCGACCTTCTTATCGCTGTTGGTATGAGATTTGATGACAGGGCTACAGCAAATACCGAAGAGTTTGCTCCCAATGCCCGCATCATTCACATTGATATCGACCCTGCAGAGATTGGAAAGAATGTCCCCGTAGATATTCCTGTGGTCGGAGATATAAAGAGTGTGCTCGCAGCCCTGAATAAGGAAATTGAGAGAAGAGAGCATGTGGATTGGCTTTCTCAAATAGAACAGTGGAGGTATGAGTATCCGTCGCTGGAAATCAGACAAAGTGATGAGCTATTGCCTCAATATATTATTCACCAGATCTACGAGGCCACACAAGGTGATGCTTTGGTGGTTACTGGGGTGGGGCAGAATCAAATGTTTGCGGCACGATATTTTACTTATACCAAGCCAAACAGCCTTATCTCTGCGGGAGGTTTGGCGCCTATGGGGTTTGAACTACCCGCGGCCATGGGAGTTAAAATCGGTCGTCCTGAGGAGGTAGTATGGTGTGTTGCTGGCGACGGCGGCTTTCAGATGACTATCCAGGAGTTAGCTACCATAACACAGGAAAACATTGCGGTAAAAATAGCTATCATGAACAACGGGTATTTAGGCATGGTAAGACAGTGGCAAGAGCTATTCTATGGAAGGCGCTACGTTGACACGAAGCTTTGGAATCCCGATTTTGTCAAAATTGCCGAAGCGTATGACATTCCTGGTGTCAGGGTGAAACACAGAGAAGAAGTTATCCCAGCTATACAGAAGGCCATGGAGTCCCCCGGAGCTTTTCTTATCGATTTTCTTATCGAGCCCGAGGAAAACATCTATCCCATAGTACCACCAGGGGAAAGCCTGGCCAGATTTTTCGAGCCATCAAAGCCGGAAGTATTAGGGGGCAAATTCTAAGCGCAAAGCACGAAATGCTAAATAATATTAAAACCCAAAACTCCAATGATCAAAAGATGAGGGTTTTGAATTTAGAAATTAGAATTTTGAATTTGTTTAGAGTTTGAAAATTAGGATTTAGAATTTATCTATGGGGGGCAAATTGACTGATACAAAACATACTTTAGTAGCTTTAGTGGAAGATAAACCGGGGGTGCTTAATCGGGTAGCTAGTTTATTCCGACGGCGCTCCTTTAATATTCAGAGTCTTGCTGTAGGTGGTAGTGAACATCCCGGCCTATCTCGTATGACCATCGTTGCTGTCGGTGATTCTGCTCAGGTAGAACAGGTAAGAAAACAACTGGAAAAGCTAATCAATGTGGTTAAAGTCTCTGATATAACTGAAGAAGGCATGGTGACCAGAGAATTGGCCTTAATTAAAGTGAAGGCTACTGCCTCGACAAGAAGCGAGATTATGCAAATCGTAAGCATTTTTCGAGCTAACATAGTTGATGTTGCTCCAGGTTCCGTGACAGTGGAGGTGACTGGGGACGAAGACAAAGTGAATTCTCTGCTCGGGCTCCTTCGTGATTTTGGTGTTAAGGAGGTTTCACGAACTGGCAGGATAGCCTTAACTCGCGGAAGCAGTTCTTAAATGACTGCTGATAGTTGATAACTGAAGATTAACAAGGAGGGATTATGGCTAAGATTTATTATGACAAGGATGCTAACCTGAATTTGCTCAAAAGAAAGACAATCGGCATTATTGGCTTTGGGAGTCAGGGGCATGCCCATGCCCAGAACCTAAGGGATAGCGGCTGTCAGGTCATCGTCGCTGAATTACCGGGCACCCAAGCTTGGAAAGCAGCAAAGAAAGCTGGTTTTGAAGTGGCCACCGCCGCCGAAGTAGCTAAGAAGGCAAATATAATTGTTATGCTAGCTCCGGATACTGTGCAGCCCAGAGTCTATCGGGAGTCAATTGAGAAGGAAATGGCCAGGGGCAAGACACTTATGTTTGCTCATGGTTTTAGTATCCACTTTTCCCAGATC
>Ga0315280_10010946_pt1 | contig 11247 bp, 9 predicted proteins | sample YL17G06_40_MG_FD_203697 | JGI IMG/M metagenome (GOLD analysis project Ga0315280, IMG submission 203697) | Sediment microbial communities from Yellowstone Lake, YNP, Wyoming, USA - YL17G06_40 | ecosystem: Environmental > Aquatic > Freshwater > Lake > Sediment | place: USA: Wyoming | collected... | reverse complement strand
TCGCGTCGGCGTGCTGCACCATGTCTTCTTCCGTTGCGCAACCCTGTCCCTGCGCAAAGGTGGCAACGCCCAGCGAAGCCGTAACCCTGACTGTCCGCCCCTCCATGTTGAACGCTTTCTGCTCCACATTGCGCCGTAGCTTTTCTGCCAGTGTGGCCGCCGCGCGAATGTCGGCTTCCGGCAAGATGACCACAAATTCGTCGCCGCCGTAGCGCGCCAGGAAGTCCGTCTTGCGCAGACTGCTCTGCAACAGAGCCGCCACCTCCCTTAAGACCTGATCGCCCATCAGGTGACCTTCGTTGTCGTTAATCTCTTTGAAATTGTCCAGGTCAATCATGATGCAGGAGAGCGGGTGGCCGTAGCGCTGGGAGCGGTAAAATTCCCTCGTGATAAAGTTTTGGAACACCCGGCGGTTGAAGATCTGCGTCAGGCCGTCCACGTTGGCCATCTCCTGCAGCTTGCGGTTGGCTTCGGCCAACTGCTCGGCCAATTCTTCCGCGCGCCGCTTGGCCGCGATCAGCTCGCGGTTCATCTGTTCGTACGTCAGGTTGATCTTGCCCAGCTCGATGTTGGCGGCCATCAGCAGATCCGAGAAACTCTTCGTGGTTTCCAGAGGCAGGCCAAAGAAATCCGCCACTTCCTTGACTTCATCGCCCAGGTTCTTCAGCAGTTCGTCAACCTGCTGAGAACTCAGCTCGAAGTAATACTTGGCCGCCTGCTTGAGTCGCTCGACTCGTTCGGTGCGATACTCCTCATAAAAGATCGCCGTGATCAGACTGGAGATATGGACGAAAACCGCCAACCTGAAGACGTTCTCTTCATCGGCATCGAAGATCTCTTTCGATAGATCCGCGTGGTGATGCAGCAGAATGGGAACCGTGAGATTGCGCGGCAGTCGCCACTTGTTGGCCAGAAATTCACCCAGAACCGTATGATTGATCCCGAAATGTTCCTCTTCCAGGACCACCAGGTCGCTGGCGCTGCGCTGCGCCTTCTCCAGGACCATGGCATAATCTTCCGGGAAATGCTTGATGAAGAGCAGAACGCCAATGTCCTGCAGCAGCGCCGCGATGAAGACTTCCTCTTCGCAGGGCTGTTTGAGCAAAATGGCCAGCCGTCTGGCCGCCACCGCCGAGAGCAGCGATCTTTCCCAGAAAACCCGGAATCCTCTCCCGTCCTTGACCCTGGCGCTCTCCCGCATGAAAACTTCCAGAATGGACATGGACAGAGCCAGGTTCTTGACGGCCGGCAGCCCCAGGATCACCATGGCCTGTGTCAGCGTGGAAATCTTGCGCGGAAATCCGTAAAAAGCCGAATTGACCACCTTCAGAATCTTGAACGAAAGCGAGACGTCGTTCTTGACGATTTCCGCCAGTTCCTTGATGGAAATCCTATCGTCATTGACCAGTTGCAGCACTCGTTCCACCACCGGCGACAGGGTCGGCAGATCCCGATCCTGATCCAGCAGGCGTAAGATTTCTCGGACGCGGCTGTTCTCGTTAGCAGGCAATTTTGAAACCTCTTAAAGCCCCAAGTGTCGCAAACTGAACTACCTCGCTGGCTGGAAGCTCGCACCAGAGCCGCACCCGCTGTGCGGGCGGACTCCGTTCGGAAAAAATGCTGCAAAAAACAGGCCTCTAACGCCCAGACTGAGCAATGAATGGGAGCCTGGAAGCCCCATCAACGACCATCCGCCATGGATCTGCTTGAAAAACCGCGGGGTAGTCCGTATTTTATATCCAGGAATTTTCGCTTGACCCAGACCGCACAGGGAGATGACTTCATGCGGCGCAGTCTTCGAGCAGATGCACTAAAAATCTTGAATCATTCCTTGAAAGCCGTTGATCCGGCAGCCTTATTCAAGGAAAACGTGGAAGAGGAGGCCGCTGGCTGCCGCTGCCGAGGAACGGCTGAGCGACTGGATTTCCGCCGGAGCCATCGCCGACGGCAATACCGTCGCGCGCGCCCGCGCGCTGGACCTCGATCCCGCCGATTTCCTGCGTCGAAACGATTCCTATAACTTTTTCTAACCTCTGGGCGATCTCGTCATCACCGGCCCCACCCTGACCAATGTGATGGATCTGTTGGTGATGCTAAAAGCCAATCCGCGAATCGTAAACCGTAAAGCGTGAACAGTTTTCCAAGACGCCGCCCCTTGTCATTCCCGCGAACGCGGCAATCCAGCGGATCAATCCTTTCGTCCCGCCGGGGACAGAATGATTTTCTATGGCGGCAGGTGTTTTTACCTGCCGCCTTTATTTTTATCTCTTGGAGAACGGCTTTGCAAAGCAAAATCTCCGCTTGTATCTTGCTTTCTCACCCTCTTTTTGCTATCTTATAATCCTAAAAACGGGAGACTCCATGAAGCGAGACTTTCTCGCCATCACCGATCTGACGACGGCAGAATTAAGAGCCGTCATTAAGAATGCTCATGAACTGAAGCGCCAGCGCAAATCAGGGAAAGGCTCAAAGCCCCTGTCCGGCATCACCGTTGGCTGCATCTTCCACAAACCCTCGCTGCGCACCCGCATCAGCTTTGAAACCGGCATCCACGAGCTGGGCGGCTATTCGCTCTACATTACCAAAGATGAAATTGACCTGGGCAAGCGCGAGAGCATCGAAGACGCCGCGCGCGTCCTGTCGCGTTACCTGGGCATGATCGTGATCCGCACCTTCTCCCACGCGGACGTTGAAAAGCTGGCCAGGCACGCCACTATCCCGGTCATCAACGGCCTGACCGACTTCCTGCACCCCTGCCAGGTTCTGGGCGACCTGATGACGATCGAAGAGAGGTTCGGCTCGTTCGACAGCGTCAAAATCGCCTATCTGGGTGACGGCAACAACGTCTCCAACTCCTGGATCAACGCCGCGCGCCGTTTCCCCATCGAATTGACCATCGCCACCGCGAAGGATGCGCCCCCCAGCCTCGAACTGCTGAAAAAAGCGCAGGCCGAAGGCGCCAAAGTGCGCTGGATCCACGATCCCGTTGAAGCCGTGCGCAAAGCCAAAGTCGTCTACACCGACGTCTGGGCCTCCATGGGACAAAAGGACAAATTCGAGGAAAAACAAAAGCTTCTAAAGCCTTTCCAGGTCAACACCGAGCTGCTGAAGGTCGCCGATTCCGAATTCATCGTCTTGCACTGCCTGCCCGCCGAACGCGGCCGCGAAATCACCGATGAGGTCATGGACGGCCTCCATTCCGCCGTCTTCGATCAAGCCGAAAACCGCCTCCACATCCAGAAGGCCATCATGACCCAGCTCATCGCCTGGGCGGGATAAATTCGGGCGCAATAAAATGCGTCCCTCAAGCCAGAGGAAACAATCATGAGCAAAACCGAAGAGAACCTGAAAAAAGCCTTTGCCGGCGAGTCGCAAGCTCGAAACAAATACACCTACTTCGCCCAGGTCGCCAAGAAGGAGGGCTACCACTATATCGCCAAAATCTTCGAAGAAACCGCCGAAAACGAAAAGCGCCACGCGAAGGATGCCTTCAATCTCCTGAAAGGGATCGGCGACACCGCCGCCAACCTCAAGGTCGCCATCGCCGGCGAGCACTACGAAGTCACCGTCATGTATCCCGAATTCGAGCAGGAAGCCAGGGCCGAAGGCAACACCGCCGCCGCGATTCTGTTTAAGCAGGTCGCCAAAATTGAAGCGCACCACCGCGAGAGATATAAGCGTTTGCTGGAAATGGTGGAGCAGGGCACCGTCTATAAGCGGGAAAAGCCCATCAAATGGAAGTGCAGCGTCTGCGGCTATACTCATGAAGGGACGGAACCGCCGGCCAAATGTCCCTGCTGCGGGCATGCCCGCGAATATTTCGAACCCGCTAATCTGGATATCTGAGGGAAACGCGATGGCGAAGTATGTTTGTCAGGTCTGCGGCCATGTTTACGATGAGGATGAGGAGGGCATCCTCTGGGATCAGCTTCCGGACAATTGGATCTGTCCTGTCTGCCAATCAGAAAAATCCCTCTTTGAGACAGAGGAAGAGGCCTAGAAAGCAGGAGCGAGCAATTCTGCCTGTCCTCATTGTCCGTAGGGCCGAGGCGGGCCTCGCCCATTGCCATTTTGCATAGGCAGCCCCCTGTGGCTGCCCACACTTTTTTCTTTCGCGACCCGGTGGAACAGGCTCCATCGCGTCCGCCCTTTTCCATTTCCCCCTTGACTTCCCACCCATTTTTTCGTATATTATCATAGGTTCACTGGAGGCAAACGAACCGACGAATCTTTCCATCACAATCCATAAGAATCCACAGCCCGAGCGTGCTGCTTTGGTCGGCGTGGTGCTGAAAGGCGCAGATTCTTGGATGACGCAGGATTCGCTGGACGAACTGACACTGCTGGCCGATACGGCCGGAGCCCAGATCGTGCAGCGCTTTGTTCAGTTTCGCGCCAAACCGAATCCCGCCACGTTTATCGGCAAAGGCAAGGTCAGCGAAATCGCCGCGCAGAACGGTGCCTTCGACCTGGTCATCTTCGATGACGATCTGACGCCGGCGCAGGAAGCCACTCTGGAAGAAGGTATCGGCAAGCGCGTGCTGGATCGCTCCGGGCTGATCTTAGATATCTTCGCCCGCCGTGCCCGCACCCGCGAAGCCCGCACCCAGGTCGAACTCGCCCAGCTTCAATACCTTCTTCCCCGCCTGACCGGCCGCTGGCGGCACCTGGAGAGACAGGTGGGCGGCATCGGTTTGCGCGGCCCCGGCGAAACTCAGTTGGAAACCGACCGCCGTCTGGTGCGCAAAAGGATCGCGCACCTCAGCAAAGAACTTCAAGCCATAGAACGCCAGCGCATCACCCAGCGTTGCCGCCGCCAGGTTCTCTTCAAAGTCGCCATCGTCGGCTACACCAACGCCGGTAAATCCACCCTTTTGAACGCCCTGACCGATTCCCACGTCTTTGTGGAAGATCGCCTCTTCGCCACGTTGGATGCCACCGTCCGCACCATGAAGAGCCCCGATCCCAACCGCATCCTGCTGATAGATACCGTCGGTTTCATCCGCAAACTGCCTCACCACCTGGTCGCATCCTTCCGCTCGACTCTCGAAGAGATTGTCCTGGCGGATCTGCTGCTGCATGTCGTGGATCTTTCCCACCCGCACTACTCGGAGCAGATGCGCCAGGTGGAGCAAACGCTGAGTGAGATGGGCTTGAAGGATCATCCCAAACTGATCGTTTTCAACAAGCTGGATCAGGTTGAACATGCAGCGGAAATCCAGCGAGCTCAAGAGGAATTCGCTGAGGCGCTCTTTGTCAGCGCGTTACAGGCGACGGGGCTGGAGGCCCTGAAGGATCGCCTGCGCCAGGGCCGAGAATGGTGGCTGACCGACCGCCAGTTGGTAAAACAACATCGTCCAGAAGACGCTTACGACTGATTATTGCAGCGATATCGTAGATCTGTCCATGCGCAAGTCCAGTATATTCAGGGCTTGCGCTTTTTGATCTCGAAAAGGCCACGAAGGGCTTGCAAAAAAGATCATTTTTGAATTATTTATAGGCACAATTGAATTCACTGCAGCGCGAGAGGAAGCCATGCCGAAAAGCAGCCCCAATGAAAACTCATTCGAACTTTTAAGGCGCCTCACCGCAGCCACTGGCATCTCCGGCCGCGAAGAGGACGTCCGCTCGCTGATCATTTCGCAAATGCAGCCGCTGGTGGATGATTTGACCACCGACGTCATGGGCAACGTTATCGGCCACCGCCAGGGAAAAACTTCCACGAAGGTGGTCCTGGCCGCCCACATGGACGAAATCGGCTTCATGGTCAATCACATTGACGATAAGGGTTTTCTGCGCATCATCCCCATCGGCGGCTTCGATCCGCGCACCCTGATGGCGCAGAAGGTCGTGGTCCACGGCAAGCAGGATCTGGCGGGAGTCATCGGATCCAAACCTATTCATGTCCTCTCTGAAGAGGAGAAGAAGAAGCTCCTGAAGGTAGAGGATTACTACGTGGATGTCGGCCTGCCCGCCGACAAAGTGAAGAAGCTGGTCTCGCCCGGGGACCCCGTCACCTGGCATCGCGATTTCACCGCAATCGGCGACTGCGTCGCCAGCAAAGCCTTTGACGACCGCGTGGGCGTCTATGTCATGATCGAAACCCTGCGCCAGATTGCGGGCAAGCCTCTGAACTTTGAGCTTTATGCCGTTGCCACAGTCCAGGAAGAGGTGGGCGTGCGCGGAGCGACCACCTCGGCCATCGGCATTGATCCTGACATCGGCATCGCCGTGGATATCACTCTGGCCAATGACGTCCCCGGCGCCGCCGACCACGAGCACGTGACCGCCCTGGGCTCCGGCGCCGCCATCAAAATCATGGACAGCTATTCTATCTCCAATCCTAAATTAGTTGAGCATCTGAAAGCTGTCGCCAAGAGAAAAAGAATCAAGACGCAGATGGAGATCCTGCCGCGCGGCGGCACCGACGCCGGAGCCATCCAGCGCGCTGGCAAAAAGGCTGCTGTGGTGACCCTCTCCATCCCCACCCGCTACGCCCATTCCACCGTGGAAGTCTGCCACAAGCGCGATATCCAGGCTTGCATTAACCTGCTGGCGGCGTATCTGCTGGATAGCGGCGAGAGAGACTATGTGCTCTAAGGCAATGATGGAGGTCTCCCTTGCGGCACCAGAATAAATTCTGGCGCTCGTAAACATGAGGAATTGGCCAAAGCCAATGCCGCGAGCATGGTCCCTGTAATATTGAATGCCTGGATATGCCAGTCGCTTCAGCGACTTTGGAAGAAACGAGCACCCGAATTCATTCGGGTGTCTAATAGTCGAGATCGCCCCCGACGCCGACAAACATAACGCTTATGTCCCCCAAAATCACCGTCCACCGAGCCCCGGGCACCCGCGACTTTCTCCCTGAGGAGATGGCACTGCGAAAGCGCATCATCACCGTCATCGAGGAGACCTTTCAGCTCTACGGCTTTCAGCCTCTGGAAACCCCTTCCCTCGAACGCCTCGAGGTCCTGACCGGCAAGTACGGCGAAGAAGCCGACCGCCTGATCTTCAAAATCCTCAAGCGCGGCGAGGAGCTGGAATCCGGCAAGGCCAGTGGTGAATTAGCCGATTTGGGCTTGCGCTATGACTTGACCGTTCCGCTGGCTCGCGTCGTCGCCATGCACCGCGGCGAACTGACCTTCCCTTTCAAGCGTTACCAAATCCAGCCCGTCTGGCGCGCCGAACGCCAGCAGAAAGGCCGCTACCGCGAATTCTTCCAATGCGACGCTGACATCGTGGGCACGTCATCGCCTTCCGCCGACGCCGAAATCATCGCCCTGACTGACGACATTTTGCAGAAATTGGGTATTCCAGGATATCGCATTCACATCAATCATAGACTATTGCTGCAAGCCCTGACGGTCTGTGCCGGAATTCCTAACGAGCGATTTCTTGAAGCATGCATCGTCATTGACAAGTTGGAAAAAGTTGGATGGAATGGCATACGGGATGAGTTGATTGAAAAGCAATTCGATCCAGGATGTGTGGAGAAGTTGATCGGTTACCTGCTAAACTCGGGGGAACCGCAGGAGCTGTTGGGGAAAATTGCGCATTGGATTGCTGATTTTGCGGATGGCGAAAAGGCGATACGTGAATTGAGGTTGTTGTTTGCTGATCTTGCGGCGCTTAATATCGCCCCTGAAAGACTGTCCTTTTCACTTCACATGGCCCGCGGCCTCGACTATTACACCGGCCCCATCTTCGAGACCCTGATCGAAGAGCCCCGCATCGGTTCCATCACCGGCGGCGGCCGTTATGACAACCTGATCGGCGTCTTCTCCGGTGAATCCATCCCCGCCACCGGCACCACCATCGGCATTGAACGCATCTTCGATGTCATGCGCGAACTCAATCTCTTTGGCGAAATCCCAATCGCCTCCGCGCAGGTTCTGGTTGCCCTCTTCTCAGAAGAGACCCGTGCTGAATCCTTGAAAATTGCGGCTGCATTGCGCCGGGCAGGCATCGCCGCCGAGGTCTATCTGGAGCCCGCCAAAAAGCTCGCCAAGCAATTCGCCTACGCCGACAAGAAAAAGATCCCCTTCGTCATCGTCGCCGGCCCGGAGGAGCTGAGCAGGGGGGAAGTGGCCCTAAAGAGACTCGTGAGCGGAAAACAGGAATATGTCTCACGCAGTTCTTTAACTGACCAACTCAGAAAGGAAATAGGACATGGCCGTTCGGACTAAGAGGAAAGCGCCAGAGCTGGTGCTGCGCAATGGCAAACCCGCAGCCGTCATTGTGGATATTAACCAATACGAGGACATGTTGGAACGCCTCGAGGACATAGAAGACTTGAAGATGCTCAAGGACATGCGCCGAAGGCCGCTCAAGTTTCGCTCTTTGGATGAATTCCTGTCGGAGTATTCTCCAAGTGTATAACATCCTCCTGGAAAAATCGGCGGAGTGCGACCTTAAAAAGCTACCCAAAGCTGATTTTGAGCGACTGATCACCCACATCAGGGCCTTGGCCAATAATCCTCATCCCCCAAATTCCAGGAAGATTGTTGGATCAGAAAATGATTGGCGCATCCGTGTTGGCGATTTTATATATGAAATTGCCGCGCGCGAGAGACTCATAAAGATCATGCGAATCAGACATCGCCGCGAAGCCTACCGCCAGAATTAAATAGAAATCGTTATGCCCGACGAACCCCGCAAATCTCCCGAAGAACAAGACAAAGAATGGCTTGAGCACATCTACCAGCGCGACATGCCGCAACTGACCATCCGCGCGGTCCTGACCGGCTGCCTCCTGGGCGGCATCATGGCCCTGTCCAACCTCTACGTGGGCCTGAAATCCGGCTGGGGCCTGGGGGTGGACATCGCCGCGATTATTCTGTCCTTCGCCATCTGGAAGGGCTTAACCGGCGTTTTCCCCGGTGTCTTCAAACGCGAATTCAACATGATGGAAAACGCCATCATGATGACCTCGGCGGTGGCGGCCTCCTGGATTTCCTCGGCGGGGCTGGTCTCCGCCGTGCCCGCCCTGACCATGGTCAGCGGCCGCACCTTCGTCTGGTGGCATTTGATCCTCTGGATCTGCGCGATTCTGCTGCTGGGCTTATTCATGGCCATCCCCCTGAAGCGCCAGATGATCACCGTCGAGAGCCTGCGCTTCCCTTATAATATTTCCGTTGTCGAAACACTGAAGGCCATGTATTCCCGCGGCGGCGAGGCCATCAAGAAGGCCAAAGCGCTGGGCGCCGCCGGTGTGATCGGCATCATTATCGCCACGCTGCGCGACGGTCTGGGGTTTTTGCCGCCTCTCTTGAACGCCCCCCTGTCCATCGCGCGAGTGCCTCTCTCCAACCTCACGCTGTCTCTCGAACCCGGCCTGATCATGATGGGCATCGGAGCGCTTTTCGGCATCAAGGTCGGCGTCAGTATGCTGGTCGGAGCACTGCTGGATTACGGCGTCCTGGCTCCCTACCTCATCAATCACGACGTCATCGTCCATCCCGCGCCGGTGGTGCGAGCCGTCGAAGCGCCCAAATTCCCGCTGACCATCAATGCGGGGCAGCGGCTCACGGCCATTCTCGAACAAGCCAATGTGACTCATGAAATGTCCGCCGGTGGACGACTCGATACCCTGACCTATATCTGGACGAAGCCAGCGGTTTATGCCGAAATCCCGGCGCTGCTCACAGATCTGAATTCTCCGAATTTGCTGGATGGAACGCCGAATGCTCTATTTAATCAGGTCAGCTTCATTGATACCTTGAACAAAGATTTGGGCTTCAATGTCCTCTGGGCGCGCGCGCCTCGGCACATCCACCGCGAAGCTCAGTTGACGATTTCTGCTGACACATCCCAATTCGCCGCGGCATCTCTGCTGGGTTTCCGTCCCGGATCCGCGCGCTTCGAAGCCATCGGCGGCTTCCGCAATATCGTCAATTGGTCTATGTGGTCCGGAGCGGGTTTCCTGGTGGCATCGGGCTTACTGGCGCTGGCCTTCCAATACAAGACTCTGGCGCGCACCTTCAGCAGCTTCTTCAATGGCTTCCGCAGGAAGAAATCCGGCGCTGCTTCGGATATTCTGGAACACATTGAAATCCCCGGCGCCTGGTTCGTCATGGGCTTTATTCTAACCGGCATTTTCTGCTTGCTGCTGCAGCTCTTCCTCTTCGGCATCCATTGGTACATGGGAGTGCTCGCCGTCTTGCTCACCTTCTTTCTGGCGGCAGTCGCAGCCCGCGCCGGAGCCGAAGTCGGCATCAATCCCATCGGCGCCATGGGCAAGGTCACCCAGCTCATCTATGGCGTCGTCGCTCCCGGCAATATGGCCACCAACCTGATGACCGCCAACGTCACCGCCGGAGCCGCCTGCAGTTGCAGCGATACCGTCGGCAACCTCTACGTGGGCTACCGAGTGGGCACCCATCCTCGCAAGCAGTTCGTCGCGCAGATTTTTGGTGTTTTTGCCGGAGCGCTTTTCGCCGTGCCCGCCTACTACATCCTGGTGCCCGACGCCAATGCTCTGGGCGGAGCCAAATTCCCGGCGCCCTCAGCCATCGTCTGGGCCGGCGTCGCCCGCATCCTTTCGCAGGGGCTGCACACCATCCCCATCAGTGCGCGATATGCGCTCTTGATCTCCATCATCCTGGCCATCATCATTGTTACCCTGGAGCGCATCTTCCCCAGGATCCGACCCTACACACCCTCCTGCACCGCTTTAGGCATCGCCCTGACCATCCCCGCCTACAACAGCATCATGATGTTCTTGGGCGCCTTCATCGTCTGGATCCTCGAGAAAAGAGCCCCCCGGACCAACGAGACCTATTCCATCCCCGTGGCCTCCGGCGCCATCGCCGGCGAGAGCCTGGCCGGAGTCACCATCGCCGGGCTGATGGCGGCAGGATTCATCGGCTAAGGACACCGAGGCTTGATGCAGTAAGCCCCTTGAAACCATCTGAGTTTATGGCCCGTCGCTTCAGCGATGGGCGTTTTATTTCCTTGACTTGGCCTCCGTTGGGCATTATATTGAAGATGGGTGAGTGCAACTTCTTCGTGCCATGATTGCCGAGGTGTGAAATGAACAGGCTGATCGCATCCTTCTCGCTGGCGCTGCTTTGTGCAGGCGCCATTGCTGCCAGCACCCTTCACGTCCCTTCCCAATACCCCACCATCCAAGCCGGCATCAACGCTGCCATTGACGGCGACACCGTCCTGGTCGCCGACGGAACCTACACCGGCCCCGGCAATAAAAATATAGACTTTCTGGGCAAAGCCATTGTGGTGACCTCC
>Ga0315280_10010945_pt1 | contig 11249 bp, 9 predicted proteins | sample YL17G06_40_MG_FD_203697 | JGI IMG/M metagenome (GOLD analysis project Ga0315280, IMG submission 203697) | Sediment microbial communities from Yellowstone Lake, YNP, Wyoming, USA - YL17G06_40 | ecosystem: Environmental > Aquatic > Freshwater > Lake > Sediment | place: USA: Wyoming | collected... | reverse complement strand
CAAGCGCTTGGACAGTTCCGCTTGAGACAGTTGGGGATTCTCAGAAAGCATCCGCAGAATCTTCTTGTCATAATCATCGATTATTCTTGGCAAGCGTTCCTCCCGCCCTACAACTATTGTAGTTTGAAAAGTCATCCTTATATAGATTACTTTTTATAAATAAGAATAAGTGTCTTTTTGCTTATTGTAGATAACAGAAATGCTTATGACACTCGGTTGACAATACAATCATATCCTTCGAAGGTTGGATACACATGTCTAAATATGAAACTTGGGAGGATAAGTGCTGTCGTTGCGAAGGCGACACTAAAGTAAACTTGTACCCTGGAAAAAGAGCATGCCACGTTACCTGTGGCCCGTGTTTATACCCTGAAGATTGGGGAAAATGCGTGTCATGCGAACTCGTAGGCCACTGCAGGTACGCCTTGGATTATCTTAGAAGTCTGAAACCTAATGGCCTGAAAAAAGGATGCTACTTCCGAGAACAACTTTTAGGTGAAGAAAGCCTGTACCATACACTCAACTTCGTCAATGCACAACAGCAATCCATAAGAGAAACAGGCGAAAAAGCGTACCTTGAGAACCTGAAAAGAACTAACGCCAAGAGTCCTTGTCTGCAGAAATAGCCTTGCTCAGAAAACGCAGAGCGCATACTAACTGAGTTTCTTCCGCGTGTGCACCCTCGTCTTTCTTTGTGATAGCATTTTTCGTCCACGCTGTCTCTTTCTCTCAGCCATATTCTCGATCTTTTCAATGACTCCTTTCCTCTGTATTTCTTCGATGTATCCTTGACTGATAGCTTGATTCACCAGTCTTTGGGCCGCAGGACTCCGGACGACGGCAGTTGTATACCCATCGGGAGAGCCAATTCCCCCAACTGAAATGTCTGCGACGTAGTTAGAAAAGTCTGTACAAGCCAGACATTCTGAACGAACGATCGGACCGAGATCATCCAGATCGATATGAATGATCCTGCCGTCTTTCAGTTTGACCGTAAAATCATCCTTCAGATTGATCTTTTCAATCTGATCCAAATCAGCTCCAATCTTGCCTGCAAGGAACTTTCGTCCATCACTGTGCATCAGAAAATTCTCAAAACAGAAAAGACCTATTGTGAATCGCACCATATGGCTTGGCACGATGTGTAACAACTGCATCTTCCGAATCGTTGACAGTTGACACGGAGTGCCGACCACGGCCAGTTTCGATGTATCCAGCAATTTTGGCGCTCGGAGAGCGCTTAAGATTGGGGCATATGTCGTTAAGTCGCCGAGATCGCGAATACTCGCAGATTGTGCTAGGCTGGAACCTGCACACTTGAGCAAATCTTCAAACTTCGTCGCAATCATAGGTTCATTTTTCCACATGGTGGTCTTCTTAGACAGTACTGCACCATCGATTTTTTTCGTATCGAGCATGAACTCCAGAAGACTCGTGACCAAGCCACCATCGCAAGCTACTTTTGCAATTTCTTTGTTAGTTGCCCGGAGGCTTCGAACTGCAATAAAAGAACCTATGGGTCCTTTGGATCCGAATTTGGTTTCGATCGCCTTTTCCAAATCGTGAGTTCTGGGACAGATCAGATAGCATATACCGTCTTCAAGACATTTCTTATCATCACTATACACGGGCCTGTCATTCTCGATCTTCAAAACATTGAGCTCGTTCGCCGTGCAGAAGCTCACGCATCCGTAGCATGCCGCGCAAATCCCAGGTTCGACGACTTCTCTCTCCAGAGTTCGGAATGACAGTCTTTCCTTCACAGTTTATGCACGCTTCCTACAACTAGCACTGGTCCTAGGCTTTCCAGTCAGGCAAGATTCGCTTGACTTTTCAAATTAGATTAAGGTTTCAGTCTTTACGATGAACGGTGACTTTCGTATCTCAATGATCCTGCGATCCATGTCCCTGGTCGTTCCAGACAATACTATGACAAAGTCGTAGGGTCCGTGCACAAAATCCATTCTCTCCACTTCTGGATCTACAAACAACTTCTTGGAGAGGATCTCGTCGCTGAACTCCTTCTCTTTTCCCGGATGAATTTCCACCAGAACATAGGCGCGTTTGACCTTATCTTGAGTACTCATATGTGTCCCTCTTACTGGCTGCCTTATTATTGTTTTCCTAGATACCACGGTTTCTGGAACTTATTGGGCACAAATGGAAAGTGGATGTGTCGAGAAAAATGTGCGTATAATGTGGCGCATGTTTGACACGGTTTTCTTACTTCGTTCCGTTTGATTACAGTCACTTCCTCTATCTGTCTATTGGATTTAGGCACGAACTCACGGTTCTGATTCACTTTTTCATCAGCAATTCGTGAATGGCCTTTGCCGCTCTTCTACCGGCTCCCATGGCACTTATGACTGTTGCTTCTCCCGTGACTATGTCTCCTCCAGCATACACGGTCTCGATGCTTGTTTTTCCGTTCTCGTCAACCATTATCCCTCCCCATTCTGCAGTCTTCAGACCTTCTGTCGTTTGCTTTATTATCGGGTTGGGCGTTCTTCCGATGGCCATTATGACCGTGTCTACGTCCATTACGAAGTTTGAGCCTTCAATTGGCACTGGTCGTCTCCTTCCGCTTTTGTCTGGCTCTGCCAAACGCATCCTTATGCATTCGATCGCCTTAACTGCCCGTCTCTCATTCCCTATGAGTCTCAGGGGACTCGTCAAGAATTCAAATACGATGCCCTCTTCTTCTGCGTTCTCGATTTCCTCGGCTCTGGCCGGCATCTCTTCCCTGGAGCGGCGATAGACGATTTTCACTTCTTTTGCGCCTAATCTAAGGGCGCATCTGGCAGCGTCCATGGCAACGTTTCCTCCTCCAATGACGGCTACTTTCTCACCTCCGCAGATGGGCGTACCGGCTCTTGGAAAGTCATATGACCTCATGAGGTTGACTCGTATGAGAAACTCGTTGGCTGAGTAGACCCCGCAGAGGTTCTCACCAGGTATTCCCATGAAAGTTGGAAGACCTGCACCGCTGCCTATGAAGACCGCGTTGAAGTGGCGGAGTAGCTCCTCTATCGTGTACAATCTTCCGATTAACGCGTCAGTTTTAAGCGTGACCCCTAGCTTCTCTATGTATTCCGCTTCGGCCTCAACGATCTTCTTAGGCAACCGAAACTCAGGAATGCCATAGGTGAGAACACCTCCTGGCTTGTGCAGGGCTTCGAAAATCGTGACTTCATGCCCAAGTTTGATCAAGTCCGCGGCAACAGTCAACCCTGCGGGACCAGCGCCGATGACTGCCACTTTCTTGCCTGTGGGTGGGCATCTTTCTGGGATTGCGTAGCCGCGTTGTCTTTCCCAGTCGGCCACAAACCTTTCTAGTCTCCCGACTGAAATTGGGTCGCCTATCTTTCCAACAGTGCATTTGGCTTGGCACTGTTCCTCTTGGGGGCAGACGCGTCCACACACTGCGGGGAGGCTGTTTTTTTCCTTGATCTGTTTAGCAGCCTCTTTGAACCTGCGTTCTCTAACGAGCTTTATGAACGCGGGGATGCCTACCTCCACCGGACACCCTTTGATACACGGTGCTTCTCGACACTGGAGACATCTTTCAGCCTCGGCCAAAGCATCTTCTTCTGTGTAACCAACAGCCACTTCTCTGAAGTTCCGCGCGCGTTCTTCCGGAGATTGTTTAGGCATCGGAACAGCTTCTTTACGGATCTTGGGTTTGGGTGAGCTCATCGGAGTTTTTCTCCTTCCTCCCAGAACACGTACGCAAGCTTTTCTTGGGGCGTGTACATCTTTAGGCGAGCCAGCAACTCGTCGAAGTCGACCTGGTGTCCATCGAACTCTAGACCGTCCACACAGGCAAACAATATTTTTCCGCCAACGGTCACCCTGCACGCACCACACATTCCCATGCCGTCAACCATTATCGGAATCAGATCTACGACTGTAGGTATCCCATCTTGGCGAGTGAGGTCAGACACAGCTTTCATCATCAGAATCGGCCCTTCTGCCACGACACGATCAATCTTCCTTTCTCTAAGCAAGTCTTTGAGAAAATCGATTCCTTTGTATCCCTCTGTTCCGTCGTCTGTGGCTACGTAAAGTTCGTTGCACGTTTTGCCCATTTCATCCAAGAAAATCAGATGATCCTTTGTCGTTGCTCCGACTATTCCGATAACGTTGTTGCCCGCATCTCGAAAGGCTTTAGCTTGAAAGTGTAGTGGAGCCGTCATGACCCCACCGCCGACGCATATGACAGTGCCGAATTTCTCGATTCTGGCTGGTTTTCCGAGAGGACCCAGCAAGTCCAATATGGAGTCTCCTTCCTTCAGTCTTCCAAGCTGCGTTGTTGTTTTGCCGACCTCGTGGCAAGCCACGGCTACTGTTCCTATTTCTGTGTCTACGTTGGCGATCGTTAGGGGTATTCTTTCTCCGTCCTCATCTATTCTCACGATCACGAATTGTCCTGGCTTGGTTTTTGCAGCCACTTCCCTCGCTGAAAAGTCGAACAGGTTAATGTGCGGGGCCAGACTACGTTTTGACACTATCGTGTACAAGCTTTTCACTCCTTGGCTTGGGTCTTGACGGGCGTGGTCCGAGTTTCTCGATTTGTTTCACGAAATCGGTCATCATGGTCGCGAATTTTTGGCCCTCGGAGGATGAGGCGAACCCGATTTCAAGGCGTTTCTGGTCTATGCCTAGAGATTCCATGGACTTTTTCATGACGTCTACTCTTTCTTTGGCTTTCACGTTGCCGTCTATGTAATGACAGTCTCCTATGAGACAGCCCGTAATGACAACCCCGTCTGCACCGCTTTGAAACGCCTTCAAAACGTGAAGCACGTCAACTCTGCCGCTGCACGGAACCCGCAAAACCCTTACGTTCGGCGGATACTGGATTCTGGATACTCCTGCGAGGTCAGCGGCAGCGTAAGAACACCATTGGCATGCGAAGCACAGTATAACTGGCTTGAAGTCACCTTTTGCGTCTTTATGTTCACCAGTCTTGAACAGTGCCTCAATCGCCGCTATAATCTGGTCATCCTTGAACTGTTTGAGCTGCATAGCCCCCATCGGGCATTCGGATGCACAGACACCACAGCCTTTGCAGTTGGCCTCGATTACTCTCGGGAGCCCGAAAGGCGAGGCTTCGATGGCGTTGAAGGCGCAGGAGACTACGCAGGCATCGCAGTTGACGCATATTTCCGTGTTGACCGATGCTTTTACAGCACCTGCCTTGATTTTTCCCGCAGCCATCGGAATGGATGCCTTGGACGCCGCGGCGTAGGCTTGAGAAACGCTTTCAACGACGTCTTTTGGACCGTGCGCTGTGCCACAGACGTATATCCCTTCGGACGCGAATTCGACAGGTCTGAGTTTTGGATGTACCTCGAAAAAGAAGCCATCAGCGCCCAAAGGTACCTTGAGAACAGAAGAAAGCTTTTTTCCGTCTTCATGCTGAACCAGAGGAGTAGATAAAACCACAAGGTTGCTTTCCAGTTCGATTTCTGCACCTAGGTAAGTGTCATAGACTGTCACGAGCAAGTTTCCATCCGGTCCAGTGGTGACTTTTGGGGGTCGGTTCGGGTCATAACGGATGAAGTTCACGAAGTTGTCCCTTGCTTCTTTGTAGAAATGCTCGTTTTCTCCGTAGGTTTGAATGTCTCGAAAGAGTATGGTCACGTCAGTGTTTGGATATAGCTTTTTGAGCTGGAAGGCGTTGTTGAGAGCCACTTGGCAACATATTCTTGAACAGTACGTTCTCCCAGTTCTCTCTCTTGCTCCTACACATTGGATCATGACAACTTTTTCAGGTTTCTTCAGATTTCCGTTTCGAAGAAGCTGCTCGAGATCCAGCTGTGTGACGACGTTTTGGTTCTCCTTGTATCCGTAGAGCCCGGTGGGTTTGAATTCTTCGGCTCCTGTGGCCACGATTATGGTCCCCGCTTTGATTCGTTCAGCTTGGCTAGAGTTATTCGATTGCAGAGTTGCGTTGAAGTTGCCGATGAAACCGCTCACTTGAGTGACATGTGTCGACGTGTGCAGGCAAATGTTACTGTTGGCCTTCACAGCTGCGATAGCCTCACGGAGAATTTCAGCGGCTTCGCGTTCAGTCGGTTGCAGCTTGTAAAGATGCTTCAACATTCCGCCGAGTCTGGCTTCTTTTTCAACGAGATGGACTTGGAAGCCCTGCCTTGCCAATGATAGAGTAGCCGTGATTCCTGTTATTCCGCCGCCTATCACCAAAGCCGAAGGGGTTATGTCTAGTTCGGTCTCCGTCTGGGGTTCAAGATAGCTTGCTTTTGCGGCGGCCATTCTGATTAGGTCTTTGGCTTTCTCTGTGGCTTCTGCTGGAAGACGCATATGGACCCATGAACACTGTTCGCGGATGTTGGCCATCTCGAAAAGATATTTGTTCAACCCGGCTTCTTCGCACGTTTTCTGGAAGAGACCCTCGTGGGTTGCAGGCGTGCAGGATGCGACGATGACGCGGTTCAGTTTGAACTTTTCTATCTCTTTCTTAATGGAGTCTAAGCCGGCGGAGGAACAAGTATAGAGGCCTTCTTCGGCAAAGACCACATGTGGGAGGGTTTTGGCGTATTCAGCGACCGCGGGAACATCGACTACTCCTCCGATGTTGAAGCCGCAACGACATATGAAGACTCCGATTCTTGGTTCCGCTTTGCTTGCTTCCATCGAAGTCACCTTACCGTCGGCGTGGAGTTGCCGCTATCTCTGAGGCTTTCTCTGCAGCGGCACTTGCCTGAGTGACTGATTCAGAGATGTCTTTTGGTGATTGGCAGTATCCGCAAACGAGAATTCCGTCCACGATTGTCTCGACGGGCATAAGCAGTTGGTCCTTCGTTTTCAAGAAACCGTAGCTGTCCAGTTCCAGGTTGAGGATTTTTGCCAACAGCTTATTGTCTTCTCTTGGAATCAGTGCTGGACAGAGCACGACGAGATCTGTACATAGCTCTTCCATTTTCCCTTCTGCGATGTTTTCATATCTGACCAGAATGTTGCCTGTAACTGGGTCTTCTATTATTACGGTTGCGCGCCCATTGACATAGTTGACGCCCCACTCTTCTTTCGCCCTTGTGACGAATTCCTGAAAACGCTTTCCGAACACTCTTAGATCCATGTAGAGGATGTTGACCGTGCATTCGGGATTGTGCTCCCTGACCAGAATCGCCTCCTTTGTGGCGTACATGCAACAGACGCTCGAGCAATATGGAAAACCGTTTTTTTCACTTCTAGACCCTACGCACTGCACAAAAGTTATGACGCGAGGTTTCTTTCCGTCTGAAGGTCTCTGGAGTTCTCCATGGGTTGGTCCTGATGCGTTGATGAGTCTTTCAAACTCCAGCGATAGAAGAACATTCTCGTGTCGTTTGTAGCCGTACTCGGTGATCGATGCAGGATTCCAGCTTTCCAAGCCAGTGGCGATTATTATGCTGGAGACGTTGAGAGTTATCTCTTCTGGCTTCTGATCGAAGTTGATTGCCTGAGCTTGACAGAATTTTTCACAGATTTTGCATATGCCCTTCTGGAAGAAGAGGCAGCTGTCCTTGTCTATCACAGCAACACGTGGTACTGCTTGCGGAAAAACCATGAAGACTGCTTTCCGTTTTCCAATGCCCATATCGAATTCGCTCGAAACTCTGACTGGACACTTTTCTGTACATTCACCGCAACCGGTACATTTTTCGACATCAACGAACCTAGGTTTCTTCAAGACTTTTGCCACAAAAGCGCCTGCGGAACCTGTAATCTCTTTGACCTCCGAATATGTAAGCAACTTTATGTTCGGATGGCGAAAACATTCGATCATCTTGGGCGCGAGTATACATATGGAGCAGTCCATTGTAGGGAATGTTTTGTCAAGCTGGGCCATTCTTCCGCCGATGCTTGGAGACTTTTCGACGAGATACACAGTGATTCCTCGATTGGCAACATCCAAAGCGGCTTGTATTCCAGCTATGCCTCCACCAATCACGAGAACAGCATTATTCCCCATGCCAATTCCTTGGTTGTTCCATAATAAGTACTATTTGAGAAAAATGCCTCTACGACTTATAAAAGAGTATCCAAAAGAAACGAATAAGATTGATGGATTAGTTCTGCGGCAGAACACCATTCGTCGGCATACGTCATCCCACGAAAAACAATAATAATAAGGCAACCAACTCAAAACTACTTATGAACACTAGAGATGACAGAGCACGCGCTTATATGCTCTTGGAGATTCAACCAGGAAAAGAGAAAGAGTTTGCCGAAGAGATCTTGGCCAAAGGGTTTGTCGTAGATTCAAAAGTGGAGAGAATGGATTTTGTGCACGGACCCTACGACTTCGTCTTGATACTGAGTGGGACGATGGAGAACATAGATTCTAGGTTGATGGAGATGAGGAAGTCTCCATACGTTCGTAAGACGGAGACTCTGATCTGCTTCGAAATGTTCGATCTTCAAGACATCAGCGATCGGGTGAAAGAACAATCCTAGCTACGCTTTTCATGCGGATTTACCTTCTAGGATTTGCACCTAAACGTTGGATACTCGTTTTCTTCTGTCTTGCGCGTGCGCTTGAGAACAGATCTGTGTAACAGAGTCTGAAAAGTCTGAGAAATGATGCTGCGTCTACTGTCTTCTTGGAAATAAGGGAAGACCCGGGAATTTTACTGATTGTTGCCGCAAAATTGTTACTAGTTTCCATCAAGAACCGTTGTCTGTGGAAATGCGCGCATGCTGGAATCAGATGGTACTTAGGAAGATAGAAAAAGGGGAGAAGATGATTTGGATGCGCTCGCGCATGCTATTACAGCGTTAAGATATCAAAAAGGGGAAAAAGGAGAATTTAGGCGTATACGCCTTGTGCGATCATCGCGTCGGCTACTTTGAGGAAACCCGCGATGTTGGCGCCCATGACGTAGTTACCGGGTTGGCCGAAGAGCTTGGCGGTGTCGCAGGCATTCTTGTGGATGTTGATCATGATGCCGTGTAGCTTCTGGTCAACCTCCTCGAAGTTCCAGAAATAACGCTGACTGTTCTGGACCATCTCGAGGCCACTTGTGGCGACTCCTCCCGCGTTGCTGGCCTTGCCAGGTGCGTAGAGCACACCCGCGTCTTGAAAGACCTTGATCGCCTCAAGTGTACAGGGCATGTTTGCGCCTTCGGTGACCGCCTTGACGCCATTGTCTACTAGCTTCTTCGCGTCCTTATCGTTGAGCTCGTTCTGCGTCGCGCAGGGGTATGCGAGGTCGCCCTTGACGTCCCACGGCGTCTTCTTCACCTCGTATGTAACACCTTTGAATTTCTCAGCGTACTCGCTGATGCGCCCCCTCTTTACGTTCTTGAGTTCAAGCACATAGGCGAGCTTCTTCTCATCGATGCCAGCCGGATCATAGATGTAGCCGTCGGAGTCACTCAGAGTGACAACCTTTGCGCCGAGCTGAATGAGCTTCTGAGCCGCGTACTGGGCGACGTTACCGGAGCCGGAGACGATCGCGGTCTTGCCCTTGATTGCCTCCTTCTTCGTCTTCAGCATCTCCTCGCTGAAGTAGACTGTGCCGTAGCCTGTTGCCTCTGTCCTTGCGAGGCTGCCGCCAAAGGTTAGGCCCTTGCCCGTGAGTACGCATGTTCCGTGGTTGTTAGTGATCCTGCGGTAGACACCATACATATAGCCGATCTCTCGTCCGCCAACACCGATGTCGCCTGCTGGAACGTCAACGAACTGGCCGACGTGCCTGTAGATCTCGGACATAAAGCTTGTGCAGAAGGTCTCGACCTCACCGTCGGTCTTTCCCTTGGGGTCGAAGTCGGAGCCGCCCTTGGCACCACCCATAGGGAGAGTGGTCAGACTGTTCTTGAATGTCTGCTCGAAGCCGAGGAACTTCATGACTCCGAGGTTTACTGTGGGGTGGAATCGGAATCCGCCCTTGTAGGGACCGATTGCGGAGTTGTACTGTACACGGTAGCCGCGGTTTACTTGGATCTTTCCGTTCTTGTCCTTCCATGGGACGCGGAACTGTATGATCCTTTCTGGTTCAACTATGCGCTCAAGAATGGCGTTCTCCTGGTACTTGGGGAACTTCTTAATCGCGGGCTCAATGGTCGCCAGAACCTCATAGGCTGCCTGGTGGAACTCCTTCTGGAGAGGGTCCTTATCAACAAGGCTCTTGTAGATACTCTCTATGTATTTGTCCAATATCCTTCACCTTTACATTTGTAAAGATACGGAATCGAGTGTCAAAACACAACCTTTTAAGCATTGCCTTGTGGACAGTCTGAATTCTCGATGAAAAATCGAATTTTCACGTTCAGAACCCATCCCGTTCGCTGAAAAAGATTACTGATTTGTTCATCTAACTTTTTTCACAACACTTTTTATATGCGTATTGGTAGGTTAGAAAGTTCGGAGAGACTGAGGGGAAAATGGTCAGGGCATTCGCTTCTGTAAGAAACGCAGACCTCGATTTTGAGAATTCTCTCGTGCGAATCATCGCAAACCGAAGCTGCCCAGAAATCAAACTCGCCGGGTTGAGCGTCGGACCGTTTGATGAAGGTAGCGATTACGATGTATGCTACTGGGTGGCTCTAGAACTCGTCAGAACAGGAGTAGCACGGTTTCATGCTGAAGACATGCTGGACGTAGCCAAACTGGGCAAAATTCAATGGATGGAACGCGTTCAAACAGCTGGGCAAATGTCAAAATTGCCAGAAGGCTTCTACCCAAAGCTTCGCCGATACATCACAGGAGCACGGCAAGAAATTGCGAACAATCCAGAGAAGATGCGCGAGTTCGAGAGAGCGGACCAACTCAGAAAAGACATTGTGAATTCAAGGCTGAAAAAGATAGTTTCGATTGCTACAACACCTGTTCAAACCGAAAGCACTCTAAGAAACCTGACTGTTGAAGAGAGGCTCTTGTACGAACAGCTTTACCAAGTCATCAACAACTGGAAGACTCAGATCTTGAACCATAAGGAGAAGGAAACGGATGGTTGAAGAAATAGAGGTTGGAGACCCGCAAGAACGTTTTCAGAATTTCCTGAAAACCGAAGATTACAGACAAAGACTCTCGCAGATGGCAATGACGGCAAAAACGTCGCTCACAGTTAATTTTGAAGACCTCTTAGCCTTTGATCAGGCGCTGGCCGAAGAGCTTCTAGCCAAACCTGACGAGTATCTTAAACACGCGAACAACGCTGCCTATGCGCAACTACAGATCGAAGACCCCGAGTACGCAGAGAAAACCGCCGTAATAGACGTACGAATTGTCAGACTTC
>Ga0315280_10010944_pt1 | contig 11249 bp, 9 predicted proteins | sample YL17G06_40_MG_FD_203697 | JGI IMG/M metagenome (GOLD analysis project Ga0315280, IMG submission 203697) | Sediment microbial communities from Yellowstone Lake, YNP, Wyoming, USA - YL17G06_40 | ecosystem: Environmental > Aquatic > Freshwater > Lake > Sediment | place: USA: Wyoming | collected... | reverse complement strand
CACTCCCACCGCCACCAGCAACACCCCTTCGCGCGGCCCATCGTGCAAGCCGCGCCGGTAGCGCACGTAAACTCCATCCACCACCAAAGCTCCCTATGCTCTGCAGCGCAGGGGCGCCTGCCGTCGTCGGTCCACCTCTGGTTGCGCCTGGGCCAGCACCGCCCCAATGGTGGTCGGCGACAGCCTCCCAGCCAAGAACCGGCGCACCCACGCCACCACCTGGCGCTGGCTCAGCCCGCCCACTGCCATAGACCCAGAGGGTTTGCTTGTGAGAGTGTCTGCCGTCTCGGCTTCCTGACTTGTGACTTCGATCGCGTGGCTGGCGTGCCTTCCTGGCTTTTTTACATTGTGAACAAAATTGTTTCCGCGGCCCAGAAAAGTTCTTGCCGGCCCCGAGGGTTTACTATTACCCTGGACAACTCGGCAGTCCCAAACTTACGGAGGAATAGTATGGCGCCAGTGAAGGTCGGCTTTTATGGCCATGTTCGGCAATATCGCAACCTGCGAAAAGAGATCGACGCGGCAATTCACGAAGTTCTGGAAAGCGGGACTTACGTACTCGGCCCCAAGGTGAAGCAGTTCGAACAGGAACTCGCCGCCTACTGCAACCAGAAAGAAGCGGTGGGAGTCAATTCCGGCACGGACGCACTCTGGCTGGTCTTTCTTGCTCTCGGAATCGGGCCGGGCGACGAGGTCATTACCACCTCTAACACCTTCTTTGCTACCGCCGAGGCCATTTGGCTGGTGGGCGCGACGCCGGTGTTTGTGGACATCGACCCCAAGACCTGCAACATCGATAGCAGCTTGATTGAGGCAGCCATCAGTCCGAAGACCAAGGCCATCGTCCCGGTGCACCTGTACGGCCAACCTGCGGACATGCGCGCGGTAACCAAGATTGCCAAGGCTCATAACCTATTGGTCATCGAAGATAACGCCCAGGCGCTCGGCGCGCGGGGCCCAGACTTTGCCATCGGTGAACTTTCGGATGCGGTCTGCACGAGCTTCATCATTCAGAAGAACCTCGGCTGCTTCGGAGACGGTGGCGCCGTGGTCACCAACCGTTCAGACATCGCGCAAGCCGTTCGCAAGCTTCGCAACCACGGGTCCCTTAAGCGCTCTTACCACAGCATTGGTTACAACAGCCGCCTCGACGAGCTGCACGCTGCCGTTGTGAGCGTCAAGCTGAAGCAACTTGACAGATGGAACGACCAGCGGCGGGCGTACGCCAAGCAGTATGATGAGGGGCTTGCCGGCACATCCCTCAAGCTGCCCTACACGCTTCCGGGCTACCGGCACATCTTCCATCTTTATATCGTCGAGACCGACGACCGCGACGGCCTGCAAGCTTACTTGAACTCGCAGGGAATTACCGCGCTTACCCACTACCCCATCGCTATCCACCAGCAGGAAGGGTTCCCGTGGGGCCGTGGGGCGCGCATCTCGGGTTCTCTGAAACACACGGAGCACTCCGCGGCTCGTGTGCTGTCGCTCCCCATGTTTCCGGAACTGACTAAGGAGGAAGTCCAGGCCGTGATCGAGGCAGTCCGCACCTGGGATAAGGCGCGCGGCAAGAAAACCGCCGCCTAGTCGCTGGGCGTGGCGAACTTGTGGTTTGACTCCGCGGCTCCCCGGCTGAAGTATGGCACTGTGATCGCCGCGGGAGGGCGGCGGTCATATCCCGCCGCTAGAGCCAGCAGGGTCTGAATAGTCACATAAGGCAAGCCTCTGCATTCAATTCGGACAGGTTCTGAGATCTCAGATGGAGCCCGCCCGGATTGCCTTCTCGCCAAAGGAGTCGTCACCAATGAGTCCGAATAAACGATATACGGTCGTCGTGGCAGGCTGTGGCAAGCGCGGCGTGCACCACGCTGACGCGTTCTTCAAGAACCCGCGATTCCAACTGGTCGGCCTTGCCGACATCGACCTACCCCGCGCAGAGGCGGCGGCGAAGCAGTTCGGAAACCCGGAAATCAGCAGGGACACCGCCGTGCTGCTCAAGAAGACCGGACCGGACATCTTCTGCTTCTGCACCCTCCCGAATTTACGGTTAGAGATGATCCGCTTGGGCGTGGACTCTGGCGCCAGACTCATCGCCTATGAAAAACCTATCGCCCTTTCCACGAACGAGGCTCTGGAGATTATGAGCTTGGTGCGCAAGGCACATGTGAAGACCGTGGTGAGCCATCAGCATCGCTACGGCGAGCATTACAAGAAGGTCAAGGAGATTATCGCCAGCGGCGCCATCGGGCGTGTCCACACCGTCTATGGGACGGCGACGGGCTGGATGATGCACATGATGACTCACCTGATCGAATACACGCGCTGGTTCAATGACTATGCCGAAGCCGAATGGGTGGTGGGCCAAGCGTCAGGTAAGGGAAAGTTCACCGACAATCACCCGTCGCCCGACTTCGTTGCCGGTTTCATCCAGTACTCCAACGGTGTGCGCGGCATTGTGGAAAGCGGCGATGGCGCGCCTGACGTGCCGGAAGTGGAAGCATGGTGGCGCAAGTGCCGGATCGGCGCACAGGGGACCGAGGGCTTTGCCGAGGTCCTCACCGGCGGTGGATGGCGCGCCATCACGCGCGATTCAAAAGGCGTGATCTCGGGCACCGGCAATATGGATTACGCGCACGATATGCCGCCCTACATCCAGGAGATCGCCGAGTGGCTGGATGATCCTCAAAAGGTTCATCCCTGCAACGGCGAGAGCGCCTATAAGGGCTTGGAGATTATGATGGCCATCTGCCGCTCGGCCGCGCAACGCGGGAAAGTGAAACTCCCGCTCGGCCCCGGCGAGCCTGAACTCGAAGCCCTGGCCAAAGCTCTTCCGGATTAGTCCGAAACGCGAAATCCGAAAATTGAAACTCTCTGCGTGTCCCATTCCGCACCGCAGGGGGCTTACTGCGGCAAGTCCATACGGCGCAGCAGGTCGTCGATATCCATTTCCGCGTCACTCGCGGCCTTGAGCAGAGGATAGAAAATGAAGTTAAGCGAAACCATTGCTGCTAGAAGAATGATCAGCACCGGCACGGTTTCGGAGGCAAGCCAGTAGAGAAATGCTCCCGCACCCGCCAGCAAAATCACCGAGAAGAGGAGTAACAACGTTGCCCGCACCAGCGTCGACGCGTAGCTGCTGCTGGTCCACAGCCGCACAAGCAATACAGCCAGGGCCAGCCAAAACAGCAAGCGGACGTACGTGTGTAGCAGCGGGGGAATCTTTTCAACGACAATGCCTATAACCATTAGTCCGCCCGCCCCCACGGCAAGCCAGAAGATACCCTTGGGAATCGACTTCAGCAGGGACGCAAGCCGCACTTCTATTGGTCTAGAAAGCAATTCTCTCCAAGTCCACCCAGTCCGGCCCAGCGCCCGCAAGGCCGCTAAGCGCCCAGAAAAGAAGAGTCAATATCGATCCCACGATCAGGTATTGCCTTCTGGGGCAGCGCTTCTCCGCCGGGCTATCGGACGGCGGGTTTTCAGCCGCACCGTGGGTCCTTCGCACGTAGGCCCAGACCCGTAAGTAATAAGCAAGGACAACCACGAGCCCGACAAGTCCGAGGCAGGTGGTAGTGCTATATCGGCCGAAGTGAAGGATTTGGCCGACCACGGAGAAGGAACCTCCCCGATGGCTTGCATCTTAGTCCCCACCTGACCGGGAATCAATGACCGCTGCTAATTAAGGGACTTCGCGCTGCGAGGCTGTAATGCTTTGTGGGCACCGTCCCTCTTCAACTTTCGACTATCGACTGTCAATTGTGGCCTACCATTGCGGATGGTCGTCTCGTTGCTTATGATTCCTGCGGTCGTCTTTTGACGATACTTGATAGTATGTCACGAGGCCTTTTATGTCCTTAATGCTCAAAGAAATCCTAGAACAGCCACGGGCGCTCGAGCGGACGTTCAAGGCTGAACGCTCGCACGCGCTCGAATTCATGAAGTTCGCGCAGAAGCAGAACTTCCGCCTGCTTGTCTTGGTTGCCCGCGGGACATCGGACAATGCCGCGCGGTTCGGCCGTTATCTCCTGGAACTGACGACAGGCATTCCGGTCTCGCTTTCTGCGCCCTCCGTCCACACGCTCTATCGAGCCAAGTTGGATTTCCGGCAGGCCTTGGTGGTGGGCATTTCGCAGTCTGGCGAGGGGACGGACGTCAACATGGTGCTCGAGTCCGCCAAGCGCCAGGGCGCTTATACGCTCGGCATGACCAACGAAGCGCATTCGACCATGGCTAAGCTGGTGGACGACGTCCTTCTAGTACGCGCGGGAAAGCAACACTCCGTCGCAGCCACGAAGACTTACACCGGCCAGCTCATGGTCTTCTATCTGCTCGCCTCCGCACTCGGTTCCCACATCACGCTCACAAATGTCAGCGAGATCCCGGACAGGGTGAAGGAAACGCTCAAGCTCCAGCCTGAGTTACACGAGGTGGTGGAGCGCTATCGGTACATGGACCACTGCGTGGTGGTGGCTCGCGGCATCAACTACGCCAACGCTTTTGAATTTGCTCTCAAGCTGATGGAAACCTGCTACGTCATCGCGGAGCGCTTTTCCTCGGCGGACTTTCTCCATGGCCCCATCGCCCTGATCGAGCGCGATTTTCCGGCATTCGTGCTGATGCCGCCCGGCAAGACTTTCCATGACCTCCAACAACTGACGGCGCGCTTAAGCAAACTAAGGGCGGAAATTGTGGCGTTCTCCTCGACGACCGCGCGAATCCCCGCCGCAACGCACGTGATCCGTATTCCCGGATCGATCCCTGAAATCTATACTCCCATTCCGTACATTGTTCCGGGGCAGCTCTTCTCAGCTTTACTGGCGGAGGTCAAGGGATTCGACCCGGACAAGCCACGCTCGCTCCACATCGTGACGCGGACGGTCTGAAGAAAGGCTGTCAGTGGCCAGTCGTCAGCAGTAAGTACCGATTGTTCCTGAGGTGCCTTCCATGAAACCTTCTTTTCTTCTGGCCGCAAGTCTATCGATTCTCCTAGCGGCTCAACTCGGCCTCACCAGGGGCCCGGAGGAATCCGCGTCCGCAGCCGAAGAATCGTTCTTTCCGGTGGCCGTTTGGTACGGCGGCGGCAAGGCTCGTGCGCCGATGCTCGAGCCTGTGGACGCCACGAGCGCCGAGCGCTGGGGCAAAGATCTGAACCAGATCAAGTCGGTAGGGTTCAATACCGTGAAGTGCTGGGTGGACTGGGCGACGGCCGAACCGAAGCCCGGCGAGTTTCATTTCGAGAATCTCGGACTGCTCCTGCGCCTGGCAGAGGCACGCGGTCTGCGCTTGGTGGTGCAGATCTACCTCGACTCCGCTCCCGACTGGGTGGGAGAGAAATATCCCGACGGCCAGTTTGTCGACCGCAGCGGCATGGTCGTCAAGTCGCAGGCCGCTCCGGGGTTCTGCGTTGACCATCCGGGCGTCCGCGAGCAAATCGTCAAGTTCCTCCAAGCCCTGTCCCGACAAGCCAACCGCTCGCCGGCTCTCTACGGCTGGGACGTGTGGAGTGAACCGCACGTGATCAACTGGGCAGACTTCCCCTACCTCGCCAACCCGGAATTCTGTTTCTGTCCGAACAGTCAGCTCCGCTTCCGCGAGTGGCTGAGGAAGAAGTACGGCACGTTGGAAGCGTTGAACGCCGCGTGGTACCGAAGGTTCGATCGCTGGGAGCAGGTCGAGCCTCCTCGCGCATCAACGATTCTTTCCTATACGGATTACCTTGACTGGCGAGCGTTCATCGACGACAAACTCGCCGGCGACCTCAAGACCCGCGTCGAGGCCATCCGCGCCGAGGACCACGCTCATGCGATTACCAGCCACGCCGCGGTCCCTGCTCTGTTCACATCACCAACTGACGGATACGGTGAGCCTGACGACTGGAAGATGGCCGCAAGCGCCGATTTCTTCGGCACCTCGATTTATCCCAAACATTCCGCCTCCACACGTCCCTGGCCCTATCAGATGCTTTCTGCCGGCCTGGACTTCACGCGGTCCGCCGGACACAGCTTCGGCAAGGGATTCTGGATTGGGGAACTGCAAGCCGGGCAAGGTGTGACCGGCATGCGTATCGCTGAACCCGTTGACGCCCACGACGAAGAGTACTGGTTGTGGAAGGTGGTCGCCCACGGCGCGAGGCAAATCGCGGTCTACGCCTGGTATCCGATGAGCAGCGGCTACGAATCGAACGGCTACGGCCTCATCAACCTGGATGGCACCTTGACAGACCGCTCGCGCGCTGCCGGAAAGGTAGCTCAGTTGATTGGGCGAAATGGACGCGACCTGCTCGCCGCCCAACCCGCACTCGCTCAGGTGGCGATCCTTTACAACCGACTCTCCTACATGGTGGGCGGGGCCCAGCCCTCCTTGTCCAAACTGGGGAATGCGGCGCGCGATTCCCTGATGGGCTTGCACCGCGCGTTTTTCGAGCAGCAGATCCCGGTTGACTTTGTCCATCCCGAGGACGTCATCCAGAACAGACTCACCCAGTACAAGATTCTGTTCCTGCCCTTTCCCGTCATGCTCTCCAGAGACGTGGCACAGGGAGTGACCCGCTACATCCAAGAGGGTGGGACGGTGGTCGCGGAAGCGCGGCTCGCCTGGAACGACGAACGCGGATTCTCAAGCGAGGTCGTACCTGGTTTCGGGCTTGCCGAGGTCTTTGGCGCGCGCGAGAGAATCATCCGCCCCGCTGACAAGGCGCAAATCTTCTCGGAGCCTTCGTTGGCCCTCCCGGGCCAGAAACCTGGCGGGACAGCCGCCGAGGCCTTTGAGGAGGAGCTTATACCCTTGGGGAAGGCCCGGGTTCTCGCGCGTTTCGCCAACCGCGCGCCAGCCATCGTACAGAATTCCTTCGGTAAGGGCCAAGCGGTCCTGGTGGGATCCTTCCTGGCGCTGGCATGCCAGCGGCAGCAAAAAGCCTCAACGAAAAATTTGTTGCTAGCTTTCGCCAGCGCGGCCGGAGTCACTCCGGGAGTTGAAGTCTCAGGCCAAGGCACTTCGGAGCTGGAAGTTCGACGACTGGTCGGCGAGCGCACCCAGTTCCTTTTTGCCTTCAACCACTCGCGGAACCCTGCCGACGCCACCATCGCAATTCGCTTGCCGTGGCGGATCCGCGAGGCTCGCAATGTGGCCGACGGCCAGGTGGTTTCATTCCGCGAAGCTGCGGGAAAGGTCATCCTTCAGAAGAAAATGGCAGGAGGGGACATCTGGGTACTCCGCTTGGCGCGGCAGTGAGGATGAGCTTCTAAAGGCAAGGATTACTTCGGATGCGAGGAGTCCAGGTGGGACCAGACCCGAACTGCCTACCTCGGATTATTGGAGAGCGCGCCGGTTATTGGGCGACGGGGGTATCGGACGCGCCCGCCGGTCCCGTAGGATTTGCGCGGATCACGTGACTCTGGTCTGTGAAATAATAGGTAGTACCGGATTGCCCAGGCGTCGTCGGGTTGGCTTGCACATTGTATCCGTTATAGCGACCAGTGGTGTCCTGCAAGGTGGGAGAATAGAGGAAGCTGTAACCGCTCTTGACACCCGTGGCCATGGTCTCGTCGATGAGCCCGGCGGCGCTGGAACTGGGTGGGACCCCAGCCGGCGGTGGGCCCAGTTCGGAAAGGGCTGCGGAATAGCCCCCTCCGTACGTCGATGCGTAGGTGACTTGCGCGGTGCTGATAACACGCATGCTTTGTATGGCCGAGGCCTGATTGGCTGCCATGCGGCTGCGCATGAAATTCGGAATGGCGATCGCAGCAATGATCAAGATGATCGCCACAACGATCAGCAGCTCAATAAGGGAGAATCCCCGATGATCAGGACGCATGACGGCTCCTCCTCCCCTGGCTCAGCACGCCGGACTCAAACCTCACCACAGCAGGGGTTTGACCTGCTCTGAAGTACTTGTAGCACGTTTTATACCACGGCAAAAACGCTCGGATGGCTTGTTCCTCTTGAAAACAAGGGACTTTGCTCTTCGATCCCCCCGAAGGGTAACACAAGCAGACGCGGAGTGGAACAGTCGGCGACAAAAATTGTCAGCGCCCAATTCACGGTTGGTTACTAATTAGCCGGTTGAACGTGGAACCTGGACTCGTTCAGATAGATGCGTGACACCCCGCCCACCAGCTTCCTAAAGGGGAATCTTCACCTCTGCGCCGTGTCGCTCTGCGGATAAGTAGGCGCTATAAAGGACGGCCACCGTGTGGCGCGCCAGTTCGCCCCCCGAAAGCGGCTCGCGGTCGCTGGCAAGGCTCTCCACGAAATCCTGGAACTCGCGCGGGTAGCCATGCTGCCAGTCCTCGTCCGGCGCCGGATGACTCCAGCCTTGCTTGGTGCCGATCTTCTCCGTCACGTATACATCCTTCAGGAATTCCTCTTTGGGATTGTAAGTTTCGAGGGCATTCATGGGATTCAGGTTGCAGCGCGTGCGGTGATTGTTGGCGAAGACTTCCAGCCAGTTGTGGACGCCGCCCAACACGAGTTCTGAGGAGAAGATGTCTGCCACCGTGCCGTCCTCGAATGTAATGTGCATCTGGCCATAGTCTTCAATGTCGCCGTAGCTGGTGCGGAGGAAGCCCGCATGCCGAAAGTTCTTGAGGCGAGTGATCTCGTGGGTGCGCGCCGAGACCGTCGCAGGGCGGATGGGTTTGCGATCGCGCGCTTCACCTTCCACGCGCTTCAAGTGAAGCGCTGCCGTGAGCGGATGGCACCCTTTCCCGACCAGCGACCCACCTCCTGAGAATCTCCAGATGCCGTAGTAGGGAGAATGTGACCCGCTGTGGGACTCGTCGCCGATGATCCAGAGGATCTGGCCGCCGCTCTTCACGAGGATCTCGCGCTCTTTTTCAATGGCGGGCGCGTAAACCCAGTTCTCGGCGTAGCAGATTCTCTTCCCGGCCTCGCGGGCCGCTGCCAGAATGCGGTCGCAGCTAACTATAGCCTCGCGGAGCATGATTTCCTTGCTGAAGGTGTTGCCACGGAAATCATCCGTCCCCGGCCCGTAGTAGCCCGTAAAAGGTTTCTCCATCACTACGTGCTTGCCCCGGCGCATCGCTTGCACGGCCAGGGGTTCGTGCGTCGATCCGGGAGTGCAAACGTCGATGACGTCGCAGGCGTCGCACAGTGCCTCGAACGAAGCAAACGCCGTGATGCTACGCTCCCGTGCAAACGCCTCGCGGGATTCAGCAGACCTTGAAGTGACACCCACTACTTCGACCGGAACGCCGTAGACGCGCTGGTATCCTTCCCAGTGAAAGCGCGCGGCAAAACGCGCACCAACAATGCCGATCCGAACGGGTTCGGGCATGTGCGACTCCTTTGCTTTCTTCTTCCGCCGCGGATGGCCGACCCAGGCTTGTCTTGACGCCGGGCAGGGAGACAAGCGATTCTATCACCGTGTTCAAGGCAGGGAATGAAATCATCCAATGTGCAGCGTCATCCAAGGAGGAAAACACCATGCAGAAGTTAGTGCGACGTGACTTCTTGAAGAGGTCCACAGCGCTCGCCGCGGGTGCGGCAGCTCTCTTATGGGACCGGGATCTCTGGCCTTTTCCTTCCGGTCGCGAGCTGAAATTCCCGACGGAGCCACGCGAGCGGCTCGCGGTGGCATCTTGGCCGTTTCGTGCCTTTATTGAGAGCCCAACCAACAAATGGGCCCGAGATCCGAAGCTCCCCGGCATGGATCTTAAAGAGTTTGGGGCCATGGTCGTGAGACAGTTCGGCGTACGCAACATCGAGCCTCTGGACCAACACTTCCCTTCGACCGACAAGGCCTACTTGCACGAACTGCGCGAAGCCACGGAGAAGGTTGGCGCGCGCATCATCAATATCCCCGTGGACGCTCAGGGCAGCTTTTACGATCCTGTGGCCGCAAACCGCCAGAAGGCGATCGAAACCAGTAAGAAATGGATAGACGTGGCCCTGGCTCTAGACTCGCCGAGCGTCCGGCTCCACATCGCGGGGGCACGAGGTGTGAAACCCGATGTCGCTCGGACCGCCGAGAGCCTGAAGCAGATCGCCGTATATGGCGCCGCGAAGAACGTACTCATGAACCTGGAGAACGACGACAACTATACTGAAGACCCCTTCTTTATCGTGGAGGTCCTGGAGAAAGTGAACAACCCTTACCTCCATGCCCTTCCCGATTTCTGCAATTCCATGCTCACCCATGACCAGGAATTCAATGACCGTGCCCTGGAAGCCATGTTCAAGTATGCCTATAGCATCGCACACGTAAAGGATTCCGAAGGGGACGAGAAAGGAAAGTTCCACACGGTGGACGTTGCCAAGTGCTTCGCGATCACTAAGGCAAGCGGTTTCCGCGGCTACTTCTCGATGGAGTGGGAAGGTCAGGGTGAGCCTCATGCAGGCACGCAGAAGCTGATCGATGAGAGTTTGAAGTACCTGGGCTAGGTGCCAGGTTCTCGATAACCGGCACCCAAGCTCTCTTGTTCCCGATCACCGGGCGATAACGCTTTGGATTATCCTGACGAAACTGCCCCTGAGGGGGTATGATGTAAATAAGCGGGTCGATGCGCTTGCGCAAAAGTAGGGAGCAGGACCCTAGGCCTGGCGGCTTGGGGGGAAGAAGGATCCATGGCTGAAGAGAGATTGAAGCTCGCCGTCTTTATCGATTTTGACAACATTCAGATCGGCATCAAGGACACGCTGGGGAAGGATTTCGACGTCTCCATTGTGCTCGAAGCGCTGAAAGAGCGCGGCGAAGTCGTCAGCAAGACCGCTTATGGTGACTGGTCTCGTGCCGGAGAGCAGAGCCGTCAGATGACGCAGCACGCCGTCCAGTTGGTTCAACGAAACCTGACCCCGCGCGGGGACAAGAATGGGGCCGACATCAATTTGGCACTCGACGCACTGGAGATGGCCTTCACGCGCGATCACATCAATGCCTTCGTGATCGTGGGTGGCGACAGCGACTTCATCACGCTGGTGGAGAAACTGAAGCAATATGACAAACGCGTCTTCGTCGTGGGGGGCCGGCAGTTCACCAGCGGCATCCTGCAGCGGAATTGCCACGAGTTTATCACGTACGAGAACCTGCTGAAGAGCGCGGCGGGAGACGGGTCGCGAGCCGGGCGCTCGGCGCGAGGCTCCGCGCGCGCCGCTGCGGAGAGCCGCCCCCTTTCTGCGGCGCTGCCTAACATTCAACGCGCTCTCAAGATCCTGGCGGAGCGCGAAGTTGCACCGCAGGTGGGGCTGCTGAAGAGCACGTTGCTCCAGCTCGATCCCACGTTCAGCGAGCG
>Ga0315280_10010942_pt1 | contig 11249 bp, 10 predicted proteins | sample YL17G06_40_MG_FD_203697 | JGI IMG/M metagenome (GOLD analysis project Ga0315280, IMG submission 203697) | Sediment microbial communities from Yellowstone Lake, YNP, Wyoming, USA - YL17G06_40 | ecosystem: Environmental > Aquatic > Freshwater > Lake > Sediment | place: USA: Wyoming | collected... | reverse complement strand
GAACTCTTAATATTATATTCATCTCTCTCGACCCGCAAAAATTATACCATAGAGCGGTCGCACATTTAAGAAATTGCTTTTTCTCTAAGTTGCCGCTAAGAAATTAGCGGGGCGTCGAACAGGCCGCTTTTTCCGGTTTTTACCTCCTTTTGCATCTTTTTTCTTGGTTTTAGCCGCAAAATATTCAAGCGGAAGCCGTCGATTCCGCCACGGAGATTACGGCCACTCCTTCTGCTATTTCCGCCGAATCCAAGGTTGAGCTTCCTCCAGTGTCTAATCGAGTGGATGGTGGACTTTTTTCGCCGCAGTTGGCAAGAAGGTTCTTATCTTAAGGAAATATTTGGAGGAGGACATGATGAAAAAATGCAGCCGGCCGGTCTTTTTCTGTGTTGTTCTCGGAATCACGGGTGCATTCTCTTTGGCCCAGATCAAGAGTGCGGAAACGATCGATCAGAAAGTCAACGCGGTACTTCAGAGAATGAGTTATCAATGGAGGGACATGAATGTCCCGGAGGAGGACGGGAAACTTCTTTACAAGATCGTTATAAAAAACAACTATAAAAGAGCGCTCGAGCTGGGGACCTCGACCGGCCATTCGGGGATTTGGATCGCTTGGGCCCTGAGCAAGACAGGCGGAAAACTGATCACCGTGGAGATCGACGAGAGACGCCATCGGGAAGCCGTCGAGCATTTCAAGGAAGCGGGGCTCAGCGAGTTTGTTGACGCCCGGCTCGCCGACGCACACGACCTGGTGAATGAATTGTCCGGGCCGTTCGATTTCGTTTTCATCGACGCGGACAAGGACTGGTACACCAATTATGCCCAGGCACTCATTCCCAAGCTTGAAGCCGGCGGATGCATGACCGCCCACAATATCTACGAGCCAATGCCGGGACGAGGGAGAAGATACGGCCGGGGCGGCACAGGGGAATACTATGAATTCATGAAAGGCCAACCGGATTTCGAAACCTCTGTCCTTCCGGAAAGCCGGGGCGGCCTCTCCGTCAGCTATAAAAAGAATCAATAAGGATGGCCGGTCGGATTATCAAGAGAGAAGAGACTTTTTAGGATGAAGTCATTAAAAACAAAATGGTGGGCGATAGAGGATTTGAACCTCTGACTTCTACCGTGTGAAGGTAGCACTCTACCCCTGAGTTAATCGCCCACGCGTTTATTTTTAGTCGATTTTGGCACGGCTGTCAATTTTTTTTCTGCTTGCCGGAAGCATCCCCTTTTCTGCGATGACAAGATCCTTGTTCAGAATGCCATCTCGGGGACGGTTCTCAACGAGAACCGTCCCCGTCGCTCTTCTTTATCTGATTGACAATCGGCTCTTTTCCTTTTATAAATATCAATAATGGCCATAAGACGCTGCCCCTATTGTAAAGCCATCATCGACGAGCAAGCTAAATACTGTGACAACTGCGGCACCCAGCTGCTTTTTCCCGAGGACGAGTTTGTTGAAGAGGACATCCCAGGCGATAGAATCATCAATGAGGAAGAGGAAACCGAAAAGGATGAAGAATTAGAGGGAGAAGAGAAATCGGAAGAAACCGGAAAAAGGGAGGAAGGGGAGGAAGAGGAAATAGAAAGCGAAGAAGAGAAAGAAGAAACAGATGAATTTGAAGAGCTCAAAGAGGGTCAAGGCGAGGCAGAAGAGGTCGAAAAGGAAGGATTAGAGTTTGTTGGAGAGAGAAAAAGAGAAATTGAGGAGCCGCAAGAGGAAGGGCAAGAAAGGGAAGAGGAGGAGCCAGGAAAGCGCATCCCCACGGGGGAAGTCAAAGAAAAAGAGGAAGCCGGAAAAGAAGATAGAGAATTGCAAGCGTGGATGGAGCTTAAGGAAGAGATAGCGAAAAAAGCTCAGGGAGAGGAGCGAAAGACGCAGCCGCAGGAATCCCAGGAGGGTATTAAAGAAGAAACTTCAGCCGAAAAACAAGAAATGGATAAGAAATATGAAGTCTCCATCGAAGAGGACGAATTAGTCTTTAAGACTAAAGATTTAGAAAAGCTCACTCAGACAGTGGAAGAGGGGGAGAAAAAAGAACAAGAGGAAGAGACGGCCTCAGAAACGAAGGAGGATCTCCCTCCCTGGGTAAGCGGGATGAAAGAAGCACCCCCGTCCGTCACACCAGACCGGGAAGAAGAAGCCAAGGAAGAGCAAATGTTGACGCGCCAGGAATGGACAACAGATTCAGGAATCGGCATTCCCGAGAAAGTGACTCAGACGACACTGCCATTCAGCGATACGGTAGATAGAAAAGAGCAGGAAGAAGAGAGAGCAGAAGGTCTGGCGAAAGAGGCTGTTGAGGAGACGGAGAAGCGGCTTCCCATAGGCTTTTCCTTGAAACTCAAAGCAAAATGTGTTGACCTGATTTTCATAACGGCCCTCTGGCTTATCTCTCTTGCGTTCACCGCCGGAGTTATCGGAGTGTCTTTTTTTAAAATAATTTTCGGGTCGCCTCTTCCCGTTTTCGCCTTTTATCTGATCCTGCTCCTGCTCTATTTTTTTCTTTTCCTTTATTTCCTGGGAGAGACCCTGGGAGATCATTATTTTTCTGAGGAAGATTAGACGCTGTCCCTGCCAAATCGAAATCCTTCCCTAAAAATTTTTCCCGGGCTCCCTCATTAGCCGCGATTTGTGCCGGAGTCCCTTCGATCAGCACTTCTCCTTCATCCAGGATGTAAGCCCGGTCAGTGATGCGGAGGGTGTCCCTGACATTGTGGTCCGAGATGATGATACCGATGCCCTTGTCTTTCAGGTTGAGCAGGATTTTTTGAAGCTCGATGATCGTCAAGGGGTCGATTCCGGTAAAAGGCTCGTCAAGAAGGAGAAATTTTGGCTTGAGGATAAGAGAACGGCAGATTTCGAGTTTTCTCCTTTCTCCTCCGCTCAGGCTGTGCGCCGATTGCTTGGCCAGGGGAATAAGGCCGAGCTCTTCAAGAAGCCGATGGCTCAAATTTTCTTTTTCCTTTTTGCCATAGGGCAATAGTTCGAGGATCAGCCGGAGATTGTTCTCAACCGAAGCTCTTAGAAAGACCGAATCTTCCTGAGGAAGATAGGTGATCCCTGACCGGGCTCTTTCGGGAGTGGCGCTTCGGGAAATATCCTGTCCGTCAAGATAGATATTGCCGTGGTCAGGTTTGACCAGGCCGACGATCATCTGGAAGGTCGTGGTCTTGCCCGCCCCATTTCTTCCTAAGAGGCCGATGATTTCACCCGACTGGATTTCCAGGTTCACGCCTTGGACAACTAATCGGCGGTTGTAACTCTTGGCCAAGTCTTTTGCTCTAAGGACGGACATTGATGGAAGCGACCTCATCGGCTAAAATACTAAAGTCATTCCCCTCGGCTGTCAAGGAAAGATGAAAAAGGTTATAAGTGCCTCGAGAAGGACGGATTTAGTCGCCTTTTTCCCCGAATGGCTCACGTCTGTAATCAAAGAAGAAAAGGCTCAGGTGTATGGGCCTTCGGGCCGTGTTTACTCTGTCGACTTAAGGCCGGAGAATGTGCACAGCTTTGTGCTGTGGTCAAAGAATTATGATAATCTTATCAAGAAACGAAGCCAGTTTCGAGATGGTCTAAGAAAATACGATCAGCTCTATTTTCATTTCACGATCACAGGGTTAGGCGGGAGTTTCATTGAGAAGAACGTTCCGGAGCCTGCGGCCGCCCTCGAGCAGCTTGAGCCTTTAATCGAATTGGCTGGCCGTCCCGAGCGCGTTTCCCTCCGTTTTGACCCGGTTGTCTGCTGGGAGGAGGGAGGAAAGGTCCGGACAAACCTTTCTTTTTTTGAGAAGTTAGCCCCAAAAGCCAGCAGCCTGGGCATAAGAAATATTCGCTTTAGCTTTGCCCAATGGTATGGGAAGTCCCGGCGGAGGGCGAACAAACACAGTTTTATTTATGTTGACCCTCCGCTCGAAGAGAAAAAGAAGGCCGCTCTCGTGCTTTCCGAGATGGCCAAGGCCTGGGGCCTAAGTCTCTTTTCCTGTAGCCAAGATTTCTTGGCCGCTGTCCCTGGGATTAAACCTTCCTCCTGTATCGATGGCCGTCTTCTCCAGAAAATCCATCCTTCAGGTGAACCCGTTTCCCTCCTCAAAGACAAAACGCAGCGCCAGGAATGCCACTGCACTGATTCCGTGGACATCGGAAGTTATACGCAATCCTGCCCCCACAGCTGCCTTTATTGCTACGCCAACCCTCGGCTCTGAACGACGAACTTATGTTCTGGTTTTGTTTTGGACGAAGGGTGAGTCCCGAAGAAAGCCCCCGCAGCTGAGCGGGCACGGTTCCTCGACGAAACGGAGAGGAGAGCGAAGCGAGGACAGGAAGCGGATTTTGCTCGCTGGGAAAAATCCGCGTCTTTCCGAGGGACTTACCCGAGTCCTTTTAGATTCCCAGGGATAGTCTTTCCGCCAGGGCAGGGGGAAGGTGCTCTGCCAGGATTTTCCTCTGAGCTTCTTCGATGTTGTATTCGAGGCGGTAGAACTTGAGCATCCGTGACTCGGAGTCGTAGATCGCACAGGCTGCCCGGGGATTTCTGTCTCGCGGCTGACCGACAGAGCCCGGGTTGACAAGATATCTGGCTCCTTTTTCCAGCTTGATCTCGGTGGAATTGCCTTCGATAAACGTGCCCTCGACCATATTCTCCTTTTCGGAATAGACAAAGGGGAAATGGGTGTGGCCGAAAAAACAGAGGGGCGTTTTGATGTGGTCAAAAGCCTCGGCGGCGTCAAACTCGCCGAAGATATAATAATCCTCGTCAAACGGCGCGCCGTGACATATGGTGATCGTCTTCTCGATAAATTGCGGGCCAGTCCTCAGCCGGCAGAGAAAGTTGATGTTTTTTTTCAGAATCCTCTCTTTTGTCCAGTGTATGGCCGAGGCCGCAATGGGATTAAATGTTTCGACGGAGTCAAGGCCGCAGACGGCTTTATCATGATTTCCGCGGATCACAGAGAGAGGTTTAAGTGTCTGGATCTTGTGGATGATTTCATTGGGCGAGGCGCCGTAGCCGACAAGATCGCCGAGAAAAATGTAATGGTCGATCTTTTTTTTCTGGATAAACTTGAGCACAGCCAGGAAAGCTTCTAAATTCCCGTGGATGTCAGCGAAGATCAGAAAGCGCATGATTCTATGGTCGCTCCTTTCTCGAAGGAATGGAACATTCTCTGGGCCTGATAAGAGCTCCTCACTAAGGGGCCCGCTTCGACATCTTTAAATCCCAGGTCGTGTGCTCTGACTTTAAAATTCTCGAATTCCTGGGGTGTGTAATATTTTCTGACGGGGACATTGCTTTTGGCAGGCTGAAGGTATTGACCTATCGTCAAGAGGTCGCAGCCCACGCTCCTCAAATCAGACAAAGTCCGGTTAATTTCAGGTTCATTTTCGCCCAGGCCCACCATAATTCCTGATTTAGTCAGCGCGCCCATCTCTTTTGCCCTCTTCAAGATATTGAGCGATCTCTGATAATTCTCTGGGGGCCGATGGATCAAAGGATACCGGGATTCGGTCGTCTCTAAATTATGGTTCAGGACATCAGGGCCAGCCTTTATGACCGTTTCGAGCGCTTCCTTGTCTCCGTTGAAATCGGGAATCAAAACCTCGACTTTGGCTTCGGGCTTTCTCTTCTTAACGGCTTTAACAGTATGCGCAAAAATGGAAGCTCCGCCGTCAAGAAGGTCATCCCTGGTGACGGAAGTGATGACCGCATAATCGATTCCCAAAGAGACAACTGCCTCGGCCACGCGGCGCGGCTCATCAGCGAGAGGCGGGAAGGGCGTTCCCTTTTTCACGGCGCAAAAAGCGCAATTTCTTGTGCACGTATCTCCGAGGATGAGGAATGTGGCCGTCCTCGCCGACCAGCACTCGGAGATATTGGGACACTTGGCGCTTTGGCAGATTGTGTGCAGTTGATTCTTGTTCAGCAGGTCGGCCACATGAAAAAAATTGCCGTGGGTCGGAAGTCTGACTTTTAGCCAGGAAGGCTTGGGCAGATATTTTGAATCGTCCACGCCATGGGACATGGCACTTTTTTCTATGGGAATCTGGGTGTTTGGCAATTCCCTCTCGGTTATAAGCAGAATAAATGGAAAGGTCTCAGTATTCCAGTTCTCTTTCTCTTCTCATCCGCCGGCGCATGCGCTTTCGAGCCTGAGCTTCCTTCATCCTTTTCCGCTCTCCGGGCTTGTAGTAGATGGAATGCTTTTTGATTTCCTTGATGATGGCTTCCTGTTGGACTTTTCTCTTGAACCGTCGCAGCGCGCTCTCTAAAGATTCTCCTTCTTCAACAAGAATAAAAGCCAATAAAATTCACCTCCTTCCGAGCAAGTGAGCAACGCCATTTATACCCGAATAGTCCCACCCTGTCAAGGACAGCTCAGGGTGGAGGCTCGAAGGCACGCGAATTTGCTCCCGGCGAGGCAAATTCGCTCGGGTCCTCAGCCGTCGTTGCGAGGCCTCTTGGCCGTGGCAATCTCAAACATATCGAGGGGATTGCTTCGTCGAAAACTCCTCGCAACGCCCGCTCCGCTTCCGGACGACCTTCAGCGCCCACACCCCTCGCTCGAACCAAAATAATTTAAGAGTATGAAACTGGACCCACTCATAGTCCGCAAAAAGAGAAGTTCGTTAGTAGCGGAACAAAGGCTCGATGTCCACTGGGATGTCGGCGAGTTTCTGTATGGTCTTCTCGGTGATTTCGTCCAATTGGCCATACTCGGAGAGAAATTGGCCTGCTTCCTCATAGCTGCCTTTTCCCTGAATCACCAAAAATTGCGCGGCCAAATCCTGGACGGCCTGACGAATTCTGTCCTTATTGACTTTGAATTTTTCTGTCTGCGGGTCATAGAGGAACGCCTCTTTTTCCCGGAGGTAATTGAACTGGACCAGTGTGCCTAAACCGTGAGCCTCAGTGGCGCCAAACCTCAACGAGCGGAACATGCCGGCGAGATAGGTGGTGTAAATCTCCGCTTCTTTATTTTCCGGGATAAAGCCGCGCTCCATCAGCAAAGGGACGCTATAAAGTCCGACGATATCCGCTTTGGCCTCTTCTATTGCCGAGTTGTGTTCCTTAAGAGCCTTGTTCACCGATATTTTGCTTCCGTCAGGCAGAGTGACATAGTTCAGGCCTAAGGCATGGCAAATCTCATGCAGGATAACTTCATTGAAGTAGGCCGAAAAGGAAACGAGCCCGGAATCCTCTTCGGAGAGCACCCGCCGGGAGATGGGGATCAGGCTTTTATTGAACTTTGCCTCCATCATATTCTTGAGAAAGACTTTTTTCGTGCCCTTTTCTTCCCGGACTTTCTCGTCGTTGGGAAGGACAAAAGCAGAAGTCTGGATTCCGGCCTTGGTGTCTCCGGCGGTGAAGACCTCGAAAACCACGTTGAGCGGGGATTCGAGGCCGGCGACTTTTTGGTCCTTGTATTTCGGCTCGACAGGAAGATTCTGCTGCATCTCCTCAAGATAAGTGAGATAGCTCTTTATCTTTTCCATCTCCTCGCGGTCGTTGATGTAAACAAAACTTTCGTAAGAAGCTTTGAGGCCCATGAGGTTGTCTTCGTAAACTTCAAAGGGCCCGATGACGATTTCCACAAGGGTGTCTTTAAGGTCGATCCAGAGGCAATCACTCTTGTAGTAATCGTTGGCGAGAAGGTCTTCGGCGCGCTGGAGAAGATATGCTTTCAGGGAGGGATTTGAGGTGAGCTCAGCCGCTTCGCGCAGAGCCTTGGCTGCGGGCTCCAGATCTTCTTTGTATTCCGTGTTAAAAGGGACCGCAACAAGCTTGCCCTCTTTCCTCTTAATGACGGTGCAGGGACTTTCGAAGGCCTCTTTGATGTCAGGATGCGCGGCCACATAATCTTCAAATTCTTTTTTGGTTAAATCGGGAGGATAAAACCCGGCGCCCGCTGGTTTTTGAGCCGAGCCTATAAAAGGCTTGTTTTCGTCCTGGCGGTCAAACGGGCCGAAATTGATCTCGAGGAAATGCAGGTAATCTTTAGCCCAGGGCTCAGTGGATTTTTCCAGAGTTTCCTTCATGTCCAACCCTTCTGGCCACGCCTGTTTCCAGAAAATATTGTCCATGTAGCGGGCAGCGGTGACGAGCTTCTCGAGGACTCCTCGATCCTCATCATTCAGGAGCGATTCATCAAAGGTGATTTCTGTGGGAGTGTATTTGGCCAGACGCTCTTTGATGTCCGGGGCTCTCCACAAACTGGAGAGTTTCTCTTCCTCCTTCATCTTTTTTGCCTTGCACCCTGAAGAGCAACTGAAACCCGCTATCAGGAGAAGAATCATCAAGGATGTGAGCAAGTCGATTTTTTGAATTTTCATGCAAACCTCCTTAAGCTTTAATCTTGTAGCCGGCCCGGATGATGCTTGCCTCTGCGGCAATCCTCATGGGTTCAATGAGAGGGACAGGGAGATCCCCCTGTTGGAGCACAAGGGGAACTTCCGTGCAGCCGGCGATGATTGCCTCAGCTCCTCTTTGGATGAGCCTGTGAGCCGCCTCGATGATCAGCTTTTTGGGCCGGCCTGAAGTGAATCCAGCCTTTATGCCCTTTTTCCCGAAAATCGCTTCCATGATCTTTTCCTGTTCTTTAACCGAGGGCTTGATGATTGTTATTCGGGCCCTGGAAAAAGTCTTGTCAAAGATTTCCGATTTTACTGATCCAGTGCTGGCGATGAGCCCCGCGTGGGCGAGCCCCGGAATTTTCTTTCGGGTGTAGGCCAGAGTTTCTTCAGGAATATCGACTACAGGGATTTTTGCTTTGACCGTTGCCTGGGAAAGAAAAGCGTGGGCCGTGATGCAGGGGATGACGATGAAATCAGCTCCGGCCTTCTCCAGCATCCTAATTCCTTGCCGGAGAAGCGGCACCGGGCTCGGTCCCATTTGGAGAAGCGCGTCCGTGCGCGGAGGTATCTTCGGGTTATTATAAATAATGATAGGAATATGTTCCTGATCCTTTTCGGCCTGGGTGTGTTTGATGATCAGGCTGAAGAAGTAGGCCGTGGCTTCAGGCCCCATGCCTCCGAGGATGCCGATGGTCTTCTTCACCTGGAGCGCTCCTTGCTGATGATCTCTTTGATTTTGTCCAGAGGCAGGGCTTCGGCTACATGACCATCAATTCCTTCCGTCCGCTGGGCTTTAAAAAGAGAATTGAGGATCGCTTCTTCCGACGCCTCAGCGGCTGCCAGGAAAAGCGGCGACATCTGCTCGTTTCTCAAGAGGACGACAGGCTGAGTGGGAGAGGACGATCGGTGGGGAATCCGGACCTCTTTAGCCGTGGAGAAGGCGATGGCATAATCGCCGCTGGCATTGGAATAAAAGCCTCCGGTCCGGGCAATGCCGAGCAGAGCGCGGCGGGCCAGCCTCTTCAGGTTTCGGTTGTCCAATGGCGCGTCGGTGGCGACGATGATCATGCAGGAGCCTTCGCTTCCGGCGTCGACATCCTTTTTCATATAGTAGTTTCCCAGGCGCACCCCGACCGGCAAGCCGTTGATCTGGAGGATTCCGCCGTGATTGGTCTGGACCAGGACTCCAACAGTGTATCCGCCGCGAGAGGCCGGAAGCTTTCGAGATGAGGTTCCGATCCCGCCTTTAAAATCGTAGCACATCGTCCCTGTGCCGGCGCCCACGCAGCCTTCCTCTACGGAGCCGCCGGCCGCTTTCTGGATGGCCTCGAGGACATGTTCTTTCTTCACGAACCTTTGGCGGATATCATTCAGATAGCTGTCGTTGGTCTCTCCGACCACAGCGTTTACAGATTCGACATTTCCATTCCCGGGAAGTGTCAGGGTGTACTCGATCAGGGCTTCAGCGGCGGCGGGAACGGAAAGGGTATTTGTCAGGATAATGGGAGTCTCTATATTCCCTAACTCTTCGACTTGGGTGTAACCCATCAATTTGCCGAATCCGTTGGCCACAGCGATCGCCGCAGGAACTTTTTCCTGGAAAATATTCCCTTCGTGGGGAAGGATAGCGGTTACGCCAGTGCGGATGTCTTTTCCCTGGATCAAGGTGACATGTCCGACTCTGACCCCGGAAACATCGGTGATGCTATTCAAGAGGCCTGGAGAGAGCACGCCTGTCCTGATTCCGAACTCCCGCAGGCGGGGCCTTTCAGCGGAGAAACCTGACGTCCTATTGAAAGAGGCAAAAAGAAAAACAAGCGAGACAGATAACAAGGTTTTCATTTTTCTATATTCCTTATTTTAATTGCGTTTTCTTAGAAGTAAAAGCTTCTTTTTCATTTTACAGCCAAATCAGGCGGCGTCTTTCCCGGTTGTCCAGCCTGGTAAGTCCCTCTTCTTTGGCTATTCTGACTGCTTCCGCGAATTCTTCGTCCGTGATCCTGCGGTTCAGAGGGGAACGAGCGAGGATATCCCCGCAAGGATAATACTGATCCATGATGTTAATGTAGGTGTTCTTGGATATGTCGGTGGCGAGAAAGCGCATGACTTCTCTGGTGCCAGCCAAACCTGAAGGGAGCACGAGGTGTCTGACAAGCAACCCGCGCCGGGCGATTCCGTTTTTATCAAGGAGAAGATTGCCGACCTGGCGGTGCATCTCCTTGATGGCCTGACGGGCGGCTTCGGGATAGTCGGGGGCCTTCGAGAACTCTTTCGCCGGATCGCGAGAAGCGAATTTGAAATCGGGCATGTAAATGTCAAACACCCCGTCGAGAATCTCGAGTGTGGTGATGGCATCATAGCCGCCTGTGTTGTAAACAAGCGGAATACAGAGCCCCATTTCAATGGCTAACGGAAGGGCTTTGAGGATCTGGGGAACATAATGGGTTGGAGTCACAAAATTGATGTTGTGGCACCCGATTCTCTGAAGTTCGATCATCATCCGAGCGAGTCTCTCAAAAGAGACTTCTCGGCCTTCGCCCAGATGACTGATGGAATAGTTCTGGCAGAAAACGCAGCGGAGATTGCAGTGGGCGAGAAAAATGGTCCCCGAGCCATGAAGGCCGACAAGAGGCCTCTCTTCGCCGAAATGAGGAGAGCAGGAGGAGACCTCGGGGAGATGGCCGGCGCGGCAGACTCCCTTTTCCCCTTTGAGCCTGTTAATGCGGCAATTGCGGGGGCAGATGGTGCAGCTTTCGAGAATCTTAAATGCTTTCTCTATTTTTCCTTGGAAAAGCCCTTCGCGGAAAGTGCGGAGATAAACGGGCTCAAAATCCTGGGACTTCATTGGAGTTTCTTGGTTTCTCGCAGGTTTCAGGCAAACATTATAACAATAAAA
>Ga0315280_10010941_pt1 | contig 11250 bp, 11 predicted proteins | sample YL17G06_40_MG_FD_203697 | JGI IMG/M metagenome (GOLD analysis project Ga0315280, IMG submission 203697) | Sediment microbial communities from Yellowstone Lake, YNP, Wyoming, USA - YL17G06_40 | ecosystem: Environmental > Aquatic > Freshwater > Lake > Sediment | place: USA: Wyoming | collected... | reverse complement strand
GGTTCTCCTTTTGTAGGCAGTGGTGTAGTAGCAAACTCGAAAGGTGCATTAATTGGTGGAACTACTACTGGGCCAGAGATCACTCGCGTGCAGGAAGCTCTAGGCTTTCTTTGATAGGAACTCGGTATAATGGCATTTACCGCAAGTCAACCTATCTTTATGTTGAGCCAAAAATCCCTCTGTACATTTAGGGCATATCTTTCGTTTTCTCTCTAGAGTGTTTCCAGAAACTATGTAATAATTTCTTTGCTTAACTTGCTTGTGCCTCAACCTTCTCACTTCCTTTTTCAACTTCAGGTTTGCTTTCTGGTTTAGCTTCTGGCTTAGATTCCATTTTGACCTCTGCTTTAATTTCAATTTTGGGTTTTTCTTCCAAAATTTTCACCTTGGCCAGAGATTCACTTATACCCTTTTTCGTAAAAATGTAGTCAATTTTTACCTGTGATGTGTCGACCTTATGTGTCTCGGCAAGAATTTTTTCGAGCTCGGTCTTTGAAGGGGTTGATAATGTTGGGTGCTTTAAGACAAGTGTCAATTCCTTTCTCTTGAAGAAAGGATTGTTTTTTTCTTCTACAACAATTATTTCCATATCACTAACCCACATATAAAGCATATTTACCTGGTTCTATTATTCCAAGCAGTTTAGCTACTTCGCTGTTCACATTATTTATAACAACCACTCCTTTCCAGCTGCCAGACAAGTTGCTTGACTTACATGTGGGACAGATTCTTTCATTTGTAAATCTCATACAATTTCTACATACTTGTGTTTTTTTCATCGTTCAATCACTTCTTTTTCTTTTTCTTTTCTTCTTCTAGCCAAAATATGCTGCCCAAACTTGGTTGGCGCATTGTCAAACCAATCTTTTGTTGTTCTGTGTAAGAAATTGATATAATTCTGCCCCTGATTTTATCCCCTTCTTTCAGACTACGCTTACTTTCCTTTCCAAGAAAGACTGAATTCTTCGAATCGTAGCTAACAAAATCGTCCATAATTTGTGAAATATGAACCAAACCATCCAGAGGCCCGATTCTTACAAAAGAACCAAATTCCGTGTTGTCTATAACTTCTCCGTAAACCAGTTCGTGCATCTCGGGACGATATACCATAATCTTAAATTTTGTTAGATAATGTATTCCCGGATCTCCAGCCAGAATCTTTCCTTCACCAACTTCATCCACACTAACAACAGCCATTATGACTCCTAACTTTGAATCCAATACACCCTCAAATCTCTCTGCTATTGCCTCTCTCACTGCTTCTTTCACTTTCTTTCCTATTTTTTCTGGCGGTACTCTTATCCTGTCCTGCACTGTTAAAATTCTGTACATTTCATTACCTTTTGTTTTTTAAACTATTTTAAAGCATAATAAATCAAAGTAGGCTAAACATAATGAAGTAAGAAGCAAATAATAAAGCTACCATGTTCAAAACTTTTATTAAAGGATTGATCGACGGGCCTGCTGTGTCTTTGAATGGATCTCCGACAGTATCTCCGATGACAGCCGCCTTGTGCGCATCACTTCCTTTCCCTCCAAAATGTCCTTGCTCGATGAATTTCTTAGCATTGTCCCAAGCAGCTCCTGTGTTAGCCATCATTATCGCGAGCAAAAATCCAGTAATAATACTACCTGCCAACATTCCTGCTAATGCCTGTGGACCTAGGACGAAACCTATAATTATAGGTGAGATGACTGCCAACATTCCTGGCAACAGAAATTCTTTCAATGCAGCCTTGGTTGTGATGTCAACTACTCTTGCATAATCAGGTCTCCCCTTGCCTTGCATTATCCCCTTTATTGTTCTGAACTGCCTCCTAACCTCCTCAACAACATTGAAAGCTGTTTTTCCTACAGCCTTCATTGTATAAGAAGAAAACAGGAAAGGCAAAGCTCCTCCTATAAAAAGTCCAACTACTACAGATGGATTCAGAATATTTATTACTGTCAGCTTAGCTTCTTCTGCATAAGCTACAAACAAAGACAAAGCAGCCAAAGCAGCTGCGCCGATAGCAAAACCTTTTGTAACAGCCTTGGTTGTGTTCCCGACCGCATCGAGCTCATCTGTGATCTTTCTAACTCTGCTCGGCATTCCTGTCATCTCAGCTATACCACCGGCATTATCTGTTATTGGCCCATAGGAATCTATCGAAACAATTATTCCAGTTAACGAAAGCATAGCAAGGGCCGCTATTGCTATTCCGTAGACTCCACCAAAGTAGTATGATGCAATAATTGCTAGAACAATTACAATCGCGGTTGGGAAAGTGCTCTTCAGACCGACTGCAATTCCTGTGATTATATTTGTCCCTGCACCAGTTTTGGCCGCTTCAGCAATTTCTCTCACAGGCTTATTTTCCCTGAGTGTATAATATTCGGTTATGTATCCTATCGCCAACGTTACCAATATTCCTGATAGTGCTGCAAAAAATAGGTTAATGTTGTTGAAGAAATAAACTGTCAAGATGAAGAAGAACGCCATTGAAATTATCGCTGTTGCCAGAAGTCCGCGGTAAAGAGCCTTCCAAATGTCTTTATCTTTTCCGAGTCTGACGAAAAATGATCCGATGATTGAAGAGATTATTGCGGCCGTTGCTACGAATATCGGATACAAAACTCCATTGATGCCTAAAGCTAAGCCTAACAACATAGCTGCGATAAGAGTGATAGCATAACTCTCAAATAAATCGGCAGCCATTCCGGCGCAATCACCAACATTGTCACCAACATTATCAGCTATCACGGCTGGATTTCTTGGATCATCTTCTGGTATACCTTTCTCTACCTTACCGACCAAGTCTGCGCCCACATCAGCGGCCTTTGTGTAAATTCCTCCGCCGACCCTCATGAACAAACTAATCAGACTCGCTCCAAAACCAAAACCTATAATAAGTTTGGGGTCACCGTAGAATATGTAAAGACCTGAAACTCCGAGAAGTCCAAGACCAACTACAAGCATTCCTGTTACAGCCCCACCACGGAATGCGAGCTTTAACGCCTCACTTAGACCTTTCTGTGCATAATTTGCCACGCGCGTGTTTGATTTGACAGAAACGTTCATACCAAAAAAACCTGCCATGGAAGAAAACAGAGCACCGAGAACAAAACTTATTGCCGTGGGGAAATTAATTGCAAAAAATAGAACAAATGTCAAAACCAAGACCAAAGGGACGAGTGTTCTGTACTGTCTCATTAAGTATGCGATTGCACCCTCTTTAATTGCGTTAGAAATTTCTATCATTTTTCTGTTTCCAGGTGGTTTGGATACTATGTTAAAATAGAGAAATGTTGAGAACAAGACTGCAAGTACACCGATCAAAGGAGCTAGAATTATCATCAATTTTACCTCAACTCATCATAATTTCTTTTTTTCCTCTTAAATAAATTGCTTTCAGGCCGAGCTTCTTTATTTTCCCTCTTATACCCATATCGTTCGTTGCTATGACAAACCCTTCTTTTGCCATGTCGATGAGGGCATTATCAGTATTAGCCTCTTTTGTTTTTAAAACCTTTATGGCTCTTTTACCTAGAATTTTTAGAATTAATTTTGCATATCCTCCAGTTTTCCCTTTTTGTAAACTGATTTTCTTAAGCTCGTCAACTGTATTTTCCAGAATGAAAAACTCTACCTTCTCGTTTAAGTTTTCTTCAATTTTTTCAAATCCTACCTTAAATCGTATCATATCTATCAAGAAGTTCGTGTCAAAAATTATTTTAAGCGTCATTTTAGTCTAATATTTATAAGCCGATGAAATTAAATAAAATATTATGAAGAAAGGAATATCTACTGTAGTAGCAACTTTGTTGCTGCTGATAATAACGATAGGAATGACTTCTTTGGTCGCAGGATATTTGTTCGGTTATATAGGAAGAAGCACTTCAAATCCGATATCTGTAGTGTCGAGTGATTGTTCAGGCGGGACAGCAATAATTGCAATAAGAAACGAGGGAACTGCAAACCTAACAACGTCGCTAATAACATGGACAAACGTAAATGCAGTTGGTTGTAGTGCTACTCCAACTTACGATAGTGGTGCAACGATAGTGGCTGGTAATACCAGTTATGTAACATTTACTAACTGTACTTCACAAAGACAACATACCTGGAGATTAATTGGACCTTCGAACACAGTAATAGTGACTGTATTCTGTCCTTAAAAATATAAAAATAAATAGTAATTATCTGTCAAGAAAAGAATCTTTTTATTTTTTTATTATTTTTTGTTCTTAATCCTACTATGTTTATAAGCCAAGAAAAATTAAAATATATTATGAGAAAAGGAATTATGAAGAAAGGAATATCTACTGTAGTAGCAACTTTGTTGCTGCTGATAATAACGATAGGAATGACTTCTTTGGTCGCAGGATATTTGTTCGGTTATATAGGAAGAAGCACTTCAAATCCGATAACTGTGGTGTCGAGTGATTGTTCAGGCGGGACAGCAACAGTAGTGTTGAGAAATGAAGGAACTGCAAATATTGCTGCTGCTCCTGCTGCTAATCAGATAAGTTTTACTGTAATTAATGCAAATTGTAGTGGTCTACCACCAGGACCTGCAATAACAGCTGGTTCGACTGCAACAGTGTCGTTTACTAACTGTACTTCACAAAGACAACATACATATAGGGCAATAGGACCTTCGAACACAGTGCAAATCACATTCTTCTGCTCTTAAATAACATTCCCATAGCCAATTAGGCGCCAACGACCAGAGATTTGCCTAGAAACTACTGCTCTTTCTTTTTTTTCTACAACTATTGGAATCTTTAGCTTCATTTCTACAATGTCTTTTTTCACAGAGATGACTGTTCCCAGAGACCTTGCAGTGCCGACATTGATCAGAAGTGTCTCATTTGGCCTTATCGTAGATACCGCTCCTAATTCTTCAGTTCCTACCAATCTTTCAAGAAGTTTCACTTCAAAAGATATGCTATAAGTGGCGTCTAACAATTGACCGGGTAAGCTGATAACACTACCGACAAGCGAATCTGATTTCGTAAGAAATGGGTCTAATTCTGTCATAACTCCCAACAGTCCCCCAGGCCCGGCTTCATCCAAGTCTGTTCCTGCTTTTTGCAATCCGGTTATCTTAGAACTTATTGTGTTGTATTTTTCCCCAATTCTTATCCCGGGTTTTATCTCTATCTCATCATCGACTTTGAATTTCCCCTGTATTATCGATCCTCCAAGAACACCACCTTTCAGTTTGCTAATCTCAGTACCAGGTTTATTTATGTCGAAACTCCTCGCAACTAGCATCTTTGGAGTTTTATCAGGATCTCTTTTTGGTGTAGGTATGATATTTTCTATCTGATCTAAAACGACATCGATATTGATTCTCTGCTGGGCTGATACTGGAATTATCGGAGAATTCTCGATTATACTGCCTTTGATGAAATCTTTTATCTGATTATAATTTTCAATCGCCTTTTCTTCAGAAACTAGGTCTATCTTACTTTGTACTATAATTACGTTTTTTATTCCCGATGCTTCTAAAGCCATGAGGTGCTCCCTTGTCTGGGGTTGGGGACATTTTTCATTTGCAGCAATCAGAAGAATTGCCCCATCCATCAAGCTAGTCCCAGTGAGAACAGTTGCCATCAAAGTTTCATGCCCTGGAGCGTCGATAAAACTGACAGTTCTTACAATTTCTGCCTCTCCAAAACAATACACACATTTGTCTGAATTAACCTGATATCTCCCACAGTTCTTACATTTGTAGATTGTAGCATCAGCATAACCAAGACGTATAGTGATACCTCGCTTGAGCTCTTCAGAATGAGTCAAAGTTACTTTAGAAGTCAGGGCCTCTACAAGAGTAGTCTTACCGTGGCTTACATGACCTACCATGCCTATGTTTACTTCCGGTATCTTTCTTGTGTCTACTTCACTTTTTTTCTTCAGTAGGTTTTTCCCCTCCCTTAGGTTTGCTTGGAATTAATTCTTCCAGGTTCTTTTCACCTTTTTTAATGACTTTGCAATTTATCTGAACAATATCAGTGCTTATCGCATCGCCTCTGATCATCTTTCTTTTCCTCTGGCCTTTGGTTTTTGGATGAAATCCTGGAGGTCCGGATAGTAACGCTTTTTTCTTCACAGAACCTTTCAGACTCGGTAGCATGGGGAATCCATCCTTGTCAGTCCCTCCTGTAACTTTGAGAGTATATCCTGGCAATCCTAGAAAAGAAGCATCGAACTCATCACCAATCTTTTTACCGACTATGCTAATAGCCTTGTTCTGATCTACTTCTAGTTGATGTGATTTTTTAGTTTCTGGGTTTGAAATAACGAATTTGAAATTTACCATATTATCACTTTATCACTTTTACTGAGATTTGGATTTTATATATTTATTCTTAAGAGTTTTCCAAATATCTATATAGATGTTTATGACAGAAGAAGGGTTCAAGGTAACGCCATGGGAAGTTAAGGGGAGAATAGACTATGACAAGCTGATTAAGCAGTTTGGCATTGAACCTTTGAATAACAAAATTTTAACGAGATTGAAAAAACATACTAAAGATTTACACTATCTGATAAGAAGAAATATAATTTTTGCTCATAGAGATTTAGACTGGTTATTGAACGAATATGAGAAGAGAAACAAATTTTATCTGTATACTGGTAGGGGGCCTTCCGGTCACACACATTTAGGGCACTTGATTCCTTGGATGTTCACTAAATGGTTGCAAGATAAATTTGATGTAAAACTTTTGTTTCAGATAACAGATGATGAGAAGTTTATGTTTAAGGAGAAACTTTCTCTTGAAGATGCAAAGAAATTTTCCTACGAAAATATTTTAGATGTGATAGCGGTTGGTTTTGATCCAAAGAAGACAAAAATATTTCTCGATACAGAATATTCCAAGACACTATACCCACAAGCAATCAGAGTAGCGAAACATATTACTTTCTCGACAACAAAAGCTGTATTTGGATTTAGTAACGAATCGAATATCGGACAAATATTTTTCACGAGTGTCCAAGCAGTACCGGCTTTTTTGGAATCTGTTTTTCAGGGTAGAAATGTACCTTGTCTGATTCCTCTGGGTGTGGATCAAGATCCGCATTTCAGAGTTGCAAGAGATGTTCTTCCTAAGTTAGGTTACTACAAACCTGCTATTATTCACAGCAAACTCATGCCTGGATTGACTGGAAACGGAAAGATGTCTGCAAGTGATCCTAACTCGACGATATTCACAACAGATTCTCCAGAGGTTATTGAAAGAAAGATAAAAAACGCATTTACTGGTCAGCAGGCAACAATAGAACTTCAGAAGAAGTTGGGGGGAAATCCGGACATATGTTCAGTCTGCCAATACTACAAGTTCTTTTTCGAGCAAGATGACAAAAAGCTTGAAGGAATTTTTGAAGGAGAAAGGTCAGGAAAACTTTTGGCTGGAGAACATAAAGAAGATTTAGCTGAAAGAGCAATAAAATTCTTTGAAGAACATCAGAAAAAAAGAGAGAAAGCAAAAGATCAAATTGAAAAATTTATGCTAAGAGATTAGTTAGACATTAATGATTAAAATGCCAGAGAGAAATATTCTTGAACATTAAAAACAATGGTTTATGTGAAGATGATGCCACTCCAATTTGCAATGTGAATACTTTTTCTGAACTTTTAATTACTATTCTCTATAAAATTAGATTATTGAGTTGTTTCTTAGATTAGACTTAAGGGCCTGCCTTATTTTCTTTATTCTATTACTAATTTTCTTTTTCTCCACATATCTAAGAACAAAATTTATTATTTTGAACCATGATCTCGGATTTGATATAAGCTTGCTCTTCATCAGTCCACCTCCTCTTTTAAAATGAGGTATTGACACTTGCCTTATATCGAACTCTTTATCTAAGGCTTTTAGATTCATTTCTGTCTCTATCTCAAATCCTTTGCTTTTTAAATTTAATTTATCCCAATCGGATCTCCTAATTGCCCTGAAGCCAGCCAAGGGATCGCCCACTTTCAATCCAACAATTCGGAATATAAGTCTTATGGAAATTCCGTAAAGCTTGAAAATACGTCTCATTGTCAAATCGTCATTTTTAAAACTTTTACTAGATCTACAACCTAGAACAAGGTTGGATTTTTTAAGTTTAAGAAGAAGTTTTGGTATGTATTGTGGGGGATCAGTTCCATCTCCATCAAGAAAAATTAAAATATTTCCACGACTAGCATTGACACCAGTTCTAATAGCATTACCCTTACCTTTTCTTTTTTCGATTATCACTCTCGCTCCTAATTTCTTGGCTATAATTGGTGTATAATCTGTTGAAGAATCTACAACAATGATTTCAGATTTTTTCCTAATCTCGTTCGGTATAGAACAAAGTACTTTACCTATACTCTCCTCTTCATCCCTTGTGGGAATTATTATACTGTATTTTGGTCTAAAAAACATATTGATTAATTGTTTTTTATTTTATAGATTCAAAACCTTATTATTAATCTAGAATGATTTGATGATTAAAGAAAAATATCGGCTCACAAAGGAAGGTAAGGAGTATCTGAAAAAAGGTCTTCCAGAAAAGAATTTGGTGGATTTCATAAACAAGAGTAGAGAGAAAAAAGTTGACATGAAAGAAGCTGTAAAGAAGATAAAAAATTTTCCCATAGCATTGAAATGGTCCATCGAAAAAGGGTGGGTGAAGAAAACTGAAAACGAGATCGAATTGTTGAAATATCCTGATAAAATTCCTGAGCAAGATGCCTTAGAAAAAATTGGACTGGGTGAAATAGTTGAAGAGGAAATCGTTAAAGTTCTGTTCGAGAGAAAGTTGATTGAAAAATTCTCAGAAGAAATCGAAAAATTAAAAGAAGAGATTGTAGGAAAGGAAATTACAGACCTTACACCTGAAATTATTAAGACTGGCTTATGGAAAAAAGTGAAGTTCAAGCCGTATGACATGAGAGTTGAAGGTAGAAAATTTTATTTCGGTAAAAAACACCCATACAGGCAAGTTATTGATGATGTGAAGGAAAAATTAATTGGTTTAGGTTTTCAGGAAGCTAGAGGACCTTTTGTTGAAATGAATTTTTGGAATTGTGATACATTATTCATGCCAAGCGATCACCCAGCCAGAGGAATACATGATATTTATAATTTGAAAATTCCAAAGACTGGAAAAGTTTTGGATAAAGAACTTTGGAAAAAGATTGAGGAAACGCATAAAAACGGATGGAAAACTGGAAGTAAAGGTTGGGGTAATTGGAACTTCTCATTGGCAAAAAAACTTATTTTGAGAAGTCAGGGCACAGCAGTATCTGCAAGGATGATGTACAAGTTGAAAAAAGAGGACTTGCCATACAAGATGTTTATGATTGATAGATGTTTCAGGCCAGATGTTATAGATGCAAAACATTTCATAGAGTTTGATCAGTGCGAAGGTATAGTGGTTGGTGAGGGACTAAATCTAAGACACATTCTCGGATATCTGAAAGAAATTGCCTTAGCAGCCGGCTCGGAAAAAGTGAAATTCAAACCAAGTTATTTCCCGTTCACGGAACCAAGTGTAGAAGGATACATCTTTCATCCGAAATTAGGTTGGGTAGAAGCGCTGGCTGCTGGGATTTTTAGACCCGAAGTTACTTTGCCCTTGGGTATAGATGCCCCTGTTCTAGCCTGGGGGCTGGGATTCGGAAGGCTTGCCATGATAAAATTAAATATCGATGATTTTCGTCTGCTCTACTCAGATGATTTGCAATGGATTAGGAGCAAGGGAATTGTAAGGTGAAGACATGCCAACGATAACATACGACAAAAAAGATTTACTGAATTTAATCGGAAAAAAATTAACAGATAAGGAGCTGGAGGGAGTAATTAGTGAAATCAAACCTGACATTGAAAATATCACAGAGAATGAAATAACAATACAACATACGGCAGATAGGCCCGACCTTTTCGGAATCGAAGGTTTAGCAAGATCAATAAAAAGTTATCTGGGAGTCGAGCTGGGTTTGAAAAAATATTCCATGAAAGAATCTGGACTGACAATTAAAGTTGGAAAAGTTTCTGTAAGACCCTATATCGCATCAGCAGTTGTGAAAAATGTGAAACTGACGGATGAGCTGATAAAAAGCTTGATGAACATACAAGAGGTCTTACACGACACCATAGGAAAGAAGAGAAAAAAAGTTGCAATCGGTGTTCATGATTTGGACAAAGTTGCTCCACCTATAAGTTATGTTCAGGTGAAAAAAGATGTGAGAATGGTTCCTTTGGAATTTTCAGAGGAGATGACTCTGAAAGAAGTTTTAGAAAAAGTCCCGAAAGGAAAAGACTACGGACATATCATAAGTAAATCTAAGCTGTGGCCAGTTTTTACTGACGCCAAAGGAATTTTCAGTTTCCCACCGATTATAAATTCAGACAGGACAAAAATTACAGAAAATACGAAAAACCTTTTCATAGAAATTACTGGGTTAGATAAAGAGGTTGTTGGAGAGACTTTGAGCATAATCGTCACCAACCTAGCCGAAAGAGGTACTAACATAGAGTCAGTCGTACTGCAATATGAAAAAAAGAGTGAAGTAACTCCAAACTTAAGCGAGAATGTAATTGAGATAGGAAAAGATTATGTTAACGAATGGATAGGATTGGATATTGGCCCTAAAGAAATAATCAAATCTTTGGAAAAAATGGGCTTCAATGCTGTCGAATCTGATGGGAAAATCGAGGTCATTATCCCGGCATATAGAACTGATATTCTACATAAGGTAGATATTCTCGAAGATGTGGCAATCGGATATGGTTATAATAAATTAATCCCTGTTCTTCCGAAGATTTCAACAAAGGGTAGATTCATTGGTATTGAAAAATTGTCTGGTAAAATAAGAGATTTAATTGTTGGGATGGGATTTCAGGAAGTAATTCGCCCTGTTCTATCTAATCCTATAGATCAGTTGAAAAAAATGAACCACAGGTATAAGAGCATTGTTACGTTGTCGAATCCTGTAAGTGCTGAATACACTTGTCTACGCGTATCACTTTTGCCTGGATTATTAAAACTCTTGTCTTCTAATAAACACGTGGATTATCCGCAAAATATTTTCGAAATAGGAGACGTAGTGGTTTTAGATGATAAGGAAGAGACTAGAACAAAAAACATAAGGAAAATTTCTGCTGTAATTTCTGACAGCAGGGTTGGATTCGCTGATATGCGTGGTGTGCTAGACAATCTTATGAAAAGTTTGGAATTGAATTACGAGTTGATCCCGAATAGTAATCCTAGTTTTATTGTAGGTA
>Ga0315280_10010940_pt1 | contig 11250 bp, 12 predicted proteins | sample YL17G06_40_MG_FD_203697 | JGI IMG/M metagenome (GOLD analysis project Ga0315280, IMG submission 203697) | Sediment microbial communities from Yellowstone Lake, YNP, Wyoming, USA - YL17G06_40 | ecosystem: Environmental > Aquatic > Freshwater > Lake > Sediment | place: USA: Wyoming | collected... | reverse complement strand
GGGCCCGTAGCTCAGTCAGATCCCAGAGTCCGGATCCTGAAAAGGTAGAGCACCGGAGAAGCGCATTCGGTGAAGCTTTTACCTGCATGGAGGAGACCCGGGGGTCCCGGGTTCAATTCCCGGCGGGCCCGCCAAATCACGGGTTCAACGCTCCCCTTATAGGGGAGCGTTGCCCTTGCTTTCCCCTGCTGGTTACCTGTTGCCCTACCAGTCTATCGAGTCCATGGCGAGAACCTTTGGCGTCGATGAGGAGATTGTGTGGAAGTGGCTTAACGAGCTGGGTGGCTCTCGGAACTATGCGTACTACTTTCTCCACTACCGTCGGTGGTTTATGGAGAAAGGGTACTGGCGTAACGCCCAAGAGATGATAGACGAGTACAACCGCCTCGATGAGCTTGGCCGCGCCAACCACGTTGAGCATCTCGAGGAGTACGTGAAATCGAAGAAGACGGGATCCAATGACCGAAGACAGGTCTGGCACGCCGTCAAGCACTTCTACACCAACAGCATCGTGTCGACGGTTCCAACGATACCAACCCTGCCGCGCACGAAGGCCGGAAAGCTCTTCGCCCTGAGCGAACTGGACAAGACCAGAAACGCGCAGAAAGTCAAGCTCACCGACGACGAGATATGTCAACTCATCACGTCCGCGAATATGCCCTACCAGGCAATCTTCATGATCCTATCACAATCCGGCATGGGCCTGGCGGAGTATGAGCAGTTCAACAAGAGAGTGTGGCAAACCGTTGTTGACAAGCTCGACAGCACCCAGCCAGTCCAGATAGTCCTGTACAGGAGCAAGACGAGCAGGGACAAGCGCCAGGACTACTACACCTTCCTCAGCCGCGACAGCCTCTACCTGCTCAAGGTCTGGCTCAAAGAGAGAGACGCGCTGAACGTAAACGATGAACACTGCTTCCTAGTGAAGCTGAAGAGAAAGAACGCGACCAGATGGGTTCCCGCCACAAGCCGCATGGTCGGCGAGCAGCTGACGGAGACGGCTTCGAGAGCACGGCTCATCGTGAAGGGCCCCAACGGGGTCGCGAACCGTTACGCGCTTCATTGCCACGAATTCCGGGATAGGTTGCGTTCACTATGCGAACTGAGAGGGGTTGCGAAGGCACCTTCAGAGTTCTTCCTCGGCCACGATGTGGACAAGCTACACTACGACAAGTCGCCCTGGTACGATATTGAACACTATAGAACTCAGTACAGGAAGGTCGAACATGCAGTCAACGTCATCTCAAACCCGCCTGGGGCTATGGGGAAGGATGAGGTAGCTGCAATGATCAACAGGCAGCAGCTGCGAATGTTCGGCTACACAGACGCGGAACTGCAGACGGTCGACCTCGCGAAGCTGACCCCCGAACAGATGCGGGAAATGGGTCAGAAAAAGCAGAGGAAGGAACCCCAAGTCCTAGAGAGGACGGTTCGCGTTTCTGAATTGCAGAAGTGGTTGAAGAAGGGAGCAGAGTACGTCGACAAGGTCGGCAAGAACACCGTTGTGATCAGGCTACCAGCGCCGTAACTCCTCGCGCATAAGCCTGGTGAAGACCTCTGCCTTCACAACAGCCTCCGCTCGAGGCATAGTGTCGGGCTCCGCAAGTATCGCGGCCCGAACCGGACTATCGTCGGGAAGAACCTCCTTCACGGTCTGCTTCAACTCCACGAGGCTTACCGTTTCGAACGGATCCGGCACGGCGTGTCACTTCCCTCGCTTCCGCGGGCGCTTCTTCGAGATCCTCGTGAACGGGGGGGCCCTCTCGGCGGCCATAAACGCGAGAACCTCCTGGGTCTTCTTATGCAATAGTTCATTCATGCTTTCGTCTGAGATTTTCGAGAGATCTCCAAAGCCCGTGACCTGCTCTGGAGTGTAGCCCGCCAAAAGCAGAAACTGTGTACCGAGCCTGTTCAGGATCTCCTCCTTGTTGTGGCGACGTTCCGTTGTCTCGCTCAATAGGGAATAACACCACAGAGAGCTGGGGGACTCCAATCATAAAACATGTTCTGTTGGCAGCACGGCTTTGAGATAACCGTGCAAGGTGCTAGTCCTTCTCTTGTTATCTCACATCCACAGAAACCACATCCGTTGAAAGTGTCTTGTGGATGTGCTTCTCTTGGAACACCCTTCAAAGGAAATCAAGAAGAGCAACATGAAGTTTCCATGGCCTTATGGCCGTGGCCCCATTGAAGGATAGAACAGAAAGAAAAACGAAAACGAAACCGACATGAAATTTCCATGGCTCTATCGCCATGGCCCCGTTGAAGGATAGAACCCACCAAAACGGGGGTTCAGTTCCCCAGGTGCATGCATCAAGAACAGTTGCGACTAATATCCACAGAAGGGAAGCATGACGCGCTTTCTCTGTAATTTCGTCCAGTTCATAGAGACCTAGGTTCAAACGGTTTCGATTTGGCATCTTCCGGTCTACCATCCGGGTCCATTGCCAGTTGACGCAGCTTCTCTGTGATTCCCACGGTCGAGAAAAACGGTCGGCCGCGCTTAACATACTCTCTCTGCAAGGGGGTTTTGACTGGAGTTGGGACTGCAAGACGTTGCACGCACGATAAGTCACTACTCAAGCACACAGAGGGCTCTCGTCCTAACGATCAAGGGTATTGGATCTGGGCGTCCCTCATTCATTGAATTGGAAGAGAAGACAGGCCTGAAGGAACGTTACCTGCGATACATGATCACGCTTCTGCGGTCTCGCGGCATTGTGAAGGGAGAACGCGGCAGAGTGTATCGATACCGGCTGACGCCCGATGCCTACGCTCAACATGTGAAGCTGCAGCTAGTCAAAGCGATTGAGAACGCTGCGTCAAACGGTAGAGAACAAGATTAGTGGACCAGTTCCGAGGCGTGCACAGGTAGACGAAGGCAAGTCCGGAGAGAACAGACAGGATCTGCGACAGTCGACTATCGTTTTGTCTTGAGAGGGGGCTGTAGCGATGTCCGGCCAGCGGAGTTTGGCCGGGCATACAGCCGCGTCATCCAAGCGGCTGTCGGTCGCTCACAGCATCATCGGCGTTAGCAGAGGGAGACCCGCATCCGACTTCTATCCGACGCCTGCACACGTGACCGAGGCCCTCCTGGAAAGGGAGACGTTCAAGGGAACAGTGTGGGAGCCCGCCTGCGGGGACGGAGCGATGAGCAGAATACTCGAACAGAAGCTCCCACATTGCAGGATAATCTCCACCGACCTGAACGACTACGGGTACGGACAGCCCGGCGTAGACTTCCTCAAAACCGGCCTCAATGCCGACGCGATAATCACCAACCCGCCCTTCAGACTCGCCACCGAATTCGCTGAACACGCGCTCGAGTGCGCCCCAAAGGTCGCCCTCTTCCTCAAGCTCGCGTTCCTCGAAGGCACAGGACGTTACTGCCTCTTCCGCAAGTTTCCCCCCAAGTTCGTCCATGTTTTCAGCCGCCGAGTCTCGTTAACTCGCAACGGCATGAAGGAGACTCCGAACGGGGGAATGATGGCGTTCGCGTGGTTCGTCTGGGAAAAGGACTACCAAGGCCGCCCGCAGCTGGACTGGATTCCTCCAGAAGGAAAACAAAGCCCGTAGCCGAGAACGGCAGATGGTTCTGCATCGACATAGACGAGAGCTTTCCACCTCTTCCGCTGCTTGCAGATGACAACGAAGAACTGGAGTCACATGGCCTCCCGTCACCCCGCTGAATGAGAATAAACAGGAGTGGAAGGGAGGCACGTCAGGTTTGGCGACGATAGGCTCCTCGTTCTTTCCGTGGTTGGGGGGGAAACACCACCTTGCGAATCGCCTCCTGCGCTACCTTCCGGCACATCGTGCCTACTGCGAAGTCTTCGCCGGTGCCGCATCACTTCTCTTTCTGAAGGAGCCATCCGAGATCGAAGCCCTCAATGACCTCAATGGGGACATCGTGAACCTCTTCATGGTCACAAGGGACCACCCGATCCAGCTTCTCGAACGAATATACCTGCTACCCTACTCCCGAGAAATATTCGAACAATGGAGCGAGCAGATCCTCAAAACCACACAGCCGTCCGACCGCATCGAACGTGCCGCGCGTTTCTACTACACTGTGTGTTGTGGGTTTGGCGGTCGTGGCCCTGGCGGAGGGTGGGCGTTCGAAAGATCCCACATTCGGCACCAACCGTTAACGTGGTGGAACAGGGCAACGCATATCCCACTCATTCATGAACGCCTCCGCAATGTCCACCTCGATCACCTGGACTTTCGACGGTTCATCGCGAATTGGGACGCGCCCGAGAATTTCTTTTACGCTGACCCGCCCTATTTCGAGACAGCAGATTACAAGAGCGTGCCGACGTTCACGGAGAGCGATCATCGTGACCTCGCGAAACTCCTATCCAACGCAAAGGCGAAATGGCTCGTCACTACAGGCGACCACCCGCTCATGCGAGAACTCTACGCAGCCTTTCGCATCGAACCTGTCGAGACGCCACTCGGAGTCGAGAAGGTCGAGGGAGAAGGCACCCGCGACGTTCTGAAGCATCTGATTATCACAAACTACGATCCTGCACGTATGCAGGCCTTTGCTCCCTTGAAGCAGACCACACTGTCGATCTAGTAGACGGCACACTGAACCGACTGGGCTCCGCAACGCATGCAGCACATTCTAACCAACTTCGCAGTAATGGAGCGTGAGCTGCCTTGGAGGATTGCCGAAACAGGATCCTCCAAGGGCATGTGCTCGACCGGCTACGGGAGATACCTGACAATATGGTGAGTTGTGTCATCACATCGCCCCCCTACTGGGCTCTCCGCAAATACAACGGCAGCGAACAGGAACAGATTTGGGGCGGACGCAGAGACTGCCAACACAACTTCGGAAACGATGGCAAGTCAAGAACTTGCACATCTTGCGGGGCGTGGAAAGGACAGCTAGGACACGAGGAAAACCCTCAGCTCTACGTGGATCACATAGTCGAAGTCTTTCACGAATTGCGACGAGTTCTTCGCAGTGACGGCGTGGCATACTTGATAATCGCTGACAGCTACGCCGGGGCGAAAGGAAGAAGCGGTCAGAAAGAGCATAACTATCAGGTATCACAAGCTGAGGATGGCAAGCGTTTTCCGCAGAAAGGTCTGAAACACAAAGACCTGTGCCTGATTCCTGAGCGCTTGGCCATATCGCTCCAGAACGACGGATGGTACGTCCGCAGCCGTATAGCGTGGGTGAAGAGGAATCCGCTCCCCGGCAGCTACAAGGATCGCCGGAGTTCATCGTGGGAACTGGTGCTGATGCTTGCAAAATCGAGCCACTACTGGTATGACGACGATGCGATCCGTGAACCTCACACGTGGTACGGCAGGGTACAGAAGAGAAAAGACTTCTACATGCCTTCGGAGGTGGACGACGAGACATCGCAGGCTGGCAAGGCGAGACACGGGCGCCCAAGGTATACTGACTTCCACCCAGGAGGCCGCAACGCGCGGGACGTCATAGTCACCGTGGCAGAGCCCTTTGGTTATGATATGTGCCGGAAATGCAAGAAAGTTTACGGCAGAAAGGAATACCGACGCCTCCGCAAGAGCGAGGACAAGCACAGGGTTTGCATTTGCGGTTCGACGGAATGGACAAGCCACTGTGCAGTCTTTCCTACCGCCCTTGTCCGCCCCCTCATACTCTCCAGCTGCCCAGCGTGGGTCTGTTCGAGATGCGGAAAAGCACGGACGAGGATAGTGGAAAGTACGCCCTGCGGGGGAATCAGGGGAACGGAGAGATGGAGAGCCGGAGGGACTGTCGGGAAACCCCAGCGAGACCACAACGGAAAATGGGATTACGACGGAAAGACAGTCGGGTGGACCGACTGCGGATGTGGGGCCGATTGGATTCCCGGCATAATCTTGGATCCGTTCGCCGGAAGCGGCACCGTTGCTGTCACGGCTGAGAACCTCGGCAGGGACTGGCTCGGAATAGAAGTCTCACAGGATTATGTGACCCTCGCAGCCGAAAGGATACGCAGAGACGCAAAGCGCCCCCCGCTCCCGACAACAGAGAACACAACAATGCAGAGTAGCTCGGAGAAAACGACGAGTGTCTGGTGTGCCGAACAGTGTCGGCAAACCCGAGTCCCCCTAATAGTTGACCTTGCTGTAGCGCACGGTATCGATGACTATGGTCTACAACAGAGCGATTCAAGTGATATTGTATCGCCTTCAACTAAGCGCGAGAAGTGACAACCAAGAGGCGCTCAAGGCAGTACCTCTCTCCTGCCCTAGCTACTAGAAAGACTACGATGAAGACTCCTATAACACCCGTCAGCGTGAAGTCGCTGATTCACCTGATGTAGTTTTGGCGTCAAAGGCGTACGACAGCTACTGTCTCATGAGCCTCTCAGAATCTGCACGTCCGCCCGCTCCTCTAACAATTATAAAGCATACAAGAGAACTGATACTGACGAGCGTTTCTGACCGAAGGCTTGTCGTGTGGCACACATGACAACTGCGAAGAAGATGAGCATAAGGGCTCTTAACAAAATAGATCTTGAGACGTTTCTTCGAGGCATCGGGCTACTGGATGCGTTCACGAGCGGAGAACTCGCCTGTTGCCAATGCAATGCCGCAATCACCAGAGACAACATTGGATTCATTTTTCCCATTCACGAGAAGATACTGGTTTGTTGTAACAATGCCCAATGCCTCTACGCAGCGAGTCGACTCAAAGCTGGGAATCATGAATGAGGTCTTCAAACGCGATTCGGATCGCAATCGCCATTCTGGGTATTGTCCTCCTTTCTTGGTACTACGGCTTGATAGGCACATTCGCGGGTCTTGGATGGAGTCTCCTCGTGCTCGTCCTACAGAACTATGACAAGGTGCTCCAGGTTTCATCAGATCTCTTAGCCGTATTTTCGAGCATAAGTGACTGGTCAGAGCGAAGGGCGGTTGTCAATTTCCTGCAGGGAACAATAAATCTCTCCGCTAGCGAGATCAACCGCGAGAGCGTGGGTCTACTTCCGCACCCTCTGAGGGTCGAGATTGTCAAGCCAATTGACAGAGAGACTTTCCTTCGCGAGGATCAAGTCGTTGTGTGTATGGAATCAAGTCGCAGTAGGGACAGGAATCTAGCTCGCGCCGCGTTATTCTATGTCGCCGAAGATCTCGTGAGAGATTCAAGACGATTCATAGACCCTGTCATCATCCGGGCGTGCGATTTTGCTGTCACACGAAAAATGCTGATGGCGGATAACAGAATTGACGCATTGAGGTCTCTCAATGACGAGTTTCTTGATCAGGAAGCGCGGCGTGATGCTGATCTGAGATCCTACGTTCTTGGCATGGACGACATGGACACTCAAGGCACACTGACGAGAATTCTGCTGAAAGAATTCGCAGATCTCGGCCCAAGACTATCACCCAAATTGTCAGACATTCAGGCAGAACGCGAAAGCAGGGACTTCACCGATAGGTTGGTCCTGCTGGCTCGCAAGCAGACAGGAATCGACGTGGATCCGACCTACGAGGGTGAGATAATCCGCGTGGGTATCATGCCAATCGCACGCGCTGACATATCTGACATAGAACCGTATGTGAAATATGCTCGCAGGTGTTTTTCGAACAACGTCCCTATTCTCTATGCTCTCGCCAGAGGACTGCTAAACATTACCCAAGCCAAGATGGCCATCCGAGAGATAGAGTCTCTTCGTTTATACAAGAAACTCGATGACCCCCAATTCGCGGTCACCCGTAAGGGAGAAGTCATGTCCTGCTACATTGCACGCTGCGTGCTCTCCAAGAGATAATGGCCTGCCACAATCAGTTCATCTGGACGGTGGCTCCCACCGTCACATGAGCAGCTTGAATGGATCTCTTGTACAATCTAGAAGTCTCTCTTCTTCCCAAGTTCGCCTGATGAAGAGAACAAATGACCGAGCCTTGACAATGCTATGATCGTGATTGCAGGCGCTGTGAGCATACAACCTAGGACAGTCAGTGAACCTCCCACAGCTAACAGAAGGAAGGACTGTGTGTACTCTCCTCCCGCCAGCACGATTAGTCCGACCAGAGGCGACATTAGCAAACATCTCGCAAGCCCAGCTAGTCTAACTCTCTTATTCCTACCAACCAGCTTCATCGTTAGGAATATGGGGACAGATGCGTATACGAGGCCGATCAGAGAACTCGATAGGATCCCAGCCATGACAACCGCGAGTTCTGGAACATGACTGAACACGGAATACGTGAACACACCTAGATGCAGTATGCCAATTAGCGGCCAGAGTGTGATCCTAGCCATTGCTCGTAGCGGTTCATTATTGGCTATGACTCGTGCGACTGCTGGACTGAACGAGTAGTACCAGTCGTTGAAAACCCGCATGAATGCAGAACCTGCCACGGTGGAGATTACCAACCGGTCCCTAAAGTCGCGTAGAAACCCAACTTCTGGGGACAGTTCTGAACCGAACGCTACGGTAGCAATGATGCACTTTGGTGCGATCCAAAAACTGTATCCAACAAACACCTGCAGGCTGGTCGACCCCAAGTGTATGTTCTCGAATGCATCCTTGTACGTATAGTCAAGGCTGACCTCGTATGTCCCGTTCTTGATTAATGGCGAACTTTCAATCCTGACAAACACAATGGACTGCCTGCTCGTGTCTAGAAACGGTATCTCAACAGGGCCTCGTTCCATGTCGTCCAAGTACACAGCCAGCAAGTTGGTTGCATTCGCAGACATTCTAAAATCCCAAGCACTAGAATAGACGCTCTTGACTGTAACCATAATGTTAGCCGTCATGCCGCTTCTTGAGAGGGTCACAAACTTTTCCGATGGTGAGACAACGACTGTTGGCGTAGCTCCTACGCGAGGAACTACGGCTGTCAGAGGAAAGAGAACACAAACCAAAAGCGCTAGGTGAACTAGGCGCCGTCGTTTTCCATAGAAACGGCGAATCTTCGTTCTCGACATCGTGCCAGCAATGAACGTTAGTACGATGACCATTGCCTGCATTATGACTCCGGATTGGAATGAACTGTACATTGCCCAAGACACTAGGACGTAGCCGGCGACGCTCACTCCAGCAACCTGCCATATACCCGCTAACCAGCCACGCCTTCGACTGAGGAATGAGTAGAGGGACAGCGTCAAGACGACTAGGCCGCCAAGTAGAATCGTCCAGAAGTACGGGCTTATGCTCATCTCAGGATCAAGAATCAGCGCGGCAAGCATCACCCCAGCGCCCGGAGGGATTCCCGGAACTAGGAGCCTTGATAGATCAGAAGCGGTCTTTGTCGTCGGAAGCATCTGGGCGCAGCACCTGTAGGACCTTGGCGCCTCTGATGTAGTTCAGTCGTATTCGTTTAACACTATGCATCTGTGTCCAAGGCATCGATTGCACTCGGGAGCTGTTTCGACCATTTTCTCGTGATTTCTAGATGATAGCGCTTTCTCATGCGTACCCAAGTTGGCGCGTGCATGCATCGTAATTTGAACCCTCATGGGAAGTGTGATTCTTGTGTGTGGGTCTGGTGGTGGTGTGCACCAAGCGACCCACACACACAGTGAATCGCCATTGTTCGCGAGCCAAACGTAGACTCTAAGGTATTCCTAGGAGTTGGCTGAGGGAACCATTAACCCTTGGAGATTGATTTACGCGCCCTTTTCTCAGCATTTTGGAATTTCGATTATTATTGAATTGCTACTGGTCGATTTTCGATCGTAGGCTTGAATTCAATTAGTCCGAGTTTCGACTCGAAATGAGCATTAACGTAGATTGTCAGATTGTCTACGTGGCCTCCTGCCTGCCGTTCCTTGTACTCCTTCAATCGGTTGACCTGTAATTCGTTGAGTATGCTTTTTGTGAAGACATCAGTCTTCTTCATCCTTGGAATGTCTGAGGGTTTGTCGTGGCAGGTTGCGATAGCGATGGGTTGGCCAAGCCAGATTTCGGCGGAGAAATCATGCACTTTCCACGTGAGGTTAGTCATGTTTGTCACCGTGAACCATGCGTTCAACATTGGAACGTAGGAGCTAAGGCTGAAGATGATCGGATTCGCGCTTCTTGTATCAATCGAAACTTGCTGGTCAAGTTTGGCTCGTGTATAGATTCTCTTCAAGACGAATCTGGGGAGTGCCGAAGATGCCCTGTCGAGCGCTGTGAGAACTATTTCATACGCCATAGACTACCGAGAATGTTAGCTCATTGCATGGCTAATTCGATTATGGTTTCAACTAACATGTCGTCTGCATTTGGCACCTAGGAGTCTTTACTTCCGCTCGGTAGCTAGGTCGGACGAGCTGGGTCTTTGTTGATGTCCACTTGAGTATCTTGCCTTGAGTATCGAACTGGATGGTAAATGTCCCCTTTTTCATCTCCAGTTTCCTTCGAATCTGCGACCAAATTGCCAGGCAGAATGTACTCAGGAATCTGATAGCCTGCGAAGAATCCCTTGCCGCCATAGAACTGTTCGTGCAGTCTCGCTGCGATTTGAGCGATCTTGTTCTTGTCGAACTCAAATCTTGCTTCGAAGGCCTTGCTCAAGCAGATCAGCTATTGGCGAATGCATTGAACGTCAGTCTCTTAGTGTGAAAGGGCCTATCTTGCTTGTGATGTTTGTCTATGTCGAGTTCTTGGATTTGTCTGCTGTGCGTTTAACGCGAAATTCAAGAACGCCGAGTATCAGAATTACCCAAGTTAGGCTGATCAAGAGTTGATTGGTCTTAGCAGACACAGTCACATCGTCAGAGCCGATATGTATGTAAGGCGACAATGGGTAGCCCAAGCTTGTTTGGTCATCGAGAATGAGGTTTCCGCCGTATGTGCCGCCTTGGTTGTAGAGCACCTCTGTTTGACCAGTCCACTTGTCCCAATCGGGAAGATTGCTTGGTTGTTTCGTCAAAGTAATGTTGGCCCATCGTGGAAATCCAAATTCATCTAGCACAGGCGGATAGAAGTATGCGCTTTGAAGTGTTAGCAAAACCGCCTTTGGTTCATCAGGTTTGAAGCCGTATTGCTTGTTGAAGTATATCGTGACGCTCAAGTCCAAGGGATTGTCGGCACTTAATCCACCTTTGCCAGTTAGTGTGATCGCGCCCCGGAAGAGCGCCAGAGGTATCGTAGTGCCATTGGCAAATGTATGTTGAGCCGGCTGCTCAAAAATGAAAGTGGCTTCAGAGGATATGGCTATGCGATTAACTCCCTCGAAGGGCAAGGATACTACGGTGGCCACGAGCAGTATCACTACGAGGAAGTAGACAACCCAATTCCACTTCGGTTCCGACTTGATTCGTGC